>OIDX01000513.1_pt1 | contig 10161 bp, 7 predicted proteins | sample 1581671 | NCBI WGS metagenome assembly OIDX01 (sample SAMEA3882534, study PRJEB24775) | human gut metagenome | biome: human-associated habitat; feature: intestine environment; material: feces | place: Netherlands | collected 2009/2010 | reverse complement strand
CACTGCTGTTCTTCAAACCAAGTTCTGTGATATCATTTTCGCCATGAGATATGAATTTGGACTTGTTGATAGATAAATCTTTTGGCGTTATCCACGCAATACCATTATTGGTATAGTATTCAGGCTTGGTTTTTGAAGGCGTACTACCGCCCACAACAGTTCCAAGGTCACTTATTGTGCTGATTTGCCACATGGGATTTGCATTGTTGATAAATAATTCTTGAAAATAGGTGGCGGCTTGCTGCTCTAAATTATCGTTTATAAAAGAAATGAAGGAATAACATGGATAATTCAGACAAAACACGAACCAGTAGCCATGACAGTTGGGTTGTCTGGGATCTGAATGGCTATTTGGACGGAATTTCGCTGATAAAGAATGAAATGGCTAATGTAGAACCCGAAGAGAGCGCGAAGCATTATTTCTTTCGAGGACAAGCCAGCTATGATTGGAATGTTATGCCGGGAATATTTCGTAACGGAATGTTGGCGCACGAGTATGATATGATTCGTGCTGCGTACATACGGAACCCAAGAGACTTCGGCGATACGATGACGGCGTTTGAAAAGCTTGCAAAGTTGCAGCATTACGGACTGCCAACAAGACTATTGGATGTTACAGAAAATCCATTGGTTGCTCTGTTTTTTGCGTGCCAGACCAATCAAGATATATCGATTTCAGATGGGAAGACTGTGTTGTTGCCGCCAACAGACGGACGCGTTTATTATAAGCAGGAGTATGGAAAATCATATGACGATGATGAGATTAAGGTTCTGTCCTATTTAGCAACAGAAAAGATAACAGGAAACTTCAAGTTGGAAACGTTACTCGACAAGCTTCAGAAGGAAGGCATCTATTCAAAAGCTGATGCGGTCAATTGCAGAAAAAATGGATATAAGAGTATCATTGAAATCATTCAGAACAACTATTTTGTTTTATCAAATCTTAATAACGAACGTTTGATAAGGCAAAATGGCTCATTTTTGATCTGCGGACAATATAATATTCAGATCGCAGGAGAGGGGGCTGGAGAATACATTATAAAAAGAGCCTATAAAAATGTTCGGGACGAATTTGATGAATTTAGCTTTAGAATCCCGGCAGAATCAAAAGAGCACATTCTAAGGGAGTTGGATTTTTACAATATAAACGAAGGAAGCCTGTTCCCTGAATTGGAACACCAAATGGCGTATATAAAAGATGTTCATGTAAACATGCCATCCCTACAAGATGAGCCATTTGAAATGTTTGATGTGGCTTCAATGAATGGTGATACTGCAACACTGGAGAAAACACCACATGTCGAAGATAGTCAAATCGTTAGAGACATTTTGAAAAAGAAAATCAATCCGATTCTTTTTGATGAATGTTATGTTGCAGTTCAGGAAAGCTTGATTCCTGATTGGTACAACAAAGAAATTGGGCAGAGTAAGGCACGAAAAGCTTTAGCAGATGCCTTACAGAAATATACATCGATGGAACGCCCTATGGCAAAAACTGTGTCAAAGTCAATCATTGACGATATAGTTGATGCCATCACAAAAGAGCTCGAAAAAAATCAAGATTGATTTATTGGTGGAGAAAGAATATGCTTTTCAATGAAGACACCTTTGAACAAGCCATAATCGAATTGTTTGAGAACATGGACTACACCCATATCTATGCTCCCGATATGAACCGAACAGATTACAGCCGCCCTCTGCTGGACGATGTTTTGCGGGATTGCCTGGTGCGGCTGAATCGCAGCCTTCCGGCTGTGGCAATTGATGAAGCCATCCTGAAACTGAATGATTTTGATGCAGGAAGCCTGTTGCAGAAGAATATTGTCTTTATGGACTATCTGCAAAACGGCATCACTGTCAAATATGCAGTCAAGGGTGAAGAACGGTCTTCGGTAGTAAAGCTGATTGATTATGCAGATGCAGACAAAAATGATTTCTATGTGGTAAACCAGTATACCTTCGTGGAAAATGGAAACAACCGCCGCCCGGATATTATTTTGTTTATCAACGGTTTGCCGTTGGTTTTGATCGAACTGAAAAGTCCTTCCAAGGACGAAGTGGGCGCAGAAAACGCATACAACCAGATTCGGAACTACATGAAGGACATCCCTTCGATGTTCTATTATAATGCAATCTGCGTAATCAGCGACCTTTCGAGCAACAAGGCGGGAACAATTACTTCTGGACTTGACCGTTTTATGGAGTGGAAAACAAAGGATGGCGATTGCGAAAATACGGCGTATGCGCAGTTTGATACCTTCTATGAGGGGATGTTCCAGAAAGCCCGGTTGCTAGATATTCTGAAAAATTTCATCCTGTTTTCCGGTGATGGGCAGAAGCCGATTAAAATTTTGGCTGGATACCACCAGTATTTTGCAGTGCGAAAAGCTATCGAAAAGGCCAAGATTGCCACTAAAACGGATGGCAAGGGTGGTGTGTTCTGGCATACGCAGGGCAGCGGGAAATCGCTGTCGATGGTATTCTATGCCCATTTGCTGCAAGAAGCTTTGGATAGCCCCACCATCGTTGTGATGACTGACCGCATCGACCTCGACGATCAACTCTACACGCAGTTCGCCAAGTGTGCGCCGTTTTTGCGCCAGATACCTGTACAGGCAACCAGCAAGGAAAATCTAAGTAAGCTGCTGGATGGTCGAAAAGCAAACGGCATTATCTTCACCACGATGTTCAAGTTTGAGCGTGGCGAGAAGCCACTTTCCGAACGGCGGAATATTGTGGTGATGGCCGATGAAGCCCATCGCGGACAATATGGTTTTGATGAGAAAATTATCATCAAAGAAAATGAACAGGGTGAAAAAGAAGCACATACGGTCATTGGCAATGCCCGTATCATTCATGATGCCCTGCCGAATGCAACTTACATAGGCTTTACAGGAACACCTATTTCGGCAAAAGATAGAAATACGCGTGAAGTTTTTGGTGATTATATCGATATTTATGATATGACACAGGCGGTGGAAGATGGTGCAACGCGTCCGGTTTACTATGAGAGCCGCGTTATCAAACTCCACCTTGACCAAAATACGCTGGCCTTGATTGATGCAACCTACGATGCGCTGGAACAGCAATCGGACGCTGCAACGATTGAAAAAAGCAAAAAGATGTTGGGGCAGATGGAGAGTGTGTTGGGAGCAGAGTCTACCATTCAATCCCTGTGCGAAGATATTGTCAACCATTACGAAAAGTACCGCGCTAATCTTTTGACGGGCAAGGCGATGATCGTGGCGTATTCGCGCCCGATTGCGATGAAGATTTATCGGAAACTTCTGGAGCTGCGCCCGACATGGAATGAAAAAATCGGCGTAGTTATGACGGGTGGCAACAATGACCCGGAGGATTGGAAAGAAATCATCGGCACAAAATCTCACAAAGAAGAACTTGCCCGGAAATTCAAAGACAACGATGACCCGATGAAGATTGCCATTGTTGTGGATATGTGGCTGACAGGTTTTGATGTGCCTTCACTGGCTACGATGTATGTTTACAAGCCAATGCACGGATACAATCTGATGCAGGCCATCGCGCGTGTCAACCGCGTGTTTAAGGACAAAGAGGGCGGCTTGATTGTAGATTACGTTGGCATTGCATCTGCCCTCAAAGCCGCTATGAAGGAGTATACCAAGCGTGACCAGTCCCGATATGGCGATATGGACATTGCCAAAGTTGCTTATCCAAAGTTTCAGGAAAAGCTTCAGGTGTGCAAAGATTTGTTGCACGGCTTTGATTTCAGCGGATTTATTGGCGGTTCTCCGTTGATGATGGCAAAGCTGGTCACTGGCGGCGTAAACTTTGTTCTGGACGCAAAAGCACCCAAGCGCAAAGATCTGTTCCTGCGAGAAGCTCTGTTGCTGAAACAGTCGCATTCGTTGTGTTCCAGCATGACCACGGAGCAGGAGCGACATGAAGCGGCCTATATGGAAGCAGTCCGTTCTACGGTGGTGAAGATCACCTATGGTGGGAGTGGCGGCAAGACACTTTCTTTGAAAGAAATCAATGCTCAAATCAATGAACTGCTGAAAGCAAGTATCCAGAGTCAAGGTGTTATCAGTTTGTTTGACAGTAAGAAGGCAGATGAAAATATCAGCCTGTTTGACCCGGCGGTGTTGGATGAAATTTCAAAAATGAAAGAAAAGAACATTGCCGTAGAAATTTTGAAAAAACTTATGGCAGAGCAAGTTTCACTGTATAAACGGACAAATGTTGTGCAGTCTCAGAAGTTTTCAGAAAAGATTACACAGTTGATGAACTCTTACTACAATGGCTTGATTACAAACGAGGAGGTCATCAAGGAACTTCTGAAAACGGCACAGGAGATTACAGAACTGTATAACAACGGTAAAAAGCTGGGCTTGACGCAGGAAGAACTGGCTTTTTACGATGCTCTGACAAAGCCGGAAAACATAAAGGACTTCTATCAAAATAATGAATTGATTGACTTGACCAGAGAACTTACGGAAATGCTGCGCAAAAATCGGACGATAGACTGGCAGAAAAAAGAAACTGCCCGTGCGAGTATGCGTAAGATGGTGAAGCACTTGCTGAAAAAATATAAGTATCCACCGGAAGATTATGATACGGCAATCAGCACGGTCATTAGCCAGTGTGAGATGTGGACTGACAACATGGTAGTATGAATTGTATGAAATGTCGTTGATTTGTGCTTGACAATCGGATTCCTTTTCTGTAAAATGATTTTAGAAAATACTATTATTGAAAATACGAAAGGCTGTTTTATGGGCAAGATGATCTTAGATGACCTCCGCAAGCGTCTGGAACGTCTGGACGAAGACGCAGACCTGATGATCGACAATAACGACCGCTATCAGATGGTGATTGTAGGCGGCAGTGCGTTCATTTTGTTGGGCAAGCTGACCCGCGCTACTCATGACATTGATGCCTTGAGTGTTCCGAAAGAACTGTACAGTTTGCTTGGCAAGTACGACATCAACACCGATGTGGAAGCCTACATCGACAATTTCCCGTATAACTTCCAAGACCGGCTTCAGCCGCTACCCTTTGGTGGTACAAAGGTGCAGTTCTATACACCCAGTCTGGAGGACTTGGTGATTGCAAAGCTGTGCTCTTTTCGGGACACTGACAAAGCAGACGTAGAGAGTGAGGCTGTGCGGAATTCGTTGGATTGGGATTTGCTGGAACACCTTGCAACGGATGAAGATGAGTTGAGAGCCAGCATCTTGAACGACTGGCGGTATCGGGATTTTTATATCCGTTATCAGGAGTATGTGGAGAGGTGGAGACCATGCGAAAGCTGACATTTGAGGGCTTCTTGAAGCAGTATGTGGCAGAACTTTCCGGGGTGCAGACGGCAAGCGTCCATAAACTTGCAGCTTGTCTAAATGAAAATCCCCGCTTGAAAGAACCGCTGTTTCTCTATGCTTTGGCCTATGATAAAGTGGATTTATTGCTCCACTATACTGCAAACAGCACGGTCGTTGCGGAATATGAGCGGCTTTCTAATCGCTACTTGCTGGCGAAAATGCTGCTGCTCTTGGAAAAACAATCTCCTGAACTGCCGGAGGGCTATTTGAAGGTCTGGCGCAGCTATTGCTCGGTGCGGGATGCCGCCCTTGCGGACAATGACACGAAAGAACTGATCCATCGCCGGGTATTGGAACTTCAGCAGAAAAAGAAACTGACGAATTATCGCCTTTACACTGACCTGAGGCTGAATCCGGGCAATGTGAATGCATGGCTCAAACACAACGATTCCAGCAAAATGAGCCTTGACTGTGCACGGCAGATCTACAAGTATGCAAAAAGCTACCCGTCTGTTCGATAAGAAAAAGGAAGTGAGTCTATGACCGCCGTAATCTATGCCCGCTATTCATCGGATAACCAGCGTGAAGAATCCATTGAAGGCCAGATTCGGGAATGCACGGCTTATGCGGAAAAGAACGGCATCACGGTCATCAAGCACTACATTGACCGTGCATTCTCTGCCAAAACGGACAATCGCCCGGAATTCCAGCAGATGATCAAAGACAGCGGCAAAAAGCTGTTTGATGTTGTTCTCGTCTGGAAATTTGACCGCTTTGCCCGGAATCGTTTTGATAGCGCAAACTATAAGATGATCCTGAAAAAGAACGGTGTCCACCTGATTTCCGTTATGGAACCCATTGCCGAGGGTTCACAGGGCATTCTGGTGGAAACCCTTCTGGAAGGTATGGCGGAATACTATTCGGCAGAGCTGTCCGAAAAGGTGATTCGTGGCCAGACGGAGAATGCTTTGAAGGGAAAGTGCACTGGCGGTACGGGAACCATCGGCTATAAAATCGACGATGACAAGTTCTATCATCTTGACCCGCTGACCGCTCCGCTGGTGCTGGAAGCCTTTCAGCGGTATGACAACGGCGATAAAATGGTGGAGATCGTAAACTTCCTCAACGACAAGGGTGTCCGCAATATGCTGGGCGGCAAAATGACCCACAGCAGCGTGAACACCATGTTGAAGAACCGTCGGTACATTGGTGAATTGTCTTTCCGGGATATCGTTGTGCCGGATGCAATTCCGGTTATTGTTCCGAAAGACCTGTTTGACCGGGTGCAGAAGCGTCTGGATAAGAACAAGCGTGCCCCTGCCTGTGGCAAGGCAGACGAGGAATATCTGCTGACCACCAAGCTGTTCTGCGGCAAATGCGGTGCGCTGATGTTTGGCGAAAGCGGAACTAGTGCCACCGGACGCACCTACTATTATTATAAATGCGCCAACGTCAAGCGGCGCAAGGGCTGCAACAAAAAGACCGTGCAGAAGGAATGGCTGGAAGATCTGGTCGTCCGGGAGACCATGAAGCTGATTCAGGACGATGCGGTAATCGACAAAATCGTTCAATTGGTCGTGGATGTCCAGAATCAGGAAAACACCACGATTCCGCTGCTGGAAAAGCAACTGCGAGAGGTTAACAAAAAGCTGGACAACCTGATGAAGGCTATCGAGGACGGCTTGTACACCCGGACAACGAAAGAGCGTCTGGAAGCGCTGGAAATCCAGAAAGATGAGCTGACTGTAAAAATCGCAGATGAAAAATTGAAGAAGCCCAGCTTCAATGAGGATTTCATCCGATTCTGGCTGATGAAATTTAGAAAGTTCGATATTTCGCAGAAAAAACAGCGAAAAACGCTGATTGAAATTTTTGTAAATGCCATTTTCCTGTATGATGACCGGATGCTGATCACATTTAACTACAAGGATGGCACCCAAACCGTCCGATTTGAGGACACTTTGACCGCCGATGGGGTAGAAGGAAAAAGTTCGGATTTGTTCAGTCTTGCTGGACCAAGAGGTCCAACGATTTCGCAACAGAAGTCGTTGGACCTTTTCTTTTTTTTGTGCCTGCGGCAGACGGCTTTTTTGCGTGCGACAGGAGGAACGACGGCAGAAATAAAACACAAAAAATTTGTAGGATATGTAGAATATCACGCTTGAAATTGTGCATTTCTCCCAACAAAAACCTTGAAAACGTGTCAATCTTGAGAAAAAATAACCGCCTTTGTTTACAAAATGGTTACAGGCTGGTATACTTTATGGCAGTGAAACGTGAAAAATGATGCCAGAAAAGGGAGGAGCGACCAGACCGTGAATACCGCAGCGCCAACGACCGCACATAAAAAACTGGTGGGCATTCTGCTCACCATCGTGTTTGCACTCACCTGTCTGCCCGCAGCACTGGCTGTGGACCTGAATGTGGATGCCGGGTTCTACTTCAAGCAGAGCCGGGGCGGCACCTGCACGCTGGCTTCGGCTGCCATGATGCTGCGCCGCCGCGCTTACTTTGACGGACGGACTGACTGGGTGGATGTGACTGAAAACAGTGTGCGCTCCACGGCCTGGTCCAATGGTCTGGCCCACAGCTTTACATACCGGGAGATGCAGGTGGCCTATGCGACCCTGCCCTCCAATAATCAGGAAAAGACCCAGCTGCTCATCCAGCTGCTGGCTCAGCACCCGGAAGGCATCGTCCTGTACGACCGCACGCAGCCCCATGCCGTGTTGCTGACCGATTATACGAACGGCGTGTTCTACTGTTCCGACCCGGCCGGGAACATCTCCTCCGGCCGCATCCCGCTCACCAGCTCCAGCGTGTCCATTGCACAGGCGTCCTGCTACTGGTATGTGAGCGCCGACCACAACGGCGCAGCCCTGCAGGCAGATGACCTGCGGCTGGAAGGCATGCGCTATCCGGTCAATGTGCACACCGGCAGCGGCATGGCCCTTACCGGCACCGCCAACAGCACCTCCGGCAGCACGCTGGAAGGTGTGCAGGTGGCCATCCTGGACGAGAACGACAAGATCGTGCAGTCCGCACAGGCCCAGGTGGGCGGAACCAGCTTCTCCCTCAAGACGCTGGACGACCAGATCCACTTCGGTGAGCTGCCCACGGGCTGCTACACCTACATGGTCATCGTGACCGAGACCAGCGGCGAGAACCTTTGCTTTGCCAGCGACTTCACCGTTTCAGATGCCGCCACCAGCACCGCTATCTATTGGTCGGTGCAGGACCCCGACGGTACCAAACTTACCGACCAGACCATTACGGCCACGGCGGAAGAAACGATCCAGAGCACCCTCGGCTGGCTGTCCGGCCTGTTTGGCTGATCCCTTCTGCATGCATTTCACAGAGCCTGTCTCCTTCGGGAGATGGGCTCTTTTTTATCTGGACAGGGAAGTTCCGGGGTAGTAATGGGCCAGGATGTCGGCAAAGTTCTGCCCCTGCTCGGCCAGTGCCTTGGCACCCCACTGGCTGAGCCCCACGCCATGGCCGTAGCCTTTTGTGGTAAAACAGAACGCACCGCTCTCATACCGGACCGTGAAGCAGGTGCTGCGCAGGCCCAGCGCCTGCCGCAGGGCCGTACCGGTGATGCGCTGCCCGCAGACCGGCAGGGCAGCAACATAACCGGCGGCGGTGTACTCCGGGGTGCCGAACCACTGCTCCGGGGCGGCAAGGTCAGCGGTGAGGCCCAGGGCAGCCAGTTGCTGTGCCGTCTGCTGTGCCGAAAGGGTCAGGGCGTACTCGTAATGGTCGGCGGAAAGGTCGGTGCTGCTGTCCACCGAAACAAGGTAGGGCAGGGCGGTGCCCCAGACGTTTTCGCTGGCCTCGGTGCGGCCGTTGGAGATGGCAAAGTAGCTTGCCCCGGCGGGGGCGCTGCCATAGTAGAGCACATCGGTCAGCACACTGTCCACCAGCGCCGAGAGGCGGGCATAGTTTTCCTCATAGGCGGTGCCCCAGTAGCTGCGGAGGACTGCATCTGTTAAGTATCCCTGCCGCCGGACGGGGTCCACGCTCAGCCAGCCGGAAGCCGGTTCGGCGGTATGGTCGCGGCAGTAGAGGGCATAGCTGTGGGCCGCGATGGCCTGCGCCTTGAGCGCCTCGTCCGGCCAGCTGATGGGCATTTCCGCCGCCACGGCCCCGATGAGGTAGTCCCGGCGGGGCACCGACACGACCGCGCCATCGCTCTGGTCGGCGATGAGGAAGGTCTCGCTGTCCCGGTCGGAGGGCGGCAGAGAGGCGGCATCGGGCGTTTCCGGTTCCGGGGCCGCGGCGGACGACGCCGGTGCCGAAGGCCCCAGCACGGTTTTGGCCAGCCGGTATCCGGCCAGCGGCAGCAGACTGCCCAGCACGAACAGCACGGCACAGAGCAGAAAAAAGGAACGTTTCATAGCAGCCCCTCCCGGACAGGCAGTTTCGTTTGGGCCAGTGTAGCAGGAACATACGGAGAAAAAGCGCAGATTTCATCTTCTTCTTGAATTTATTTCACAAAAGCGCTATGATAGACATGTGCCATCAGCGCGGATGGCAGGGAAAGGTATAAGAAATTCGAAACAGAAAGGGGAATCTGCGCATGAACTATCAACATGCAGAAGTGGCAACGCTGGACCCGCAGACGATGCAGACACTCTGCGAAGAGTACATTGCCAACAACTACATCGACCCGGAGACCAGTGAGCGGCTGGGGGTCAAGCGCGGCCTGCGCAATCCGGATGGCACCGGTGTGCTGGCAGGCCTGACCAACGTCTGCGACGTCGTCGGCTACAAAAAGGACCAGGAGGGGCATGTCATCCCCATCCCCGGCAAGCTGATCTACCGCGGTGTCAACATCAACGAGATCGTGGAGGAGGCCTAC
>OIDX01000508.1_pt1 | contig 10218 bp, 10 predicted proteins | sample 1581671 | NCBI WGS metagenome assembly OIDX01 (sample SAMEA3882534, study PRJEB24775) | human gut metagenome | biome: human-associated habitat; feature: intestine environment; material: feces | place: Netherlands | collected 2009/2010 | reverse complement strand
AGGAAGTGAATGAACGACGGGAAAAAGAGGCGGAGCAGCGCTGAGCTTCCCGCCCACAAGCGATTTGCAAAATCGCGCAGCCGATGGATTTATCCATCGTTCCAGAACACAGTTTTTGTGTTCTGCGGGGATTGGGGCAGCGCCCCAACAAGCATGAAACAGGCGGGTTCCGTGTGAACGGAATCCGCCTGTTTTCGCAAAGTGGGTACCGCTTTGCATTGCTTGCCAGTTTCTTGTTCCCGTTCGTAACCCCTCTGAAGCCGTGGTTTTCGATGCCGCATATAGCGTAACGCTTCACCTCGCACGCGGCCGGTTGACCGTGTCTGCGTCTGCGCCTCGTCGTACCCGAACTGCGCGACATGGCACTCTGCCCCTGCGGGAACGTCCCTGATTTTTTCTGTAGCAGCTTGCATTCGTGCTGAAAATTGACTTTCAGGCGTAAATCGTGTAAACTATATTAGTGCATTAGTCACTGCTAACCGAAAAAAGGAGGGCATCCAATGACAAGCGAATACATGAACAACCTCTATCGGGATCTGCTCTCCAATTCACCGCAGACCGTAACGATCCCGATTCCTTCTGATATGGGAACCGGACAAATTGCGCAGGTGGTGACAAAACAGGGTGCCGTTGTTTCAGACTGGAAGATGAATTATTTTTCTGACATGAATGTGCGCGGGATTAACAGCGAGGACTATATTCAAATGCTGTTCTGCCTGAACGACGGCGTGTCGTGGAATATTGCAGGCAGCAGAGAGGGCGCTTGTCTTGCAAAGGGAGAATCCTGCATTTACCGTGGACACGGGAAAATGGAGTCTCTCTGTTATGCGCAAAACAGCGACTTCTATTTTAAGAACATCAAAATTCCCGTTCCATATTTCAAACGTTTATTACAGGACTACTTCGAGGATGGCGAGATTACCGTCTATGAAAAGAAACTGCTGACCGGAATTTCAAAGGTGAGCATAACGCCCTATATGGAGCATATTTTCGCAGAGTTACAAGACTTTACACATTATCGGGGTGGGCTTGGGTATCTGTTTCTGGAAAGCAAAATCCACGAATTGCTGTCAGTATATTTGAGCGAAGTGTTGGAGCTGCGAATCCTCTCGCCGGAATACTGCTGCATATCAAAAAGTGAACGTGATTGCATCATCGAGGCAAAGAGAATCATTGACAGCGAGCTTGCCTTTGCGCCAAGCTGTGAAGGACTGGCAAGGCAGGTTCAAATCAGCGTCTCTAAATTATCAAGGGGATTCTCCATGATGTACGGCATTTCGGTTCATGCGTATGTTATTGAGCAGCGGTTAGAGCGAGCCGCAGGATTGTTATTGGAGAGCAATATGAACATTGGGCAGATAGCGGTTCTTGTGGGTTATACAAAGCCCAGCAACTTTTCTGCTGCATTTAAGAAAAAGTATGGAGTTATGCCAAAAGATTATCGAGAGGCCAGCCGAATCAAATAGGTGCTTTGCATACCCAAAATAAATACCGATTTTGGGTAGAATGAAATTGCTTTTGGGTTGGATATTGGGAATGAAATTGCTAAAATGCGTGGTGTGGTTAGAACACTCTAACCACACCACATTTTCATTTTCTCAGAGATAAGGAGGATACTGGTATGAGTTCCCAGAAAAAAAGTTCCCGGCTTGAGGGAAAAGATTTAATTACTATCGGCATCTACACCGTCATCTATGTCGTGATTGTTATGCTGGTGGCGATGCTTGGCTTTATCCCCATTTTTATTCCGCTGATGGCGGTGCTGTGCCCTTTGATTGGCGGCATCCCCTATATGCTGTATGTTACAAAGGCTAAAAAATTCGGGATGACTGCAATCATGGGTTTCCTGATTGGCCTAATCATGGTGTTCTTCGGCAACGGCTATCTTACTATGGTAACTGGTCTCGTTGGCGGCCTGTTGGCCGACGTGATCCTGAAAAAGGCGGACTACAAAAGTGCAAAGAGTACAGTTCTTTCCTGCGGCGTGTTCAGCATCTGGGTGTTTGGCAACTTTGCTCCCATTTTCCTGAACCGTGAAAGCTATATGGTAATGTTGACTGAAGGATACGGCGCTGAATATGCAGCTACCCTTAATACATATATGCCTATGTGGATTGCGCCTATTCTGCTGGTTGCCTGCTTTGTGTTTGGCCTTGTCGGAGGTGTGATTGGGAAAGCTATTTGCAAAAAGCACTTCCAGCGTGCCGGTATTGCATAATGGCGCGGGAAATTCTGCTCAGCAAAAAAACAGAACAAGGGTTACGGCTCGATCCGCGTACAAAACTGTTGCTCATCTTCATCATAAGCATTTTTGTCATGGGTGGAACAGGCGGAGAAGCTATGGGGCTGATCCGCCTTGTTCTTTGTACGGTTCCGGCTATATTGCTGCTTACCTCGAAACAATGTGCAAAAGCTGTGGGCTATATTGCTGTGTTTTCTGCTTTTTATGCTGTTCAAATTTATGTTTTGCCGCACCTTACGGGAATATTGAATTTCCTCGTTCTGTTTACAACAGGATTCTTCTGCCGAATCCTTCCCAGTGTTGCGATTGCTGCCTATGCAGTGAAAACAACAACGGTCAGTGAATTGATTTCCGGCATGGAAAGAATCCATATGCCTAAAGAAGTGACGATCCCCTTAACGGTCATGTTCCGCTTCTTTCCAACTGTCTTTCAGGAGTCAGAAGCAATCAGTGACGCTATGAAAATGCGTGGGATTAAACTTGGAGGGAAAAAATCTTCAAAAATATTGGAGTATAAGCTGATCCCGATGATTACCTGCTCCGTGAAAATCGGTGAGGAACTTTCCGCTGCGGCAATTACCCGTGGCCTCGGCGCTCCTGTCAAACGCACAAACATTTGCCAGCTTAAATTCAATTTTGCCGATGTGGTGCTGATCTTGTTTTGTTGCTTTGTAGTGTTTTGGGCGATTGCTTCCCCGATAATTTCCGCAGGAGGGATTTTGCCATGATAGATTTTCAAAATGTTTCTTTTTCTTATGGTGAAGAATCCAGCGGCGGAGGGATTAGAAATGTCAATCTCACCATAAACACAGGGGAATTTGTTTTACTCACGGGAGAATCCGGCTGTGGGAAAACAACGATTACCCGTTTGGTAAACGGGCTGGTGCCTCATTATTACGAGGGCAATTTAGAGGGTGATGTCCTTCTGGACGGAAAAAGCGTATCAGATACGCCGCTTTATGACTTGGCTGCTATGGTGGGATCTGTATTCCAGAATCCCAAAAGTCAGTTTTTCAACGTGGATACGGATAGTGAATTAGCCTTTGCCTGTGAAAATTTAGGCTATCCTCAGGAGGATATCCTGAAAAGGATTGACCGGACAGTTTCCGATTATCATATTGAAGATTTGATGGGGCGAAGCGTGTTTGCTCTGTCCGGGGGCGAAAAGCAAAAAATAGCCTGTGCTTCATCAAGTGTATTGCTGCCGGGAATTATGGTCCTGGACGAACCATCTTCTAATTTGGATATGGCTGCTATTGATGACCTGCGGCAGGTCCTGAGCCTCTGGAAAAAGCAGGGCAAAACAATTCTGATCGCAGAACACCGCCTTTACTACCTTCACGATCTTGCAGATCGTGTGCTGTATGTAAAAGATGGGGAGATTGAACGGGAATACACGCCTGCTGAATTTGACAGCTTATCGGATGGCACTCGAAAAGAAATGGGGCTGCGGCCGTTTTCTCTCTCGAAGTTGAAGCCTGCGAATCAGTATCAGGCGCATACAGCTAAACAGATGGAATTTCAAAATTTCTGCTTTGCGTATAAAAAGCGGGAACCGGAAAGCCTCCATATTCCGAGTGCAGAACTGCCTGTTGGAGAAACGATTGCCATTATCGGTCTGAATGGCGCTGGAAAATCTACTCTGGCCCGCTGTATTTGCGGACTGGAAAAGAAGTGTGGCCTTTTGCAGGTTGACGGGAAAACCCTTGATTGGAAAGCCCGGCTCAAACATTGCTACATGGTAATGCAGGATACCAGCCATCAGCTATTTACCGAAAGCGTGACGGATGAAGTGCTTCTGAGCATGGACAACAAGGATGAAACTGTTGTGGATAAAATCCTTAAACAGTTTGATCTGCTGGAATATAAAGACAGGCACCCGCTTTCTCTTTCCGGCGGGCAAAAACAGCGGGTAGCGATCGCGTCTGCCATTGTGAGTAACCGGGAGATCATTGTGTTTGACGAACCAACCAGCGGGCTTGATCTCAAACATATGCGGGAAGTTGCGCGGAGTTTGAAGTCACTCGCGGATCAGGGCAAAACGCTTCTTGTTATTACGCATGATCCGGAGTTGGTGATGGCGGGATGTTCGTATGTAGTCCATATGGAAAAAGGGCAAATAAAAGAAAGCTATCCATTGGACGAATCCGGCAGTAAAAAGGTTTTGGATTTTTTCCGAATCCGCCAGTGAATTTTAGAAATTATGAATGTCAGGGCCGCCTTGACTGGACAGAAAGATAATGATAAGAGGCCGCTTTACTTTGGCGGCCTCTTGTTTTTGAAGCACAGACAGTACGGCTCAATATAAGGAGGGCTTATGTTCAAAAAAATCTTTGAGTACGCAGGGCCATATAAGAAAAATATGTATGTGGCCACGGTTGTCGTACTGGTCAGCGTTCTTATGGGCATCCTGCCTTTTGTGCTGGCCTATCAGGTGATCGCGCCGCTGGTCATGGGTGAATCTATTGAAGCATCCTTTATCATTTTGCGCGTGGTTCTTGTCTTGGTGTGTCTGGTGCTGCAAGCCCTTTTCTATGGCTGGGGGCTGAATCTTTCTCACAAAGCCGCTTACGACACGCTGCTCCGTCTGCGGACGGCACTTCAAAAACGGTTTGAAAAGCTGCCCCTCGGTGTCATTCAGGATAAAGGCACCGGCACAGTCAAAAAGCTGTTCGTGGATGATGTAGACAGTCTGGAAGTTTTGCTGGCTCACTCCATGCCGGAGGGAATTGCAAACCTGATGATCCCTATTGCGGTTTATGTGGCAATGTTCTTTGTGGATTGGAAACTGGCGCTTCTGTCGCTGGCATCCATTCCGATCAGTCTGATTGCCATGATGACGATGTATTCCGTTGGCATGAAGAAAATGGGGCCTTACTACATGGCCGGACAAAAGATGAACAATACCATTATTGAGTACATTAACGGTATGGAAGTTGTCAAGGTATTCAATAAGGACGCAGATTCCTATGAGCGGTTCCGCAAAGATGTATCAGATTATCGGGACTATACTCTGGCGTGGTACAAGGCGGCGTGGCCGTGGATGGCAATTTACAGCAGTCTGCTTCCATGCACCATTATTCTGACTTTGCCTGTTGGCGCATGGTTCGTTCTCTCTGGCTGGTCTACTCTGCCTAATTTGATCTTGGTACTGTGTCTTTCTTTAAGTATTGGTATGCCGCTGCTGAAATCTCTCGGTTTCCTGCCTACCATGCCCCAGCTTAACTATAAAATTTCTGCATTGGAGCAGGTGTTGGATGCGCCGGAGCTCCAGCAGACAGAAGGTGCGTTCCACGGGAAAGATGACACCATTACTTATGACCATGTTTCTTTCGCTTATCAGACCACACAGCCCGGCCCGGATGGAAAGCCTGTTGTAATTGAGGATGAAGTTCTCCATGATATTTCCTTTACGGCAAAGGCTGGACAAAAAACTGCTCTTGTCGGTGAATCTGGCTCAGGCAAGAGTACCTTGGCAAAACTGCTGATTCACTATTATGACCCACAGAAAGGCAGTATTTCCATCGGTGGGCAGAAACTTTGCGATATGAGCCTTGAAGCATTGAACAGTCGTATCTCCTATGTGGCGCAGGATCAGTATTTGTTTAATACTTCTCTGCTGGAAAACATCCGGCTCGGTCGGTTGACTGCAACGGATGAAGAAGTAATAGAGGCCGCAAAGAAAGCTCAGTGCATGGAGTTCATTGAAAAACTTCCGCAGGGCATTCACTCCATGGCAGGCGATGCCGGAAAAATGCTCTCCGGCGGTCAGCGTCAGCGTATTTCTCTGGCGCGAGCAATCTTAAAGGATGCCCCCATTGTGGTTCTTGATGAAGCAACAGCCTATGCTGACCCCGAAAATGAAGAAAAGATGGAAGCAGCCATTGCAGAACTTGTAAAAGGCAAGACCCTCGTGGTGATTGCTCACAAACTGCCCGCCATTATGAATGCCGATCAAATTTGTGTCATCGACCACGGAAAATTGGTAGCAGCGGGTAAGCATCAGGATTTGATTCGCTCCTGCCCTGAATATCAGAAATTGTGGAAAGCCGCACAGGACAGTGCCGAATGGAAAGTACACACTGCAAAGGAGGGAGCCTAAATGTTTGCGATGTTTTCAAGAATTTTGAAACTCTCCGGCCGTTATAAAGGCCGTATTCAAGGTGCATTCGTTTGTGCGTTTTTGGAATCCATTTTGTCAAAAATGCCAATTGTTCTTGCCTTTGTAGTTTTAAGCCGCTTTGCAGCTGACACACTGACCAGCCAGACTTGCCTTTATATCGGCCTTGGACTTGCCGCAGCAGTGTTGGTGCAAATGCTTGTTCATTACCTCAGCGACAGCCTGCAAAGTGCCGCAGGATATTTGATGTTTGCGGATAAACGCATGGAACTGGGCAGCCATCTGCGGAAACTTCCGATGGGCTATTTTACTTCCGGCAACATTGGCAAAATCAGCTCTGTTCTCAGTACGGATATGGTATTCATTGAGGAAGTTTCTATGAGTACCATTGGCAACATGATGAGCTATATGCTGTCTACTTTGGTTTTAGCTGTTTTTATGTTCGTACTGGATTGGAGACTTGGGCTGATTGCGGTAATCATTACCTTGCTGGCATCACTGGTTGCAAAATATATGAATAAGGTTTCCTTCAAGGAGGCTGTCGGGCGTCAAAACCAAAGCGAGAATTTGACGGATGCGGTCTTGTCTTTTGCTGAAGGAATTGGGGTTATCAAAAGTTACAATCTGCTCGGAGAAAAATCTGACGAATTAACGGAAAACTTCAAAAAATCAAGGGATGTCAATACGAAGTTTGAGCAGAAAATGACACCGTGGACCACTGGCTTAAACATTCTCTATGGCGTGGGTATTGCCGCTATCTTCGGTTTATCCGTTTTTTTACATCAGGAAGGCGTACTCTCCCTGGCTTATCTTTTGGGCGTGCTGCTGTTTGTCTTTGATCTCTTTGGACCTCTGAAAGCTCTTTATGGAGAAGCAACCCGACTAACCGTTATGAACGCTGCCCTTGATCGTATTGAAGCGGTATTGGATGAACCGGAACTTTCCGACAACGGCAAGCAGCATATTCCGGCTCAGGCACAGCCGGGACAGCCGGAAGTCCTGTTCAACGATGTTACATTTGCTTATCAGGATAAAGAGGTTCTGCATCATATCAGTTTTGCCATGAAGAAAAATTCTATGACAGCGCTGGTTGGACCGTCCGGTAGCGGTAAGTCCACCATTGCAAACTTGCTGGCGCGACTTTGGGATGTAAAATCCGGCAATGTGACGATAAGGGGCGTGGATATTCGCAATGTACCTCTGTCGGAATTGATGGATCAGATCAGCATGGTATTCCAGCGCGTGTATCTGTTTCAGGACACCATTTACAACAATATCATCATGGGAAAGCCGGATGCCACGGAAGAAGAAGTCTATGAGGCTGCCAGAAAAGCCCGCTGCTATGATTTCATTATGGCTTTGCCCGACGGATTCCAAACGGTGGTTGGTGAGGGCGGTGCAACACTTTCCGGCGGCGAAAAACAGCGTATTTCGATTGCCCGCTGTATTCTGAAAGACGCGCCTATTGTCATTTTGGATGAAGCTACCGCAAGTGTAGATACGGACAATGAAAGCTATATTCAGGAGGCTATTTCCGAATTGGTGAAGGGAAAGACCCTGCTTGTAATCGCTCACCGCCTAAATACCATCCAGAACGCCGATCAGATTTTAGTTATAGACAACGGCCAGATTGCACAGCAAGGAACCCATGAGGAACTTTTGAAACAGCCTGGTATCTATCAGGATTTTGTCAATATCCGAAAGAGTGCGGCTGGCTGGAGTCTTGCTTAATGACGAAAGGAGCTGCCTATGAAACTTCATACTGCCGGAGAGGATTATTTGGAGGCCGTGCTTATACTTCAAAAGAAGCTCGGTATGGTGCGTTCCGTGGATGTTGCCCGGTACATGGAGGTTTCAAAACCCAGCGTATGTTACGCAGTAGGAACTTTACGAGAGGGCGGCTTTTTGACAACAGACGAAAACCATTATCTACACCTGACCGATCTTGGCCGGGATGTGGCTGAAAAAATTTACGAACGCCATTGTTTTTTTACTCATCAACTTATATCCGTTGGAGTTAATCCACAAATTGCAGAAGTTGATGCTTGTCGTATGGAACATGCAGTCAGTGATGAAAGTTTTCAAAAACTGAAAGAGCATGCGATGAGAGAGATTGCTTCACAAAAAATTGACAATACATTTGATGATTTTCCTGTGAAGAAGTAGAAAATGTTGCTTTGCTAAAATAGATTAAATATGAAAGACACAAAATACAAGATATTAGCATATTTTGACAATCAATCATATCGAAAACTATTCAATGAGATAAACTCAGATTATGCAGAAAATCTACAAATTTTACTGCATAATTTGAGTTTATTTTCTTATGATGTGCTTATAATAGGAGTAATCGTTTATAAAGAGAACATAAGTAATATTATATCTGCTATTAGAAAAATAACGCAGATACCAATTATTATTTTGACGGATGCTTCTTCTTTATTGTGTATGTCATGGAAAAAAGAATTAATATACGCTGGTGCAGATTGTGTAATGGATATAAATAGCACTATAGAAGAAGTAGATCTGCAGATTTTTTCATTGGCACGACGAAACAATAAACAAAAAATAACTCAAAAGCAATCCGAAACGATGATTAATAAGGGAAAACTTGTAATGGATCATAAGAAACATAAAGTATTTTGGAATGATGTAGCGTTACATTTAACACGACAAGAATATAATTTTTTATACTTATTAGCGGCGACACCGATGAGAGTATACACGTTTGAACAGATTTACCAGCTTGTCTGGAAAGATTATCCTGTTGGTGATATTAAAAATATCATCTGGTGTCTGGTAAAGCGACTGAGAAAAAAGCTGAATGTTGTTGAAGATGGTGCTGGGAATTGTATTGTCAGTGTACGAGATATAGGTTACAAATTTGAATTGAATAAAGAAAACGAACAGCAGTAAGGCGAATGATCCGTAAAAAGATTGTTCGTCTTATTTTATTTGTGCTGGAAAGAAGGTGATAAAAATTGACCGTCAATTGACAGGTTTCTGACCGTTAACTGACAGGTGCATCCGATACACTGTGCCTTTGTAAAGATATGATTACAAAGGAGATCCGTGTTTGCAGGGAAACAGCAGAGATGCCGGACATTCCTGTGGACAGGAAGAACGAGCCAGATCACCGCCACACTCCGATTTGATTTCGCAAAAATTCAGATCGGAGGAAAACATAAGTGGCTTACAATAAAGCAAAAGAAGAATATAGATGGAACCAGTGGAAAGCAGAGGAAGAGAAGATCCTGCGTGAACAGGGCGTGGATGAAGAGACGATCCAGAAGCTTCGGGAGTATGACTGGGACGATTTTAATGCAGAGAGGAGATTCCGGGAACATCAGACCTCACTTCTGGACTGTATGGAACTGCTTCTGGAAGAAAAAGAATCTGGAGAGTCTCAGCCAGAGAGTGTGGAAGCCCTGCTCGATACCGTGGAGAATGAGGAATTGCTCCAGATCCTGTTATCGACTGACAAGAAAACTCTTCAGATGGTTGTTCTGAAGATGATGGGATATGCACCAAAGGAGATCAGCCATCACATGGAACTGCCGGAGCAGACTGTTTATACAAGACTGCGGAGGTTACGGGAGAAAATCAAAAAGTCCATGAAATTTGAATAAAACAAAAGGTTCTCATCGGCTGACTATTAGAACGAACAGACAGGAGGATTGATACGATGGATGAGAAAGAAGTGTCCGAAATGCAGGAAGAAATGATGACGGTACTGGTAGTCGAGCCGATGAAAGCTCCCTATGTCAAGAACATCCCCAATGAGCTGGAGGATCTGCAGCAGGCGGTAGGCGGTGACATTGAAATGACCTAACCGTTTGATGATAAAGTTGGAATC
>OIDX01000507.1_pt1 | contig 10221 bp, 16 predicted proteins | sample 1581671 | NCBI WGS metagenome assembly OIDX01 (sample SAMEA3882534, study PRJEB24775) | human gut metagenome | biome: human-associated habitat; feature: intestine environment; material: feces | place: Netherlands | collected 2009/2010 | reverse complement strand
ATGCGTCACGAGCCTTATCCTCGCCATGACCTGATTGATTCAGCGAGCAAGGAAATACGTGCTAAATCTATTGGTATGCTGTTACCAGTAGAGGATGAATGAAAGATGATATGATTCATTGGTTTGAAATTATTACAGCTTTTTGAATGTTTTCAACTCGTATCATCTTGAGAATTTCCGACAATGAACGGAGGCGGATGTATATAGTCATGATGTGCATTTGTCTTTAGTGAGATAGTGTCAGTCGAAAACTCACGTAAAACAAATAGACTGGGGTGGACACGCTGATGAGAGACATTTACGACAGTATGGGTAGCGTTGTATTTATCTGCTATACAGTTAAGAGACTAAAAGATGAAAAAGCAAAGAGCAAGTAATCTCTGTTATGTAGATACGTAAATGCTGGTGACAGAGTGCATGGCTATGAAACGACAACAATGACGGGTGACGGGAAAGTTCCTTGAATTCAAATCGGATGAATATACTTCTTATGGCATGATGATTCCATGCTGTAAGGGAAAAGTGTATTCTCCTCTACCAAATCAAGGTTCAAGGAAAGTAAGTATAAGCTTGATTGTGATAAATATTAAATAATGATTTAAATAGAAAGTAGGTTGATAAATATGAAATCATTAGAATTAAAGGCGTTAAAGATGAATGACAATTTTCCTTTAATTATCTCTTTAAATGGAAAAGTCGAATGGGAGTTGGATGATAATAAGGATATAGTGGACAGTCACCTTGTTGGTCGAGATGATGCTAGATGTACATTTTCTACGATTTCTCAAATTATGCTGTATCCTTCTTCAGATAAAGCCAAAATAAGATCTACATTAAATTATTTTTTTAGTGTTTGCGATGAAAGTCTAAGCCCACAATGTATGTGGAAGACAGATGACTGTGATTATATGAGTTTGTTTTTAGAGTATCATATCTATAGTGAATTTGAGTTTGATAAAAATGTAGAAAAAATGATTAATATGTTCCCTGAATTACTTCATTCTGAAAATGTTCTGCTAGATATTCCTAAAGATAAAAAGATCAAGAATTTGGTATATATGATTGAAGTTGCATATCCTGTTACTTGGACGATTGATTTCATTGAACATGATAATTTATGTGGGATGAAATTTAACAGTATCAAATTAAAAAGTCATGATGGAGTTTCGCTTTTAGTAAGAACTGATAAAGATAACGTTTTGTATGATTATGTAGTAGAAGTGATAACAAAAGATGGAAATCATGCGTATGGCTGCGGTGATGATCTGGATGTCGCATTAGCAACCTTTAATGAATATGTTGAATCGAGTAGTTGTTGATTCTGACTTTAGAAAGGTGATTTATACGAGCAGTGAAAAAATGAAGGGATGTGTGTCGAATGAAAATTTTGTTAATACCAGATAATCCTCTAAATGAAATTGATTCACTAGTGGATATTCAAGAGAAACAGGCAGAAAAACTTAAAGATTCAAGAGTAATTTCTATAATTTCCTTAGTCCTGATGCTTTATACCTGTATAGTGGGAAATTATCCTTTATCGCCAGATATTGAAATAAGGGATTGTTTTGAATTGATGGAAGCATTCTTGGTGATTGCAATTATTTCTATGGCTTTTTCAATATATTACCAACATTGTTTAGACAAAACCATGAATAAAATATCTGCTTTAAAAGATCATTATATTTTTTATTCAGCATACTATATGCTGTTAGATTTATATGATGGAAATCGCATATGTTATAGCGATATATGTGATATTGCTTACCGTGATGAGCATTTATTTAACCTGAACGATAGATTCTTTTCACTTTATTTTGATCAAGATAAGGCGGATAAATGGAATGATATTCATCATATGAACATAGATTGTTTTATAAAACGAAATAAATTTAATCGCCATGCTGATGAGTTAGATTTTAATGATAAAAACAAACAATGTTTTAATGATTATAAAATTGAGAGTATATTTTCGTTAGCGAACATTTCTTATTTTGATATATGTAAATTGGCAGTATTTGATGTACTGGATTTTGATGATTTAATTAATGTTCTTTCTATATTTTTAAAAAACAAACTAGAACAGGATGATAATGACCATATTACCAAATCTAAGGATTTGAATTTTTATGGAAGATCAATCAGTGAAGAAATATCAACTAAATATACTGCTGATACTTGAAAATAAAAAAAGGTGGCAGTGCTGCCATATAGGAAGGTGATGGGATGACTATGCAAAATGAAGATAAGATAGTAGCTATTATAGTAAGTATAATAGTATTCATAACTGCAATTGTAATCATTGCATGGACTATTTTAAATATCATTATATGGAATAAAGTTTTGAATATTTTCTAGAAGGGTATGATTATGAAAACATCGCTAATAAAAATATGTATGTATTTTATTGAAACATTATTTTCAATATCATTCTTTGTTTTCTTGGGAATGCTTGCTTTGAAAATATTTATTGTATTGGTTATTTAGTTTAGTAGTTATAATTGCTGTACAACTTATACTAGCTGCAATATATGTAATAACAATATCGAAGTAGGGTTTGATGTATTCAGCAATTAACTCGTAATCTTCTGGTGAGATTGAATTATCACGATATTTATTAATTAGATAGGTAATAAAAACATCATATCCTGATTCTTTAATACCTAGAAAATATGCTATTGCAACAACAGATAAAAATGTATAGATAAAATCCAATAGATTGATAGTCCATTTGTGGGAAATATCTTTATTAAAATAAAGTTTAACAAGAAGAAATTTATAGATGTGTAAGCTTAGGTATAGAATAACTAAAGCAAGAAATGCTCCTATAACATAGTTGAAGTAATCCCATTTTATGTTTAGTTTAAACACTTCAAGATTCATACCTAAAAGTACCCCAATCCATGTGACAAATAGGAATGTAAAAATGTGAATTAATAAAAAATAAAATGTATGTACCAATGATTGTTTTCCATTATGAAATAGATAAACAATATAATCTATTATTTTTGAAATTGTTTGAATGATTATTTCCATGATTTACCTCCAACATTAAATATATTTTATCATAAGTTAGGTTCACTGATGCACCTATCTGAAATGAGGTGATGTTATGTTAGACATAAATAAAATAAAGAATTTAATGAACACAAAGAAAATAACTATGTATAGATTGGCTAAAATTTGTAATGTACCAAAATCAAGGATTTTAAGAATTTTGAATGGTACAACAAAAAATCCACAAATTGATATAGTAAAAGCTATTGCAAAGGCACTTGAGGTTACTATAGATGAAATTGTTTTGTAGATTAAGGCAAACGCCTTAAAGAAAGAAGGGCGAGAATAGTGAGAAATGTTTTAAATAAAAAAACATGGCAGTACTGCCATGTAGGAAGGTGATCGGATGAAAAATGAATATACTGTTCATATAGTCATAAAAAAATATCTATTTGTTTATTTAATTAAAGCTTGGACAATTGATAAAAACAATACGTTAATATTACATTTTAAAAAATACTGTATGAAACATCAAATTGATAAAGTTGAAAAGAATATATGCAACCCTAATTTCAATAGAAACAATGAAATAACAGGTTCATGTCAAGGCAGTTTAGTGTTAATTAAAGGAACTGTATATTTAAATATAGGAATACTTTTAAAAAATATCCATTCAGTTCCGATTGAATGTATTGGAATATCTGGAAAAGGAAAAGCAAGAAAAATCTACAAAGTTATAAAAGATTGAATGATATAAGAATCTTTTTACATTTTTTAAATTCAAAAAACAGTGATAATAAATTATCTGCTTGGATACTTGCAGGTATTTTGATTCTTGAAGATAAAAAACGTGGCAGTACTGCCACGTAGGAAGGAGTGTTGTTGATGAGTACTATACATTTGAAAGAGTATGAAAAGAAGTATCTCAAACATTTGATTCTTCTTTCTATAGTGGATGTAATCGCAATTAAATTGTGCCTGTTTTTTAAAATTAGAATTCCTATAAAAAAATCACTATTCGATAATTTGGCATTGCTATGGATAATAGACATGTTTTTATGGTTTGCATTATTGAACGCATTCAGTTCAAAAAAATGTAGGTATAAACCTTATCCATTTTGGTACTATATAATTACAATTCTAAATTTAATACTGTTTACAATCTTAGTTATAAGAAACTAAAGAATGTCAATGAAATGTGAAGTAAAACAAGTGATATGTATTCTTCAAAAAGTTGATGTCTATATTCATTTTTGTTCATAATTTCTGAACCTATAATCGAAATACTTTTATATTCGATAAGTGTTTTTAAAATAATTTCAACATAACGAATTTTTACGAAAAAATTAGATGAAATTTTAATATCAAACATGACTGATAGAAATTTTCTCAACCATTTAAATTTATTAAAATTTAGTGTCATTAATCCTATTGATACCAACATTAAAAAGATGAGAATTTGATAAAATTCTTCATTGTCTTTATACGAAAGACTTTCGTAAGAGATATGTTTCTGAAATAAACATACAGATACAAAGCAAACTATGAGGATAGTATATCTAAGATTAAACATATTGAAGTAAACAGTAAAGCTAAAATAAATCAAGAAAAATGATAGTTTAAAAATAGATTTTGAAAATAAATAATCCAAAATTTTAGTGTAAAGTCCGTTCATAAAAACCTCCTTTAATCAAATACTATCATACTCGCTTTTGCGAGCATTAGAAAGGAAATTATGAAAACAAAATTAAAAGAATTACGAAAATTAAATAATTTATCAATGGATAAATTGGGCAAAGAAATAAATATGTCTAGTGGCGAAATCAGTGATATTGAAAATGGTAAAAAGAAAAATCCAAGAATCAGCACCTTAATAAGAATTGCAGATTACTTTAATATCTCATTAGATGAACTAATTGGACGTAAATTAGAAGATTAAGGCAATTTGCCTTAAAGAAAGAAGGTCGAAAAATGCACACTTTAAATAAATTATCTGCCTGTATACTTACAGGTACATTGATTCTAAGTGGTATGACATCCACTGTCAAAGCGAATGAAACCAGAATTAATACAGATCACAACACGTATTACATCGGTAATGTCGAATATAACGAAGACGGAACGATTGTGGATGCAAGCCATGTATGTAATATGCAGTTTGAAACTCCACCTACTACAGATGGTAATGATACGGAAGTAACTCCTGATCCATCACCATCTGAACCAACAGAGCCAGTGACTCCAGCTCCAACACCTGAGCCACAGCCACCTAAAGAGGATGGTGGTACAACTGATAAACCAGAAACATCCAATCCTGATAACAACAATCAAACGGAAGGTACAGAAAAACCTGGCAAGCCTGAGACATCAACTGGAACAATCACAATTATTCCTGATGAAAAGGTTGATATTTCAACTAATCAAACTGTGTCAACAGGATATATCAGTTCCGTTAAAAATGCATTGAAATATGAATCGTTGCTGACAAAGGACTGGAGTAAATTTATTTTGGTTGGCAATCCATTTGCAATGCCACAGTGTACGTATTATGCATGGTCTAGATTTTATCAGGTGTACGGTTTTTCAAGCGGTGCATTTGGAAACGGAAAAGATAATGCCAGAGAGATAGTTGCTGCTCATGGCGATAAATTTAGTTTGAGCAGTACACCAAGCGGAGGTGCAGTGTTTTCAGCTCAGGCAAACACGCTTTATCCTCAATATGGTCATGTAGGTTTCGTTGAAGCTTTTGACGGAACAAATCTGTGGATCAGCGAAGGAAATTATACGCTGAGCAATGGAGATTATGGATATATCCATATTTACCGAACTACCTTGCAGGCATTTAAAGCTATGTATCCTGATGTAGTTTTTGCAGTACCGAATGGTTCTGTGTTGGAAAGTTCGTTGCTATCAGACTTGAGTTTATATTCTATGGACAGTGGATTGAATATAACAAATATCAGTGCCGATGATTCAAAAGTAAATGTGAAAAAGTTGAAATACAAAAATACAAAAAGAAAAAACACCATTTATTATGAAAATGGTGAGAAAATACAGCAGTACAAATTTAAGCCTGCTGATGAAAAAGCAGTTGTTGAGGTGTAATGTATGTCTGCAATTTATTTTTTGTATAGTGCAATGGGATGTATAGCACTATTTGGATTTTTACATATCTTTTTTGACGACAGATTTATGAATTTTAAAACTATATTATTAATTGTTGGTTTTATCTCTTTTTTAATAGCAATGTTTATTTTTCTACTTTATTTTTTGCATATGTTTTAGCCCATTCAACGTATTTTTTTATAAAAATCCAATTATTTAATAATGTCCAAAATATATAGCATGAAACTATGAATAATATGAAGCAAGCATATGATATAAGTAGTTTCGTGGTTTGTGGATATAATATATTGTTTTCATTAATTTCTTTAACAATATTGATAATGATATATATCAAAGAAATTAGTATTGTAAGGCTTATTATTAATCTATTCTTGTATTTTAATTTACATGGATATCCAAGTTTGTATTTTATCTGTTCTAAATCCGACTCGATTTGAAGTTGAATGTTTCCAAGTGTGATGTTGGATATTCCATTTAATTTACAGAATAATAAGTATTCATACAATTTAGGACCTAAATAATTGAATAATGTTGTAGATTTTTGAATCTCATTTGTCAATTTTATTATGTTAGTTTTTGCTAAATTACCATTGATAGGTTGATTCAATGTATCTCTTGCAATATTTAGATATAGCAGATTATAGATTTCAAATTGTTTTTCGACAATCGTTCTATCTTTATCAGCTAGTTGATATTTGCGGTTTAAATATATTGATATAAACAATGGAATAAGTGCTACAAATAATGTTTTAATGAATTGCATTTTATATTACCTCCTTGCAATATATAAAATATAACATAAAGAGGTTCGATACATATGATTATTACAAAATTAAGGCAAACTGCCTTAAAGAAAGAAGGTTGAGAAATATGATTGTTTTAAGTTCAAGCCTGCTGATGAAGAAACAAAGACAGTGGATGTATAGATATGTTGTTTAGAGATTTATTGTTTTTAGGTTCTGTTGCACTGTCATTTGGATGGTTGGCTCACTTATGCATAAGTGACAAGAATTTTAATATAAAAACAGGTTTTATTTTTGCGGGTATGCTTGTGCTTATAGGACTTACGTGTTATGCTACACTAAACTGGAATTGACATAAGTATACGGCTTATGTATATATTCAAACTGGCATCCCTCTCCGTCTTAAAACAACGGAGTCTTGGATGTTTTTTTTTCAAGTGAAAGGGGAAATGAAATATGAAAAAGTGGGTCTATGGAATTATATTAATAATTTGTTTGTGTGTTGGCGGGTTCTGTGCCTATCAGGCTTGGCTAATTTACAACGAAGATAATGAGGTTGAATTACAGACAGACAGGATAAAAAAAGAATGTGTTGTGAAAAAAGATGAGAACGGAGAACAGATATTATCTCCTGATTGGAATACATTAAAGGCTATCAATCCAGATATAGTGGGTTGGATATATGTTCCAGACTGTGCGATTTCATATCCTGTAGTACAGGGATCAAATAATTCCTATTATTTAGATCACACGATCTATAAGGGATACAACTATATGGGATCAGCATTTCTAGACTGCAATACGGATAGAGACTTTTCAGATGATAACAATATTATTTATGGACATTCTGTTCAGGGTGGAGGCATGTTTACTTTACTAAAGAACTTTTCATCAAAATCATTTTTTTACAGCCATCCTGTCTTCTATCTACTAACACCAGAGCAAAACTATAAATGTAATGTTTTCTGTTATTCAAAATCAAACAATGAGTCTGTGCTTTATGCAAAAGACTTTGGAGAGGAAAGACAGGAAACCATAGATAAACTAAAAAATGAATCACTTTACTGTAATGATGAAGTAGATACAGATTCACCTATGGTTACTTTATCAACGTGCGATCTGGATTATGGTCTACATTCAAATCGAAGATTATTGCTGTCTGGCTGTTTGGAAGAGTACGATGAAACAATAATCGTTCATTCTTGATTTGAGGATGGCAGTACTGCCACCAAAACAATTGAAGAAGCACAGGCTGAAAATGGTAATAATGAGCAGGAGCAAGAATCTGATGACAAGGCGGAAAAGAATGATAGCAGTCAGAAGCAAAGTAAAAAATCCAAGTCTCATGATTTAAATGAGATTGCAAGACAAATCGATTTGCAAATGAAGATTGATGACGTTGCAATACTATGTGGTTTGAATCTTGAAAAGAATGGTCGCTATTCATTACGTGATCGAGATCATGATTCACTTGTTCTTGATTTAAAACGTAACTTTTTCTTTTGGAACAGTCAAGGGAAAAGGGGTGGATGCGTAAGCCTGTATAGGGAAATAATGAATGTGGGTTTTAAAGAAGCTGTATTAAAGTTAATGCCAAATATTGATTTGGATAAGGAATTTGTCGAGGCAGTCAGAGAAAAGCCTACAGAATTATCTGACCAAGATAGGCACCATGATTTACATAATCAGTTAAAGGAATTAAATTATGATTCTGAAGAAAATAAATCTATGAGGCAATCAATTGCATATCTTACAAAAACAAGAGGTTTAGACAGAGATATTGTCAATAAAATGATTGGTGAAAATATGATTTATCAGATTTCAGATAGCTATGGTCCAAAGGTTGCGTTTGTTGGCCGTAAAGATAATATGTATATTTCATCTATATGTCAGCGTTCAGTTTCTCCTAAAATCAAGTTTAAAGGAGATTTTAAAAATTGTAATTACAAAGTTGGGTGGTTTTATGATCCAGAGACTAAAGGCCAATTTGGGGAAAAGGGAAATGCTGATAAACCACTTCTAGTATTTGAAGCAAACATTGATATGATTTCCTACATGTCTTTGCTAAAAGAGTGTGGCGTAGATTATACACAGTTTGCATATCTGTCATGTAGTTCGATTAATCATGATATATGCATACCTGAAACATGTAAAGAATATGGCTATAATACAGTTCGTATATTATTTGACAATGACTATGAAGGAAAGGAAAACTGGGGGCAGAACAAAGCTAAAGAGATTTCAAGTAAATTATCTAAAACCGGCATAGATGCTAAACCGATTATTCCTGACATCCCATCCTGCAAAGACTGGAATGACATTATTGTTGGATACAGAAACAACACAATTTCTTTGGATACGATTAAAACACATGTGCTAAAGGATATAAATGATTTAGTTAAGTCTATTCCTAAAGAAAAGGATGTTTCTTCGGTTGATATGCAATTAAATGAAAACGATTCATTAATAAAATCTATTTCATTTTTAGAAAATAAAGGAATTGATATAGGTATTATGAGCCGTCTTTCAAAAACAAATAAGGAAATGTTTATTGATGACAAGGCTGAAACCTTTATTCAAACTAGAACAGATTTGGTTCCATCAGGCGAAAAACAATTACTGGTATTTGAATCCAATATGGATATGCTTTCATATATGTCTCTACTGAAGGAAACTGGCAGGAATTTAGCTAAATATGCATTTATTTCTGACGGAAATCTCAATGAATCAAAAATTAATGGTATCAAGTCCATCAATGATAAATATCAGTTTAAAGGAGTTGCCTATATGCCTAGCAAGGACGGAAATGAAAGTGGCAGCCTATCCGCAATGCATATTGTATCTTGTTTAGATTCATTTAATAACAATGGGATAGATGTTAGATATGTTAGTCCTGCTCATGCAAATAGTTGGAATGAAAGATTGAATCAGTATAAAGAAGAAAAAAATAAGGTTCAGAGTCAAAATAAAAGTGTTGATAAATCACAAAATAAAAGCATTTTGCAACAAATGCGAGAAATGTCTGGAAAAACAGTTTCTATTGATGAAATGAATCGTTCAGCAGGACATGAAAAAGAAATGAATAGATCACGCTAATAAAGGTGGCAGTACTGCCATCTTTATTTCTTGGAGGTATAAATGAAAGTTATTATTGCAGAAAAGCCAAACTTAGGTAGGACGATTGCAAGTGCTCTTGGAGTTTATGATAAATATGATGGATATTTATCAAGCGGAGAAATTGCGGTCACATATGCTTTTGGGCATTTACTGGAATTGAAAGATATGGATGCATACTTTGGACATAAAGTTCCTTGGGGGGAGAATCTTCCTTTTTATCCTGATCCATTTGAATTTGATT
>OIDX01000503.1_pt1 | contig 10270 bp, 6 predicted proteins | sample 1581671 | NCBI WGS metagenome assembly OIDX01 (sample SAMEA3882534, study PRJEB24775) | human gut metagenome | biome: human-associated habitat; feature: intestine environment; material: feces | place: Netherlands | collected 2009/2010 | reverse complement strand
GTCTGGGCGTCGGTCCAGTCATAATAGGCACCGGCAGTGGCCACCAGCCCTTCCACGGTGGAAAGGTCGTCGTAGGCGGCACCGGTGGCCCGGGCAAACTTCTCCCAGTCGGTCTCGTTCAGGAACATCAGCTCGGTGGATTTTGCCACCGGGAAGATCTTCATGCTGCCGTCGCCGTCAAAATCGCCTTCGTCCAGGTAGCCCTGCACATACTGGGCGCGCTCGTCCTCGGTAAGGTACTGGCTCAGGTCCACCAGCATGCCCATCTGGTCCAGCGCATAGGCGGTGTCAGCATAGGCCGAGAAGATGTTGGGCATGGCCGCAGCACCCACCTTGCCCTGGGCCGCATCCATCACGTTGGTCTCCAGGTCGCTCATGCTGCCCTGGCTGGCACTTTCCACCCGGATGCCCTTTTCGCGGCCGGTGGTCTCGTTGAACTGGTCCACCAGCTTGTTGAAGCTTTCCAGCTGGTCACCATTGTAATAGGTCCACACGGTGATATGGGTCACCACGGCGGTGCCGCCGGATTTTCCGGTGCTGTGCGCTGCGCCGCCGCAGGATGCACAGCCCAGTGCCAGCGCCGCAGCGCACAGCAGACTGACGAATGCTCGAATGTGCTTTTTCATCGTAACGCTCTCCTCGCTTTTCCCACAGCGGCCCCCACTGCTGCTTATCCGTTTAACTATACCACGCTTTCCGGGGCGGTGTAAACCAAGCGTCCCAAAATCGTACCAAAATCGTCACATTCACAACAATCCCGCTCAAGTTTCGGGCATTATTTTCACTTTCTTCCGGCAGCAAAAAGCCGCCGGGCAGGAAACCTTCTCCTGCCCGGCGGCCTTCTTCTTTTATGGTGTTATTTCCTGCGGCTTACTTGCCCATGGCGTGCTTTGCGGCCAGCATGCCGAAGGTGTAGCAGCGGCCCAGGGACAGGCCGGTCTGGTGGAACGGATAGTCCGCGCCGCCGTAGAACACGCCGCCCACGTTGCCCACGCAGTACAGGCCCTCGATGACCTTGCCGTCAGCGTCCAGAGCCTGGCCGTTGGCATTGGTGTTCACGCCGCTGTCGATGGAGGACACGCGGATGTGCTTGCGCACGCCCCAGAAGGGAGCCTTCTCGATCTTGTGCATGTAGGCGCTCTTCTTGCCGAAGTCCGCATCGGTCCCCTGATCGCACAGCTCGTTGTAACGGTCGATGGTCTTTTGCAGCTCATCGGCGGGCACGTCCAGCAGGGCGGCCAGCTCCTCGATGGTGTCGGCCTTGTAGGTGTCGATCAGGTTGGTGAACACGCCCTGCGGGTTCTCCACGGCACCGGGGATGTACTTGGTCATCACCTGCTCCGGCACGGGGCTGTTGGCGTAGCTCATGTAGTCGCTGTCGTAGATCTGGCAGTACCAGCCCAGAGAGCCGTCCGGGTGGTTGGCATCCACGTTGGCACCGTTGTAGCGGGGCAGATACTTGGTGATGTTGCCCATGTAGACAAAGCCGGTGTCCTCGTTGCAGAAGCGCTTGCCCTCCATGTTGACGTACAGGAACGGCTCCTCGTACATCAGGCCGGAGTCGAAGTCGTGCATCATCTTGGTGTGGCCCAGGTTCTCCATCTTAGCGCCTGCGTCGATGGCCATGATGTGGCCGTCGCCGGTCTTCTGGTACTGCTTCTTGTCGTAGCCGTCCACGTCCGGGCACCAGCGCTTGACCATGGCCTCGTTGTTCATGTAGTCGCCGGTGGCCAGGATGACGCCCTTGGAGGCGTTGAACTGGATGTACTTGCCGCTCTCATCCTTGGCGATGACGCCGGTCACCTTGCCGTCGGCGTGCACCAGCTTGACGGCGGGGGTGTTGAAGAAGGTCTCCAGATTGGAGTTCTTGGCCTGCACATTCTCCAGCACGGTGGCCAGCACGTCGCCCACGTTCTTGGGCTTGGGGCCGATCCACGGTGCAAAGAAGTAGCAGTGCTCATCGCCGAAGTCGTAGGTGTCCATGCGGTCCTTCCACACACCGGTCAGGTCCTGGCTGGTGCACATGTAGGCAAAGATCTCCTTCTCGTCGTTGTGCAGCAGGCTGGAGGGATCCTTGTTGCTGTCCACAAGGCTGCCGTCGCCGTACTCGGTCTGGTCGGTCAGACCGGCGCGGTTCAGATACCACATCAGGGCCTCTTCGGAGTTCTCGACGTAGGCGTTCAGCAGGCTGGTGTCGGCGCGCCAGTCGCACAGGCCGTTGGTCATGTGCACCCACATCTTCTTGCCGGCCTCGGTGGACTTGGACTTGATGATGGCGGAGCCGCAGTTGCCCTGGCTCACCACGATGTTCTGCTTCTGCAGCAGGGCCACATGGCCGCCCAGCTCGGCTGCCCAGCCTGCTGCGGGCACACCGGCTGCACCGGCACCCACAACGACCACGTCAAAGTCCTTGGTCTCGTCCGGGGTGATGTCGCCCAGCTCCACCACAGAGGACTCCACTTCCTCGGTGGTCAGGCCGTCGGGCACCACGGTCTCGGCCTTGCTGGCCTCGGTGGGGGCCACGGCCACGCCCTTGGCCTGGTTGATGCAGCTCTCGGCAGCCTTCTTGATGGCACCGGAATGGCCGTCCACCTCGCTGGACTGTGCGTCCAGGATCTTCTTCACCATCTCGTCGGCGATGTCGGCACCGTAGCCCTTGGTCTCGTTTGCCACGTCGATCTGCACGTCGGTGATGGCATCGGCGCTGAAGGTCATGGTCACGGTGACCGGGGTGGTGGTGTTGATGCCGGTGGCGGTGGCGCTGTAGGTACCGGCGGTGTAGGTACCGGCGGCTGCGCTGGAAGCCACGCTGCCGGAAGCAGCCTTGTCGCCGCAGGCGGTCAGCAGACCGGCAGCAGCAGCGCCCAGGGTGCCCAGACCTGCAGTGTGCAGGAAGTTGCGGCGGGAGATCTTGTTGCTCATAATTCTTTGCTCCTTCTGGTTTTCTTCTTTGTTTCGGCGGCCTGCATGGCAGAAGAAATGCCGGAAACAGGCCGGTTGTTGATTTTAGTATAGCACATCAGAGGGGGGCAGAGTTTGTACAATCTTTTGGCAAAATAGTAATATTTTGTGAAAATCCAGACGATGATTCCACGATTTTACAATCTTGCCCTTGGAAATGACAGTACAGCATGGAAAAGGCTCCCCGGAGCAGAGACGAAAAAGAGGGTGTCCGTTCCCGCAGAGGGTGGCAGCGGCTTCCGATCATCCCTGACCAGAAGGCCTCTTTGGCGCTGTGGGTCCCTCCGGCAGAAAGTGTTGACGGAACGGTGGCTTTTTGCTATAATTATATAGCTATGAATATGGAGATGTATCGAAGTGGTCGTAACGAGAACGACTCGAAATCCAAGTGGATGCTTCGCCGGGTGTCTCCATATCACACGAGGGAACGTCAATTTCGATGTCCTGACAGGCTTCAGAACCTGTCTGAACGATGCGTTTTCTAACAATATTCTAACAGCAACTGTTCCAAGTTTCAAGGTCGATTTGCGATATACAAATCGTAAATTTGCCATGAAAATATACTTGGAGATGTATCGAAGCGGTCGTAACGAGAACGACTCGAAATCGTTTTGTCCTTAATCGGGCACGTGGGTTCGAATCCCACCATCTCCGCCAGAAGTCGCAGATTCAAACGAATCTGCGACTTTTTCTTTTGCATCAAGCAGAGAAAGACCGCTTTTGCCTCATCACAGTATGCTTTATACATGAACGATAAATCCATAATTACTTGGGGAGTTTGGATTCTCCCAAAAGGTTCGCAATGACCCCAGCAGACCCCTGTTTGCTTTTGTAATCGAGATGTGCGTAGATGTCAGCGGTGGTAGAAAAGGTACTGTGCCCCAGCCATTCCTGAACCTGCTTCATGGATACGCCGTTCATCACCATCAGGCTGGCGCAGCTGTGGCGCAGATCGTGGAAACGGATGTGCTTCAGCCCGTACTTGGTCAGCAGCCAATCAAAGTGCTCCGTCACGAAGTTCGGGCGGATCAGCTTGCCTTCCTGATCGGTGCAGACGAAATCCAGATACTCGGTGCTGTAACTCTTCTTGAACAGCTTGCGGTAGAGCTGCTGCTTTTCCTTCTGCTTCAGAAGTTCTTTTTCCACAGCCGGAATCAGCGGCAGGGTACGGCAGCTGGTCTTGTTCTTCATCACATCGCTGACCACAGGAACGTACTTGCCGTTCACCAACTGTTCCGTCACCTTGTGATTGATGGTGATGGACTTGCGCTCAAAGTCGATAGACGACCACTTCAACCCCAGTACCTCGCTGCGGCGAAGGCCATAGTAGGCCGTAATGAGGATGCACAGGTGCAGGGGGTCATCCTGCGATACTTCCAGCAGCTGCTGGACTTCATCCTTAGAGTAGAAGTTGGGCCGGAAGCTGTTCTTCTTCGGGCGGTCAACTTTCAGCATCGGGTTGGTTTCCAGATAGTCCTTGCGGACGGCATCCTTGAACGCTTTACCGAAGATGGCGTGGTAGTGAATGACCGTGTTAGTGGTGTAGCCCTCCAGCAAGATCTTCTCCTGAAACTCATCCAGCACCTGCGGCGTGACCTCGCACAGCTTCAAGCCCAGCGGCTCAAAATACTGCGTGATGCGCCCGGTGATCATCCGATTGTAGCTGATAAAGGTTGCAGGCTGGATGGATGCCTTGTGGACTTGCACCCACTCGTTGAGATAGTCCAGAAACAACATCTCCGACTTGTTGACGGGCTGGAGGGGCAGCGGCAGGGGCTTGGCGGTTTTAGCATCTACTTTTTCGTAGGCTCCGCCCCGCCCTGTGGGCAGCTCCCCGGTCTTATCATAGTGGAGCAATATTTCCCGGAGCATGGATTCTGCCTTGCGCTTGTTGCCCCGGACGGTCAAACCTGTGGAGATCCACTTGATCTTCCGCTTGCCGTTGGCATCATAAAGATTGATCACGAAATAGAAACGTCCATTTTTCTCTTGGACAGACCCTGTAGTTTTCATCATAAACCTCCTTTGGGTCAACAGGCGTGCTGTCCGTTGCTGCACCCACAGCATACCACATCCGGCGACGGATTTCCAGCCGGGAAGGTGCTCTGTCCGGTGAGCAGGAACTCGATCACGCTCAGCTTCGGGATACGGTAGGTGCGGCCGATTTTAAGCGCAAACAGGCGGTGGGAACGGATCAGTTCCCCGACCGTGTGGCGGTTCAGACCAAGCATCTCCGCAGCCTGCTGAAGGCTGACGGCATCGGGGTAACCGGGAAACATCTGGGAATAGGCATCGTTAAACTTCATGGGCACTCCTTCTGCATAAGTAGTTTAAGGTCAAAAAGTGTGTCATCCTTTGCAGCAAGGCTGCGGTCAGGCGGCAATGTAAAGAGAGCTGACAGTAGTTTCAACTCTCGCATCGCAGATAGACTTGCAGCCCATCTGCGTCAATATGATATAGGTCTCCCATATTCGCCCTCGGCACCCTAGGAGTGGGGAATCGTCCGGCAGCGGGCTTGCACCGCACCATTGGCATTTCAGCCACCCCGTCTTCGTTATGACCGGGCTGCGAGTTACAGAAGTACCTTTTGTGAAGTACCGGACGATTGAACTATTCTGTTTTCAAAGAACGGAGTTTTATAGAAAATCTTCGGAATTTAAGGCTTCCGAAAAATTGTCCCTCTAATTGGTAGGCATCGAGAAAGGCCAAAAAGTAACCCGAAAAAGAAATTTGTTGAAAAGTTCTTGGAAAATATACTTGAAGCAACCACCGAGTTAAAATATCGTCGGTTTGTTAAGCAACCAACTGAGACAGACAATTGGCAACGGCGAGCGTATCCAAAATCGAAGCACTGTTGAAAAAAGACGCTCTCACTTGGTAGGCATCGAGAAAGGCCATTTGACACCCATTGACGGCTCTTTGTAATAAAGTTGTCATAAGTCCCCACCTCGAAAAAGTCCCCTCAATAGGTAGCCGACGAGAATATCTAAAATATAGCTATCTTTTCGAAAATTAACAAAAAAGTCACAAACGACAAAAATCGCCACATAACAGCCTGAACCCAACCATCCATTCTGGGATGGCCTTGGTTCGGGTTTGTTATGCAGCGATAAGAGAGCCAAAAACTTGCTCCGGCTCCTTTGGACGTCGAACGGAAATACTAAGTGTTTATGTCATATTAAATTGTTGGGATAGATTGCCACAAAAATCGAGTTGTGTCAACAAAAACTTTTTGAAATACGACACTTTCGGCGGCTTGCAAGAAAAAACGAGGGGAACTTTGGCAAAAAGAGAGAGGGCTGGACGGTGCCAGCCCTCTTGACAAGTTGATCTATTAGGAAGGGATTACATATAATTCTTGAATGGCTCTAGTACAGGCAACGTACTGTTCGTTCGGTGTCATGCCCGAAAGAACAACAATCGCTTTTTCAAATTCAAGGCCCTTTACATTTGCCACAGAGATAACATTATAAGCTCCCCGAACAATTTCTCGTTGCTCATCAAAGAAAACGACATCGTGGTCACGGAGAAAATCATTGAGAACAAGAGGTGCACCTGATACAATAATTGCGACTCTATCATCTTGTGCAATTTCCAAATCTGGAATCATATTAACTTTTTCTTGCTTGCCGTTTAATCCAACGGCAAGCATTTTCATACTGAACTCTCGGTTGACATATTCCGTAATCTGACGTGCATTTCGATAGTTTTCTGATATAGTCGCCGGTGTGCCAATACGGAGGTCTTTAGGTATCGAGGTGAGTTCTGCAATTCCTTTTTCACTGATGCATTGACTAAGATCTCCAAACAAATTAAAAACCGAGTTAGGATAAAGTTTTTGTACCAAACGAAGCTCATTGGGTGAAAGATCTTGAAATTCGTCCACAAAAATGTATTTTTTATCCAAAGACAAATCGCCCGCATAAGAGGATAGCAACTCAGTCATTAAAAATGCTTTTGACAGCGGAATTTCCGTTATAGAGTCGTAAGATATAGTAACATTTAATAAATGAAGGATACTATCCAAAAGATATGTATTCTTGTCTGGAGACTTTCGCTGCTGCTGAAGTCTCTTTTTCTCACGGAGCATCTTGTTATAGGTAGAAAAGAAAGTAAAGGGGGTCAACCCTACTTTATCAAGTGCATCTTCAGATTCTTCGTAGAGTTGAACCAGCTTTTCAAAAGAAGTTTCATAATCAAAGGCATCTCCGATGGATTTTTTTCGACAAACAATTTTTTCGGAAAGTAGATTCTCCAGTATAATCTTTTTGTATTCCAGATGATCAAAATACATTGCCTGTTGGTCAAGAAATCTATCAAAGGCTACTGCTTCCTGTCGGGAAACCTTTTCCCATTCATTCAAAAGTTTACGCGCATCATCTCGTTCAAGATTTTCAGTAAGGAACAGTTGTAAAACTTGCAGGCACTGAGCCATACTAGTCGGAGTGAATTCTTGATGAACCATTCCACGGTTGAATTCGTCACTGATGATTAAAGCTGAAACCTTTAAAGTATAGAAAAATTTTTGCTCAAGACGAGAGCTTTCCGGATTCTTCAATTGAGGTACATCTTTCAGAAGATTGCCACGAAGCAAAAGTCGAATTAGCAGTTGAGCATTTTCGTATTTCAGACGTTCAGAAATTCTTTTTTCAAGCAGTGAATCCAGATGTTCAATATCTTGAACGCTAGCTTTTTCAAGCTCTTTAAGAGATGAATTATAAAGAGAGTCGAGCTGTCCAATTTCTTCAGGCTTCAAGGTTGATCGCTCTATATAGGAGCGGATCGTTTCGTCAAGTTGTTCTTGATAAGATTTTAAAGATCCACCATTTGAGGAGCCGCGATGTAAAATGTTGAATAAATCCAAACGCAAAGTATCAAGGTATGTTTTTTGGTAATAGGCTTTTGGGGTAATACCATCATCAATAACCTGAAACTCCTCATAAGGCAATTGAAGCTTGTTTAGAAGCTGCTTGCTTGCTGCCTCGTAAAATGATACCACTGTAAATTGTTTGACCGCCTCGATTTGAAGCAATCGTGAAAGTTCATGGCTTTCTCTGCCAAGGATGTCAGTAGGTGAAAGAACAATTATATCTTCCATCTGAAGATCTTTATGGTTGTATTTCATATATCGGATTTTGTGCATGAGGATCATGGTCTTGCCTGATCCAGCACATCCCAACACCAAAAGTGGAGTATCCATATTAGACGTAATAATTCGATACTGGTTTTGTTGTATAGATTCAACAATATCATGGATTTTTTTGTTCTTTTGGTTGGCAGCAATAATTTGTGCGAGGTGTTGATCAGCGACTGTGGTACTTTTGGTTTCTTTTTGATGGGCATTGTATAAATCAGTGTACCCTTGATAATCGCCATCGGAAATGTGAACGTCACGGACAAGTTCCAATTTCTTATCTTCATTACCAATGTACATTTGCCATTGATAATATAACGATGCCTGTTCGTCAGCCCAATCTGTAATCCATCCTGCAACTTGTTGTTTTCCTAGATACAACTCCGCATTATATTTATAGTCAACATGGCAGAAATAAGGTTTTCGGATGACCTTATTCACTTTTCGGTCGATTTGTCTCCGTGCCAGTTCCATATCAGGCTCTGATCGTCTGGTTTGTAGCAAGCCAGAACGGCTATCATAATAGTAGCTCGTCTCCGGCTTGAAATCCTGCATAATCTCATTTTCGACTTGTTTGCCATAGATTCTGCGAACTGCAATCTGGCACTTTGTCAGATATTGACGCTCCAATTTCTCTTGTTGAGCATCGGACGTAAGCTGCATATTTTTTCGCAGGGATGGTTTTAGTTCACCCTCAGCATTGTAGCCCTCAAAATTGTAACCATCGTGGTCATAGCCATCGCGATTATATCCAGCACGGTCAAAACCTGCTTTGTCATATCCGAAGACATCAAATCCATTTTCATCATATCCATCGCGATTATATCCATTACGGTTATAACCATTTTGGTCAAACCCATAAAAATTGTAACCATCGCAGTCATAACCAGCATGATTGAGCCCTGTTATGAAATGGTATCCCTCTCGATTATAACCATCGCTATCTAAACCATTCACGTTGTAACCGTCACGATCAAAGCCTTCAAGGTTAAACCCTGTATAAATATGATATCCATCGGCATCAAACAATTCGCGAGAATAGCCTTCAATGCTGAGTCCTTCTGAATTAAAGCCGTCACGGTAAAAGCCTAGAATATTTTTTCCATCCGAGTTCCAGCCTGTAAAGCTAAAACCGTTTTGATCATTACCATCACGATCGAAGCCATACAAATCGAAACCGTCTGCGCCATAGCCTTCACGATCCATACCGTTATGGTCAAACCCATCGCGGTTATAGCCGTCTTTATCATAACCGTTACGATCAAACCCGTCACGATCAAAGCCAGCCCCATTAAAGCCACTCCGGTCAAATCCCTCAATATCATATCCGCGAGCATTGAATCCGTCTTTATCGTAGCCGTACTGATTGAACCCATCTTTATTGTAGCCCTGCCGATTGTAACCGCTTTTATCATAGCCCTGTCGGTTATAGCCATCCTTATCAAGACCTGCACGATTAAAGCCCGTACGATCATATCCCAACGTATTATAACCTTTGTGGTCAAAACCGTCTTTATCAAAGCCAGAACGATCAAAGCCATCTCGGTCATAGCCATCCTTATCGTATCCATCTTTATCAAAACCCGTAAGTTTATTGAACCCCTGACGATTCAATCCATTACGATCATAGCCATCTCGGTCAAATCCCTCTCGGTTATACCCCATACGATCATAACCATCCTTATTGTAACCGAAACGATCGAATCCAAAGCGATCATAGAGAATTCTTGGCATAATTCCTCCAGCAGGACAAAATCTCAGAGTTACCTGTATGATAAATGTATTCGTTAAAGAAACGGTCCATTGTTATCAAGGCAACCGCAACAAAATACCTAAAAGTATTTCTTGCCCATTTGTAATAATTATTTATATGATACCGCAGCTTCCGTAAAAATGCAACAAAACATATTAAATACGAAAAAACGGCAGACACACCATCCACGGTATGCCTGCCATAATAAAAAGGTCAATCTTCCAGCCTGCCGTGGTCGCATCCCAGTGACAGATAACGCTCAATCTCGCCGCTCACCACCATCTGGGCATACTCTAAAGGCTTATTGTACAGCAGCCAGTCCAGTTCTGCCCGCTGTGCCGGGGTGTTGCCGTATTCGTCCTCCACGGCGATGCAGTCGATGGCAAGGGTAGTGCCATCCTCGAACCGGGCTTCCACCCGGT
>OIDX01000500.1_pt1 | contig 10360 bp, 9 predicted proteins | sample 1581671 | NCBI WGS metagenome assembly OIDX01 (sample SAMEA3882534, study PRJEB24775) | human gut metagenome | biome: human-associated habitat; feature: intestine environment; material: feces | place: Netherlands | collected 2009/2010 | reverse complement strand
GAACTTTCTTTAATACATCTGCCATTATTTGTCACCTCCGCAATTTCCACATCCGCCATGATGTGTATCGCCCTCTTTTGCTGCAAGGAATGCTCTGCCCTCTGCAGTCTTGTAGAGCTGCTGACGCTGCATAGCCTCCTCAAAGTTCACCTTGTGACCATCGAACTCTGGTCCGTCTACACACGCAAACTTAACCTCTCCGCCTACTGTTACACGGCAGGCACCACACATTCCTGTTCCGTCTACCATGATAGGGTTAAGGCTGACAACTGTAGGGATCTCAAGCTCCTTTGTGAGCTTACATACGAACTTCATCATGATCATAGGTCCGATGGCAACACATACATCATACTTGTTGCCAGCGTCTACAAGTTTCTGTATCTCATTTGTAACGACACCCTTGCTTCCATATGAACCGTCATCTGTTGTGATATACAGGTTGCCGGCTACCTTCTTCATCTTGTCCTCAAGAATGATGAGTGACTTGTTTCTTCCTCCGATGATGACATCAGCATCGATGCCCTGCTCATGGAGCCACTTTACCTGTGGGTATACAGGTGCTGTTCCAACACCACCTGCAACGAAGAGGATCTTCTTTTTCTTGAGTTCTTCTATATCCTCCTTGCAGAACTCTGATGGACAACCAAGTGGTCCAACGAAATCCGCAAATGAATCTCCTGCCTTCTTATTCTTCATCATCTCTGTAGCAGCTCCAACTACCTGGAATACTATAGTGATGGTTCCGTCCTCTCTTGAGTAATCGCAGATAGTGAGAGGAATTCTCTCTCCATCCTCTGAACCTCTGACAATTACAAACTGTCCCGGAAGACATTTATTTGCAACTCGTGGTGCAACCACGTCCATGAGGTATATGGTCTCTGTCAACTGTTCAACCTTAGTAATCTTATACACTCTGTGCTCCGTCCTTTCCGACAGTCAAATTCTGACTGTTATGATCATTTTATTCTGTAAATGGGTGCAAACGCCCCTATTTATACACGTACGTACTTAATTTAGCAAAAAATATCAACAAAATCAAGGTATATGTAAAAATAGCACTGTTCTAAAAATGATCCTCAGGTGCAAAAAATCCCGCCAAAAGAGAAAATTTTCTCTCTGGCAGGGACTATTATATCTTACTTTATATTACTGTCTCTTCCTCTTCGCCTTGGCCTTGAGCGCTTCCTCTTTCCGTCTCTCGTTCTCCTGAATTATAAGCTTCTTCATTCCCTCCAGCTTTTTCTGGTTCAGCCTTATCTGCTCAAGCTCGCTCTCCGCTGCCTGCTGTGCCTCTTTGCTCTGGAAGGTGACAAACTTGTCAAATGCTCCCGGATAGGCAAATGTCTTTTCTACATTATTATAAGAAAATACAATTCTTATATGGCTTCCATCACATTCCATCACACTGCCTTCACCAAACTTCACATGGTTTACTTTTTCATTCTCAAACATTATTACATCCTCCTATCCATATTATTTCCATCTATAATACTGTTAAAACAAACTCACTAAAATTACGATATGATGCACCTGTCTGTTTCGATCTGCAAGGCTGACTCTGTTCACTATGTGTTCTTCCTGCTACTAATTATACTGTAACAAAAAAATCGGCACTTTTTCCAGTTAAAAATGCCGACTTTTTTTATTTTCGTGAAAATAGTCACTACGAGTCATGGTTTTTGTTCATTATTGATTTCTCAAACACATGAACCATACAAAAATGTACTCATATTTTTACCAAGCCATATTGTGCACTTTTATCTATCTTGCATTTGCTTTGAGAAGTTCCGCAACCTCCGTCTCTGTTGCAAGTGAGAGTGCCTTTGCTGCCAACTCATCTGCTTCAGCCTTCGACCACTTGGCTATCGTTCCTCTTGTCGCAAGGACTGAAGTGGCACTGACTGAAAACTCTCCCAGTCCAAATGATATGAGGAGAGGTATGAGCAACGGATCTGCTGCCGCCTCACCGCACATGCCTACCATGATGCCCGCTGCATTTGCCGCCTCGATGATATTCTTCATGGAGCGGAGAACTGCAGGATTGTAGGACGAGTACAGATACGCAACCTTTGCATTGCCTCTGTCGACCGCCATGGTGTACTGTGTCAGGTCATTTGTGCCTATACTGAAGAAGTCTGCCTCCTTTGCGAGCAGGTCTGCTATGAGACTTGCCGCAGGCGTTTCTATCATTGCACCGACCTGGATATCCTTATTGTATGCTATATTCTCTGCATCAAGCTCAGCCATGAGCTCCTTAACAAGAGCCTTCACGCTTCTGATCTCATCAACACATGTGACAAGCGGTACCATAATCTTGATATCGCCAAATGCACTTGCGCGGAGAAGTGCCCTCAGCTGTACTCTGTATGAATCTTTATTCTGCAGACAATATCTCACTGCTCTGAAACCTAAGAACGGATTGTCCTCTTTCTCAAGTCCAAGGTATGGGATATCCTTGTCACCACCCACATCAAGGGTTCTGATGATGACTTCTCTGCCCTCCATGGTCTCGGCAGCCGCCTTGTACGCCTGGAACTGCTCTTCCTCAGATGGGAGCTCCGATGCGCCCATGAACAGGAACTCTGTTCTGAAAAGGCCAACGCCCTCTCCATCACATGCAGCAACCTGCTTTGCATCCTCCGGATTACCGATATTGCCATACAAATGTACCTTTGCGCCATCAGCTGTGACTGTGTCTTTGCCTCTATATACCTCAAGAAGAGCCTTGTCGCTAAGATACTTCTCTCTCTTTGCCTGATATTCTTCTATCTCTTCCGGGGACGGATCAAGTATGCAGATTCCATCGCATCCGTCAACTACTGCTGTCATTCCATCTGAAACCATGTCAACTATTCCGTCCACGCTGAGTACCGCCGGTATCTCAAGTGCTCTCGCAAGAATAGCTGAGTGGGATGTCTTGCCGCCAACCGCAGTGATGATTCCTGCCACATTCTCCTTGACGATTCCTGCTGTCATGGATGGGGTGAGATCCTCAGCCACAAGAATCGTTCCGGCTGGAACCTCTGATATGTTCACATCAGGTGTACCTGTGAGTATCTTGAGCATTCTCACCTTGATGTCGCCAATATCGGTTGCTCTCTGTCTTGTGAGCTCATCATCTGCCATCTGGAACATTCCGGCAAACATATCACATGTACTCTCAAATGCAGCCTCTGCACAGGTTCCGCTCATAATCGCGCCCTTTGTGATCTCATCCATCCCCGGATCTGTGAGGAGCAGTATGTGTCCCTCAAGGATCTCCGCATTGTGCTCTCCGACACTCTCCTTCATGGCCTCTGCCATGGCATGTGTCTTCTCTGTAAATGCTGCAACTGCATCGTCATATCTCTTAATCTCTGCATCTGTATCTGTGATTGTTCTGTTCTCATATTCCGGCTTTGCGTCAGATATGATCACAACCTTTCCAACGCCGTAGCCGGCTGAACCCGCGATTCCTTTATTCATAAGAAAACCTCCAATTATTCTCTATACAACAAATGGTACTCAATCTGAGTACCATTTGTCCGTAACATTTACTGAAGTCTGATATCAGATTTCACTTATCATTTCCCTGCTGCGACGTCAGAACATCTACATGTCCTACTCGCCGAATCCTGACTCGATGAGCTCAACTGCCTTTGCAAGAGCCTCCTTCTCGTCTGCACCGTCACACTCTACTGTAACCTCAGCACCACACTTGATGCATGCTGCGATGATGAGCATTACGCTCTTGGCATTGATCTTCTTGCCTGCTACGTCGAGAGTTACTGCGCATGAGAACTTTGTCATCTCCTTTGCAAATACTCCTGCTGGTCTCATGTGAAGTCCCTGTTCATTTACCACTTTTACTGTCTGTGCTACCATAATTTCTTCTCCTTTTCTAATACGGGCCGCAATGATCATTATACGACTGCAAGTGATTGTATATATCATTTGCAGAATTTGTGTTACATAAGCGGCCCTTGTTTTGTTTAATAATATATTGTGACTTGTAATTATCTGCTTTATGGTTCTGTTTCTTATCAACCCTCGGATTTAGCAGAATTTTGTAAAAACATTTGATCTGCATTTTTCTGTTATATGGTATCACAGCCAGATGTTCCCCACACCTTTTTCGTTATTCCATATATCCGACAGATTTTCACAAACCCCAATTGTATAAATTATAACATTCTGTCGTTTTTTGTGCATTACTTTTGTGCATTTTTTACTCCTGCACTTTTCTCTTGATAAGACCGAGCATGATACATGTGATCGCTGATCCAACAAGCCATGAAATGATGTATGGTAACCAGTTGCCTACTGTTGCGAATACGAATATTCCACCGTGAGGTGCCATCAGTGTACATTTGAACGCTGCTGACATTCCACCTGCAACTGCTGCGCCTACGAGTGTACATGGTATTACGTGGAGTGGATCTGCAGCTGCAAATGGTATTGCGCCCTCTGTGATGAATCCACAAGCCATTACGATGTTTGATACTGTTGAGTTTCTCTCTGCCTTTGTGAACTTCTTAGGGAAGAAGATACATGCAAGAGCAATTCCAAGTGGAGGTACCATACCACCTACCATAACTGATGCCATTGAGATATAGCACGCCTGAACTGCAGGATCTGTTATCGGTGTGCCTGCTGCTGTAAGTTCAGCAGCTGTAGAAAGTACTGTAACTCCATATACATATGCAGCCTTGTTGATAGGACCGCCCATGTCTATCGCCATCATACCGCCGAGGATGATTCCAAGTGGGATGAGAAGATTTTTATTTGCAAGGGCTGTCAGCATATCTGAAAGTCCTGTATTGATCAATCCAATAATCGGATTGAGTATAAATATCATAAGTACTGCAACTATAAACATACCAACAAGTGGGTATATAAGTGTTGGCTTGATTCCCTCCAGTGACTTAGGGAATTTGGAGCAGATCTTTCTAAGAAGAAGAACTACATATCCTGCAAGGAAACCTGCTGCGATACCGCCGAGGAAACCTGATACTGTATTTCCGCCGCCTTCTGCGACGAATCCAAACTTTGATATAAATGACTGGAAGCCGCCAAGGTTATCTCCTGCCCATACATAACCGGACAAGGCTGCATTTCCGGAAGATGCCAGGATACCGCCGAGGAAACCAACCGCAAGTCCAGGTCTGTCTGCTATAGACTCTGCTATAAATCCTGCAAGCACCGGAACCATCACGCCCATCGCCAGGCCACCGGCATACTTGAAGAATGCTGAGAGCGGGGTCATGGAACCGAAGTTGGATCCACCTGTTGCACCAAATCCGCAAAGTGTATCTATAAGGAATGCAAGAGCTGTGAGGATACCACCGCCGATTACGAATGGGAGCATGTGTGATACTCCGTTCATAAGATGCTTGTATATTCTGCTTCCCACACTGCCATTTGCACTGCTTGACTCTTTTCTGCCGCCCTCCTCGTGGTGAACAGGAACCTGACCATCCACGATCTTCTGTATGAGCTCCTCAGGCTTGTGTATTCCGTCTGCCACTCTTGTGAAAAGAACCGGCTTTCCATCAAATCTTGCTGTTTCAACACTCTTGTCAGCTGCAACTATGATACCATCACAGTTTGCGATCTCTTCATCAGTAAGTATATTTTTTGCTCCGCCTGAGCCATTTGTCTCAGCCTTTAAGGCATATCCCATCTTGGCGCCGGCCTTCTCAAGTGCCTCAGCTGCCATATATGTGTGAGCTATTCCTGTAGGACACGCTGTAACGGCAAGCACTCTAAAGCCTTTCTTCTCAGGAGCCTTCTCAACTGCCTTTTCCTCAGGCTTCTCTGCTGTCTCCTCTGGGAACTTTGCGTTCTCATATTTGTCAACGACTGCAAGGAATGCATCCTTGTCTGCTGCCTTCAGAAGCTCTGCTCTGAAGTCCTCATCCATGAGGAGCATAGACAGTCTTGAAAGTACCTCAAGATGTACATCTGATCCGCTCTCTGGTGCTGCGATCATGAAGAACAGGTTTGATGGCTGTCCGTCAAGTGAGTCGTAATCAACTCCATCTGGAACTGTCATAGCTGCAAGTCCAGGTCTCTTGACTGCCTTGTTCTTGGAGTGAGGGATCGCTATTCCTTCTCCTATAGCTGTTGAGCCCTCTTCCTCTCTCTTAAGTATTCCTTCTTTGTATGTTTTCTTGTCTGAGATGTTGCCTGCTGCATCGTGCAGGTTTACAAGGTAGTCGATCGCTGCATCCTTTGAATCTACCTTTACACCCAGAGCAATGCTTTCCTTTGATAAAAGCTCTGTGATTCTCATAAGCGTAACCTCCTCTTAAATAATCAGCCGCATCCACATATGCTGCTGTGCGATATCTGAATCTCCTAAGTATTCCCTCTCACGACGGAACACGTACGTTTTACTATAACTGCTTGTAGAGTTCTTCTACTTTGTCCGCTGTGGCAAGGCCTTCTGAAAATGCTGTGGCACTTCCGGTTGCTGTTCCTCTCTTCAGCGCTTCCATGTAATCGTGATCCTTCAGGTAGCTTGCTGTAAAACCTGCCACCATAGAATCACCTGCCCCTACTGAGTTCACAACTGTTCCCTTTGGAACTCCGATCTTGTGAACCTCTCCTGTCTCTGTGATAAGTATTGCTCCATCCCCTGCCATGGATATGAGTACATTTCGTGCACCCATGACCTGAAGCTTCTTCGCATACTCAACGATCTCGTCATCGCTCTTTAAGACTACTCCGAACATCTCGCCAAGCTCATGGTTATTCGGCTTGATGAGGAATGGACGAAACTTCAATACATTGAGCAGAAGATCCTTTGTCGCATCCACCACGATGTCGATGTTCCTGTTCATAAGCTTCTCCATGATCTGCTCGTATATGTCAGATGGAAGTGAAGCAGGGATGGTTCCCGCAAGTATCAGGCAATCTCCCGACTGGAGCTTGTCCAGCTTGTCAAACATCTGCTGAAGCTCATCTTTCTTAATGTCGGGCCCCTGTCCGTTGATCTCCGTCTCCTGTTCTGCCTTGATCTTGACATTTATCCTGCTGAGACCATTCTTCAGCTGGATAAAATCTGTCTTAACTCCCATGGCCTTGACTCCGTCCTCAATCTCCTTACCGGTAAATCCGGCAACAAAACCGAGAGCTACGGAATCAACTCCTATGTTCTTAAGTACGGTGGAGACATTGATACCTTTGCCGCCATAGAATATAGCTTCTGACTTACTTCTGTTCACCATCCCAAGCTCAAGGCTGTCCATCTTGACAACATAATCGAGCGCCGGATTGAATGTCACCGTATAAATCATTATCTGAGTACCTCCTTTACAACTGTGGCGTCTATGTACTTATCATTTACAAGTCTGTCCGTGATAATACAGGCTTTTTCGATTGCTGCAAATGTCACTGCCGTCACCTTGTCGAACTTGCTGCTGTCAGCAAGGACTATGCTCGCATAAGATCTGTTCACCGCTTCCATCTTCACCATAGCTTCTTCCACATCAACCGTTGTGAATCCGTAATCCATATGGATTCCATTCGTTCCAAGAAAGCACTTTGTGAAATTGAACTTTTTCATGGAATTGACTGCCTCGGCTCCGATGATCGCCTCTGTGATCGGCTTTACAAGTCCGCCTATCATATACGTTCTGAGGTTCTTCTTGAGAAGCCGCTTGGCATGTGCTATTCCATTGGTGACAAATGTGGCATTTGTTTCGCCGATATAGTCGATCATGAGCTCCGTGCTGGTTCCTGCATCTATAAATATGAAATCTTCATCATTGATCATCGTTGCCGCATATTTTGCAATGGCACTTTTCTCTTCGACGTTGAGCTGTGCCTTGGCTGAAACCGGTGCCTCATTGGTGATATATTCATGCTCGATCGCCTTGGCACCACCATGGAATCTCTTGATCTTACCATATCGTCCAGAGCTATCAAATCTCTTCTTATAGTAGATTCTGACGCTCCCGTGATCTCCGTGAACTCTGCAACTGTCATAGACTTTCTCTCTTTCAGTGCATCTAAAATCGCTGTGTATCTATCCTCGGTCATCATAATAATTGCCTCCTGCCTTTTAAGTATGTCTCCTGTATATGTGTTTTCGTGTTTGTGTATTTTCTTTTTTCGTGGCTTTTCAGAATGCATATATCTGCATCCGGTGCTTTTAACTTTTCTTTAGGATAACATATTTTTTGACTGTTTTCAATTATTTGTGATTGTTTCAAGGTGATTTTCACTTGATTTCAGTCACTTTCAATCAATCTATATGCATAATATCATCGTAAATGAAGATTGTCAATCATTATTCTGCATATTTTTGAAGATTTCTGAATTATTTTGATTGTTTTTGACTATTTGCAGGTTTGGTACTCGTTTTGCAGCTTCCAACACACAAAAATAAGACACAGACCAAATCTGATCCGTGCCTTACTCTGCGTTATCAATCTATGATTATTCTGCCACATCCGCAGGATTGACATGCACCATCACATGCTTTACCTTTGGAAAATTCTTCTCTATTCCCTCATGGACCTCTTCCGCTATCTCATGCGCATGTCTTAATGTATATGAACCGTTTACACCTATCTCCACATCTACATATATTTTGTTGCCAAATATCCTTGTGTGGAGAAGATCAACACTGAGAACTTCTTTCTGGGCGAGCACAAAATCCCTCATCTCTTTCTCTGTCTCTTCATCGCAGGAGTGATCCACCATCTTATCCATGGCATCCTTGAAGATATCGTATGCCGCCTTAGCTATGAATACAAAGATAACAATACTTGCAATGGAATCCATAACCGGGAATCCCATCATCGCACCACCGATACCGACAAGCGCGCCGACCGATGACAGCGCATCTGATCGGTGATGCCATGCATCTGCCATAAGTGCGCTTGAATCTATCTTCTTCGCATAGTGTCTTGTGTACCAGTACATTATCTCCTTTGTGACAATGGATACAACAGCCGCCACCAGTGCCAGCATCCCCGGTTTCTGCAGGCTTTGGTAATTGCCACCGATTATGTCCTTAACCGCCTGCGAGCCGATCTTGATACCGGTATACAGCAGCACTATAGACAACACGATCGCTGCCACACACTCAAGCCTCTCATGGCCGTAAGGATGCTCCTTGTCGGATTCCTTCGACGCCAGCTTCACCCCAATTATGACTATTATGGTGCTGAACACGTCTGATGCTGAATGTACCGCATCACTTATCATTGCATTTGAATGTGCAAATATTCCCGCAAATAATTTGAATACTGACAACAGTACGTTCTGTACTATCGTTATAAACGATACTTTATTTGCAACCTTTTTAAACTCATCCTCTGATACGGCAGATGCCGCCATCGTGTTTATTTTGTTTGCGCTTTCCATATAATCAGCCATCCTTTCCTAATGAACACCAGTCTATTGATAATCACCTTAATCAAAAGACCGATGCTGTGCGATCAATAAATTTCAGAAAGCTCTTATCACTAAATATATGTGGGAGATTTTATAGAATGTCTAAAAGAGTATAAAAAAACACCCACGACTCAGTATTAGTAACTACTGTCCCGTGGATGTAAAGATTCCACTGCCATGATGGCCCGACTCCTTGGCTTACACCAATGGTCTGCTCAGTTTGTACTGTAGATTTATATGCAGTGCAAAGAGTTAATTTAGGTTACCATCTATGGCAGTCTATGTCAATATTTATTTTCAGATCAAAACTCTTTTTCAAAACTGAACTTAATATCCTTGAGATCAAGTCCATTCGATTTCACATACAGTCGGAGCACATTGAATCTGCCGTAAAATTTGACCTCTTTCCTGATCACAACATCCTTGCCGTCAGTTCCGTTAAATGTGAAGTTGCTCACAGGGAATCCGTTGAAAAACAGGGTACACGGCAGCTGGGCAAGCTTTTCGAGTGTCGAGCTTCCCCTCAGGCTCACCTCATACTCTCCCGGATGTTCAACATCAAGGGCTATGACATAATTCGTGTCGGCGGTGCTGGCCTTCTCTGTCAGATCTATAAGTATGTCTCTGTCGACATTGATGTATTCCACATCATCAATTGAAAAATCGTCCGCCTGCTTTGGACGGTTTATTATCTCTACCTCTACAGGCTCTCCCACAAGACGCTTAAATGCATTCGTATTCATGGCAAAGTTACACACATTCTTTGCAATTCTCTGAAGCTCAGCTCTCAATATACGTCCGTCCTGAAGTGCCTCTATGACATTATCTCCGCCCATGTTCTTCGAGCCGTCCGGGCAGCACATATACATGTCATTCTGTGCCTGTATCATAGTCGCAAAGTCATTTGCATCCGGCTCCATACCCCTGCGGTTGATGGATGCCCACCAATCTGTCATGACCACGCCTGTAAATC
>OIDX01000498.1_pt1 | contig 10374 bp, 10 predicted proteins | sample 1581671 | NCBI WGS metagenome assembly OIDX01 (sample SAMEA3882534, study PRJEB24775) | human gut metagenome | biome: human-associated habitat; feature: intestine environment; material: feces | place: Netherlands | collected 2009/2010 | reverse complement strand
ATTCCAAGTGCAAGACACTCCACCACAAGCACATCTGCGTACTTGTCCACTGTGATACCCGGCAGGAAATCAGCCTCGCCAAATATCACACGACAGCAGTTTAAATCAGGCACATTATCATTGCCTCCTGCCATCACCTGCTTGCGATAATCCCAGGCATTTTGCACTCTCATCCTGAGGAAATTGTCATCAATCAGCTGGTCTGCTTTTCTTGTCATCATTCTGATACGGATTTTTGAATTCTGGTTTATGAAGCCGCGCCCCATCGGATATCCGTCGAAATCGTGCACCACAACAATGTCTCCGTTCGTAAAGGTGCCTGTGATTGTGTCTATTTCATTGTCAAAAATCCATGCGCCGCCTGCTTTTATAGTGCGTCCTTCGCCTTTTTTCAGTGTTACAATTGTATGATTTTCCATGTTTGTTCCTCTTCTAATTTACTTCATTATTCCTTGCTAAAATCTGATTATACAGTTTATCTGAAATTCTATAGCCTTTAGAAATAAGTTTATCTGTCAACATTCCATTTCAATTATATGAAATCCCGGCAATATTTACAATACACAAATATTTCTGCAAAACATGCCGATATATAAAAGTCTCTACCAGCATTTACCAACTTGTAAAATCCTCTCTAAAGTGCTAATATAGAGATTATAGGGTTTGTTATTTTTTTAACGTAGCTTTTTGCTACTATCATTTTAGGTATCTAAGGAGGATTTTATGAGCTTTTTAGAAGAGTACAAGCAGAAACTTGTCTCAGCAGATGAGGCAGTAAAGATTGTCAAATCAGGCGACTGGGTTGACTACGGCTGGTGCACAGGCACACCTGATGCCCTTGACAAGGCACTTGCCAGAAGAACTGATGAACTTAAGGATGTCAATGTACGTGGTGGTATTTTGCTTAAGCCACTTGCCATTTTCGAGCGTGAGGATGCCGGCGAGCATTTCACATGGAACTCATGGCACATGGGCGGTTATGAGAGAAAGCTTATCAAGAGAGGCTGTTCTTTCTACTCACCAATCCGTTACTCAGAGCTTCCTCGTTATTATAGAGATTCAACAACACCTGACGATGTCGCTATGTTCCAGGTTGCACCGATGGATTCACACGGATACTTCAACTTTGGTCCTAACGCATCTCACCTCGGTGCTGTATGCGAGACTTCAAAGAAAATCATCGTTGAGGTCAATGAAAACATGCCTCGCTGTCACGGCGGTTCAGAGGCCAATGTACATATTTCACAGGTTTCTTACATTGTTGAGGGTGACAACCCTGCAATCGGAGAGCTTGGTGCCGGTGGCCCTGCAACAGATGTAGACAAGAAGGTTGCAGAGCTTATCGTTGACCAGATTCCAAACGGTGCCTGTCTCCAGCTCGGTATCGGCGGAATGCCAAACGCAGTAGGCTCACTCATCGCTGAGTCAGACCTCAAGGATCTCGGTGTCCACACAGAGATGTACGTTGACGCATTCGTTGACATCGCAAAGGCCGGAAAAATCACAGGAGCAAAGAAAAACATCGACCGTTATCGTCAGGCTTACGGCTTCGGTGCCGGAACCAAGAAGATGTACGATTACCTCGATGAGAATCCTGAGCTCATGAGTGCACCGGTAAGCTACACAAATGATATCAAGAATATTGCCGCACTTGACAATTTCATCTCAATCAATAACTGTGTAGACCTTGACCTTTTCGGACAGATCAGCTCAGAGAGCTCAGGCACAAAGCACATCAGTGGTGCCGGCGGACAGCTTGATTTCGTTCTCGGTGCTTATATGTCAAACGGTGGAAAGAGCTTTATCTGCTGCTCTTCAACTTTCACCGACAAGCAGGGCGTAGTTCACTCACGTATCCGTCCTACTCTTGTAGAGGGTTCTGTCGTTACTGACACAAGAGCCAACACTCACTATATCGTTACAGAGTATGGTATGGTAAATGTAAAGGGTCTTTCTACATGGCAGAAGGCAGAGGCAATCATCTCAGTTGCTCATCCTGATTTTCGTGATGAGCTCATCAAAGAGGCTGAGAAGATGCACATTTGGAGAAGATCTAACAAATAATTAACTTTGGATATGATTTTTACAATAAAAGCGGTTTCAGGATGCAATGTCCTGAAACCGCCTTTGTGCTCTTAATCCGTCCCACAAACTATATTTTCAAAAAGTTAAAGCACCTCTTTTAGCACTTCCTCAATCTCGCTCTTTGCTGCCTTGACAGAGCCCTGCACCATAACCGGCTTACCACCGCCTCTGGCGCCCAGCTTATTCCTAAGTGCTGCGGCAACTGTATTGCAGTCTGCATTCTTGCTTCCGATAATAAAGCTATAGCCTGCCTCATCATTTCCTGTAAAAAATGCACTAAAACCACTATATTTCTCCACAAGGCCATTTACGCAATTTCTTGCTGTATTCGTATCAATGCCGTCCTCAAACAATACTGCATTGTCCGTATCAGCAGGAAGCTCTGATACCTTATAATCCAAAAGCGCTGACTTTGCAGTGCCAAGCGCTGACTTAAGCGACTGGTTTACTGCCTTAAGCTTTGTGACGTTATCCACAATAGCCTCCTGATTTGTGGTAAATATCCCCATGAGCTCTGAAATAATGTCGCACTTTTGTCTGAAAGCCTCCAGTGCCCTGAAACCACAAAGGATGCTGATTCTGACGCCTCCTTTATAATTCTGATAATTCATAACCTTAAGCATGCCAATCTCGCCGGTGCGCTTCACATGCGGCGCACAGCATGCACACACATCATACCCCGGCACTGTCACTATTCTGACCTGTCCTTCAATCTCGATTTTGCTTCTGTACTCCATCTGCGCAAGCTCATCCTTTGACGGATATGTCACCTCTATCGGAATATTTTTTGAAATGGCTACATTTACCTCATGCTCCACATCTGCTATATCCTCCGGTGAAATCACTCCGCTGAAATCCATTGTCACTACAGAATCACTCAGATGAAATCCCACATTCTCAAAACCAAACCTGCGGTGGACAATTCCCGAAAAAATGTGCTCTCCACTGTGTTGCTGCATATTGTAAAAACGATGCTGCCAGTCTATTTTTCCATGTACATGGACGCCTGCTGCAAGCTCCACTTTCTCCGGCTCAAATTCATTGCCTCGCAGCAATCACCTGCGGAAATATCCACCGTATGAGTAATGACTCCATTCTTAATCTGCACATCAACGACCCTGTAGCCACCAAGTATTCCCATGTCCGGGCTCTGTCCGCCCTCCTCCGGGAAAAATAAAGTCTGATTTAATATTATATCAAACTGCTTATCATCCGCTTTGTTCGGCTCGCAGGATATAATATCTGCCTCAAACTCTATGGCATATGCATCCCTGTCGTATAGTTTAATTGTTTCTGTCATACTCATACTGCTTGTTCCTCTCGCTCTATATTCTTATGCATCATTGCTATGTCTTATTATAGCGCATTCATAATTCATATGAAACCCCTAAATCTGGTTTCCCACAATCCTGTAGTATGCTCTCGAAGTAATCTTGAAAACAATATAGTATATGACCATAAACACCAAAAGCGTAGCAACCATACAGATCACAATAAGCTTAACATCCGTCAGATTAAACATGACAAGCAGTCTGCGAAGCAGAGGAAATGCTGCTGCAAGATGACACGCTGCAAGGATAATCGGCAGGAAAAATACCATACGCACCTGTGAAGTAATGGATTTCTTCACCTCGTCATTGCTCATGCCTACCTTCTCCATAATCTCATAGCGTGCTTTGTCATCATAGCCCTCTGAAATCTGCTTATAGAAAATAATCATCACAGTAACCATAAGAAACATCGTTCCAAGGAATATTCCGATAAAGAACAGGCCACCATACAATACATAAATCTGTTCTCTGTTTGCATCACGGCTTTCCTCATAGAAGCCTGACACATCTGATTTTACACTATTTTCCTCAAAATGCTTATCCAGAGCCTTTGCCACAGCAAGCTTATCCTCACTGCTGCCATACAGATTATAATCAATTTCATTATTGAGCATAGTCGGCACACTATCCTCTCCCAGCGAGCTGTTCAGGTTAAATATCTCTGCAAGTGTTGCCTTGCTGTCTACCACTACATAGTACACACCACTATACATAGAGGACATATAGCTGTCCTTATTCACAGCAGTCTTTTCTGCCGTAGTCACCTTAAACTCTCTGCCCAAAAGATTAATTATATCATCATTAAATTTTTCAGTTCCATAAATAGCAACCGAACCGGCATCGAGCTTTGGTATTTTATTTTTTAATCTATCCTGCAGATTGGGCTCAAGCTTTTCGATTTCATCTCTCGTGACAAAATACAGCATGAAAATATCATTGTTGTAGTTTAAAACCGGCTTAAACTCCGCCCCATCTCTGTACACAGTCCAGCTAAAATATGTGTAGCTTTTGCTTTCCTTAATATCACAGTCACTGCCATCGATTATTTTATCAGACTCTGCCTCTGCTTTTTTCAAAGCATCATCCAGGTTAAGCTCTGCCGGTATTTCCTTATACCAGCTATATACGCTTATATCCGCAGGATATCTCTGCTTAAGCTCGCCCTCCGTGCCCGCATACATGCTCACGGTTGTGGAAACAACCACCAGTACCATGGTGGAAAGCACACATATACTCGCTAGTCCGCCCGCATTCTGCTTCATTCTGTAAATCATTCCTGAAACCGCTGCAAAATGCTTTTTGTTATAGTAGAAGCCTTTATTTTTCCTGAGAGCCTTCAGTATCACGATGCTTCCGGAAATAAACAGAAAGTAGGTTCCTATTATGACCAGAAGTACTGCTACAAAGAACAGGGAAAGCACCTGCAGCGGGTTCTTTGTCGTAATTGCAATATAATATCCCCCTGCCAGACATAACAGACCTATAATAGCGATAAACCATTTGCTCTTCGGCTCCTTCTCACCGACATTGCCCCCGCGAAGCAGCTCTATCGGATTAGCAAGCTTCACCTGCATCAGGTTATAGATGAGAGTAAGAAAATACAGCACTCCAAAAATAAGTATTGTATTTACGACAGCGCTAGTAGATACAGTGAAATTAATTTGCGCTTTAATATTTATAATTCTATAAAGAAACATGATCAACAGCTTAGAAAATAAAATACCGGCTATAATTCCGGATACTATTGCTGCGAGTGCTACGGTAAGTGTCTCAATTATCAAAACTCTCGCGATATGACGCTTTTCCATGCCAAGAATATTGTATATTCCTACCTCTTTCTTGCGCCTTTTGATGATAAAGCTGTTTGTATAAAACAGAAATATATATGAAAAAATCGCTATTATTCCGCATCCAAGCCCCATTATCGACGCCAGTGCATCCGCGCCCGGCACCTTGCCAAGTCCCTTTGAGTTGTTTAAAAACATCATCACATAAAACATGGCTATCATGACCATTCCCGATATAATGTAAGGCATATAGAGAGTCTTATTATTTTTTATATTTGTAAATGCCAGCCTGCTATATATTTTATTCATGCTTCTCACCACCTGTCGTAATCAGCATAAGTGCGTCCTGAATCTTCACATAGAGCTCGTCATTTGTAAGATTGCCACGGTAAATCTGATGAAACACCTGACCGTCCTTTATGAAAAGCACCCTGTTGGCATGACTTGCAGCCTTTGTGCTGTGTGTCACCATGAGAATGGTCTGTCCGTCCTCGTTTATCCTGTTGAACAGCCTAAGCAGACTGTCTGTTGCCTTTGAATCCAGTGCTCCTGTTGGCTCATCTGCCAAAATTAATTCGGGATTTGTTATTATCGCACGTGCCACTGCTGCCCTTTGCTTCTGTCCTCCTGACACCTCATATGGATATTTATTAAGCAGCTTTTCAATTCCAAGCAGCGAAGCTATAGGTGCAAGCCTTTTTTCCATATCCCTATAATCCACACCTGACAGCACAAGCGGTAAAAAGATATTGTCCTTCAGTGAAAAATTGTCAAGCAGATTAAAATCCTGAAATACGAAGCCCAGATGCTCACGTCTGAAGGCAGATATCTCCTTTTCCTTCAATGAGACAAGGTTCTTTCCATTTAAGAGTACCTCTCCCGCTGTCGGCTTATCAAGTGCCGCGAGAATATTTAAAAGTGTCGTCTTTCCTGAGCCGGACTCTCCCATGATTGCCACATACTCACCTTCCTCTACAGAGAAATTGATGTTTTTTAATGCCTGTACCTGATTGCCACCAAATCTGGTGGTATATATTTTTTTGAGGTTACTTACTTCTAAGATTGCCATTTCAATGCTCCTTTACGATGATTTCAAAATGTTATTTAAACTTCTATTTTTGTTACATTTATTTTAAATATGACGTCATAATCGGCTTCACAACTTACATTGTTGATGCTTCATGTAATTATAATAACAAAATGCCGGAATGTATGCTATCGAATCAGCTTACATTTCGACCTCGTATCTTACATTTTTGTAAGAAATTAATTTGTAGTTGACAAATAACCTCACATGTATTATTGTATTAATCAAATAATACAGTAGTACAAAAGCAGGTGAAATGATGGAATGGAATTTTAACAACGAAACGCCCATATACCTACAGATCATAGACCGGTTCAAGATGGATATTGCAAACGGCAGCCTAAAGCCAGGTAACAAAGTGCCATCCGTAAGAGAGCTGGCATTGTCAGCCGGTGTAAATCCAAACACCATGCAAAAGGCTCTATCTGAGCTTGAGCGTGACGGGTATCTGGAGTCGAGACGTACCTCAGGCAGATTTGTCGCAGACATGGGAAATCAGGCTGACTCACTAAAAAATGATCTGGCACATAAGCTGTGCAGTGAGTTTTGTGAAGGGATGTCAAAGGTTGGTTTTACACCTGAACAGTCCCTTACGGTGTATGAAAATTATCTTAAAAGTTTAAAAAAGGAGTGATGTAAATGGCAGAACGTATTGAAATCAAAAGTCTAAGCAAAAACTATAAGAGCCATAAAGTTATCAAGAATATGAATGTGACTTTTCCCGGTGGAAAAATTATCGGCATCCTTGGTCCTAACGGCAGTGGTAAAAGTACACTGATAAAGATGCTTGCCGGAGTATTGCAGCCAACCACGGGGCAGATACTGATAGACGGTGAGCCTGTCGGAGTAAAGAGTAAGGCTATGGTATCATATCTTCCTGAGCGGACATATCTTAATCCGTCAAAAAAGGTGAGTGATATCATTGCATTTTTCAAGGATTTCTATGCTGATTTCTCACCTGAGCGTGCAAATACCATGCTTGAGAAATTCGGAGTTGATCCACAGGCAAAGATCAAAAGCCTCTCAAAAGGTATGCGTGAAAAAGTACAGATCGTGCTTGTAATGAGCAGGGATGCAAAGCTTTATCTGCTCGATGAACCTATGGGCGGTGTCGATCCTGCCGCAAGAGACTATATTTTACGCACAATAATCGAAAACTATAATGAAGATTCAACAATTCTTATCACAACTCATCTAATAAGCGATATAGAAAAAGTGCTCGATGATGTGGTATTTATCAGAGATGGCGGTATTTTCCTAAACGATTCCGTAGACAATATCCGCACTAATTACAAGAAAAGTGTTGACGAGCTTTTCAGGGAGGTGTTCGCATGCTGTTAAAATTAATTAAATATGATTTCAGGGAGCAATTCAGGGAGCATATCGGACTTTATGCACTGGTGCTTGTGTCAGCCCTGACAGAAATAATTTTGGATAGCTTTGAATTTGATCTTGTATCAGTATTTTTCTGGGCACTGCATAGCCTATCAGTAATCGCCATGCTGATCTGCAGCTTAGTGATCATAGTTATTTACTTCAGACGCAATCTGTTAAAAGACGAAGGCTACCTCATGAATACGCTGCCTGTCGAGCCATGGAAGCTGTATGTGTCAAAATTCCTGACAGCTTTTGTACTTTTTATACTCGATCTGATAGTTGCTGTTTTAACATTTTCTATAATGAACCATGGCTTTGCATGGATTAAAGATATTATAGGAAGTATGTCTGATGAGTTTGCCAATGCCGGATTTACAATGAGTCCTGTTGTAATGTTTGGCAGTATTGCAGTAATATCCCTGCTCTACACGATCTCTATATTGTTTTTCAGCCTTACTACCGGCTACAGGGCAAATGGAAGCAAAGATGCTAACTCTGTGCTTACTTTCATCATACTTTATGTGATCGGTCAGGTCGCAAATATTATAGTGATGATTTTTACATTTTTTATTCCGCTGTCATCAAAGGGATCTATCACTTATATTTTAAATGTATTAAACCATCAGGAGGTTGCAGGTCTTATGAACAAAGTGGTCATCGGTGCACTTGCCGTATCGCTGCTTCTCACAGTAGTGTATGTCGCAGGCTCGATATACAATATGACAAAGAAACTTAATCTGGAGTAGCAAAAAGAGGATTAGCACAGATGTGCTGATCCTCTTTTTATCTACAGATTTTTAATTACCTCGACTCTTGTGACAACGCCCTGCTTCACATTATCAACTCTGAGCGCACAATCCTGGTAATACACACAGGCTCCGATTGACACATTTTTACCCTCATCCTGCAATTTTTCGCTTATCACATCTCTAAGCAGCTTTGTCTTTTCCTCCGGTATATTTGTTCCGGAAATAAAATTCGCCCTCGCTACCGTCTGGCTGCCACGGCATATCATGTGGTCTGCCTCATCAAAGCTGCAGAAAAGGAATTTTCTGATGGCAAAAAGCGCCGCTATCGCACCTATTCCGACAAGTGTCTCATATACATTGAGATGCTCCACGATCATCTGTCTGGCTGTCGCAAACAAAAGCACCTCTATGATTGTGCCCGGCTTATGAGTACAGAGCATTTTCACAAACTCCACGCCGATTGCAAGCGACATGATATATTCCATGTAATACTCCAGTTTAATTTTATCATGCCATATATCAAAAAAACACTGCCCTATAAGCTTTATAATAAGCACCACTATCACAAACACCAGTACTGCCGACAGAAAAAGTTCCACGTAGGCTGCTACATTTTTCATTGTTTTTCTCAGGAATTGCTTCATTATCATTTATTCCTCTCTTTTTTAGTTACCGGCAATAATCTTTTTTATTGCAGTAATTTATTTTAATATCCTATGGAAATGATTATCATACTATTCTAATTTCATATATCTAAAAGCTCCCACATAATAGTCAAATTATGTGAGAGCCTTTGCGCGAAAATTATATTTTTTTATGTTTTCTCCCGCATTCTGCGGGTATATATTTTGCCAGAATACTTTCATGGCAATTGGGTTCTAAATAAATTTGATACCAGGCTCCGGCAACTATTTGATGAATCCTACCTGCTTGCAGATTTCCTCTGTTGCTGCATCTTTTTTCTTGTTGAACTCAACTTTCTGCTGCTCGAACCAGTTGTTACCCTCTGTATCTATAGATACGATAAGTGGGCCAAACTCTTTCACACGGCAGTTCCAGAGTGTCTCAGGCATTCCGAGATCTCTCCACTCTGCGCGGACGATTTCCTCAACCTCTGTTGCGGCTACTACTGCATTTCCTGCCGGGAATACGCAGTGAATGGCACCGAACTCTTTACATGCACGCTCTGTATTCTCTTTCATACCACCTTTTCCGATGATAACACGTACGCCGGTCTCTTTTACGAACTCGTACTCGAATTTTTCCATACGCATACTTGTTGTCGGTCCAACAGATACCATCTCAAATTTGTCATTCTCGAGTGGACGGATGATCGGTCCTGCATGGAAAATAGCATTGTTTCTTACGTCTACCGGAAGTTCTCTTCCCTCCTCAACGAGACGTCGGTGTGCTACGTCACGGCATGTTGTCATGCTTCCATTTAAGTATACAATATCTCCGATTTTTATTCCTTTAAGATCCTCTGCTGAGATTGGTGTTGTTAAAATTGTTTTTCCATTAATTCTCTCTACCATTATAATTCCACCCCCGAATGTGTTGTGATTGTATAGTTAAGGTCCTTATCAAAAACAATGTGTCCGCGTCTGTGGCTCCAGCAGCCTACGTTTACGGCTACACCGATTGTAGATGGATGACGGGCTGTGTTCTCGATATTTACACCCATTACTGAGTATTTTCCGCCCATTCCCTGAGGTCCAAGGCCGATAGCATTGATACCATCCTCGAGAAGTTTTTCCATCTTTGCGGCTCTCTCGTTCTCATTGTGAGATCCGATTGGACGCATGAGTGCTTTCTTTGATAAAAGTGCTGCTGTCTCAACAGATGTTGCTACACCTACACCTACCAGGAGAGGTGGGCATGCATTTAAACCATAAGTAGTCATAACATCCATTACGAATTTTGTAACTCCTTCATAGCCCTCTCCAGGCATAAGTACC
>OIDX01000496.1_pt1 | contig 10393 bp, 9 predicted proteins | sample 1581671 | NCBI WGS metagenome assembly OIDX01 (sample SAMEA3882534, study PRJEB24775) | human gut metagenome | biome: human-associated habitat; feature: intestine environment; material: feces | place: Netherlands | collected 2009/2010 | reverse complement strand
CACTGGATATCATGAACCTCCTTGAGGATATTAACAAGAGAGGAACCACAGTTGTTGTGGTAACCCACAACAAGGATATCGTCAATGAGATGAAGAAGAGAGTTATCACCTTGAAGAAGGGCGTTATAATCAGTGATGAGAAGGAAGGAGGCTACATAGATGAAGATTAGTACATTTTTCTATGTCCTCAGACAGGGCTTTGCGAATATAAGAAGAAACATACTGTTCTCACTTGCATCACTGGGAACCATCATATCATGTCTGTTCCTTTTCGGAATCATATATGCGGTGGTTGTAAACTTCCAGTCAGGTATGCAGGAGCTTGAGAAGACAGTCACCATATCTGTATTCTTCGACGAGGATGCGTCAGATGAGACCATACAGCTCATAGGTGAACAGATAAGAACGGTCGATTATGTTGAGACGATGGATTTCATCTCAGCCGATGAGGCATGGGACAAGTTTGCAGATCAGAACTACGATGATCCACAGGTTGCAAAGAATGCATTTGGCGGAGATAACCCGTTAAAGAATGCTGCGTCATATGAGATCACACTCAAGGATGTATCAAGACAGCCGGAGTTCGTGGCATTTGCCCAGGGCCTTTCAGGAGTCAGAAAGGTAAAGAGTTCTGACGTGACTGCGGACAGCATCACGACACTGTCATCCCTTGTGGGATATGCATCCATAGGAATAGTTGTGATACTGATGCTGGTATCTATATTCCTTATAAGTAACACGATCACCATAGGTATCACAGTGCGAAAGGAAGAGATAGGGATCATGAAGCTGATCGGTGCGACAAATATATTTGTACGGGCGCCGTTCATCATAGAGGGTGTGATCATAGGCGCGGTCGGTTCGGCTATACCTCTGGTCCTTCTGTACTACATGTACGATAAGATACTGACATACGTTGCCGGAAGGTTCAAGGTTGTCACAACGCTGTTCGCATTTGTGAGCCAGCAGGATCTGTTCAGGACTATGGTACCGGTCGGACTTGTGCTCGGTATCGGTGTTGGTCTGGTAGGAAGTATTCTTACCACAAGAAAGCACCTGAGAGTGTAGTGTTAAATGCGGTCAGAGCAATGCACAAAAAATTCACAAATTGTTATTACTTTTTTAGGAACAATATGTGTTATAATGCTGATAAGTAGGGCAAAAAGATAATAACATTATGAAATGCGATTAGGAGGCATGAATGATGAGAATAGATTTATACAAGATAAAGAAGAAAGGTATGCAGGTGGCAGTGGTTACTACAGGAGCACTGCTCATGTCGTTTACATCCATATTTGCGGCTCCTGTGTTCAGCGTGCATGCTGAGGAGACCAAGGAGGATGTTGAGCAGCAGAAGGAAGAGGCTCAGCAGGCTCAGGAAGAGGCGAATGCAAACGCAGAGAAGTATCAGAAGAAGGTAGACAAGCTTACAGCGGCTGTAAATGAGCTCGATAAGCAGGCCACAGATATAAGCACACAGATCGTGGAGAAGAAACAGCAGGCTGAGGATCTTCAGAATGAGATAGATGAGACTCAGACAAAGCTTGCAGAGGCTCAGGTCAGTGAGGATAATCAGTATGAGGCGATGAAGAAGAGGATACAGTACCTCTACGAGGAGGGCGATGTTGCTTACATAGATGCACTTATGTCATCGGCTTCATTTGAGGATAGTCTTAACAAGTCTGAGTATGTTGATCAGCTCAGCACATATGACCAGAAGCAGCTCAACAAGCTGGTAAAGACTAAGAATGACATAGCAGAGTATCAGCAGACACTCAAGGATGATCTGGCGGATGTAGAGAAGGTAAAGGCAGACCTGGAGACCAAGCAGGCAGACCTCGATGATGTTATAAGCCAGAAGAATGCGGAGATCAACAAGTACAGTGATGATGTTGAGATGCAGAAAGCTCTTGCGGCTGAATACGCAAAGCAGGAGTCAGAGCTGGATGACAAGCTGGCAGAGCTTGCGCGTCAGGAACAGCAGAGACTGGAGGAGGAGCGTAAGCAGAGAGAAGCTGAACAACAGCAGCAGGATAACAACGGTGGAAGCGATAACTCAGGCAGTGACAGCGACAACAGTGGAAGTAACAATGGCGGTTCAACAACCGGTTCAGGTCAGTTCATATGGCCTGTATCAGGACCTATCACAGACTACTTCGGACCTAGAGAGTCACCGACAGCAGGAGCAAGCTCCAATCATATGGGTATAGATATAGGATGTTCATACGGAGTGCCTATCGCAGCGGCTGATGCAGGTGTTGTAACGGTAGCCGAGTGGGGCGAGAGTGGTGGTAACTACGTTATGATAGATCACGGTAATGGATTTGTGACGATGTACCTTCACAACTCATCACTTGCAGTAAGCGTTGGCGATGTGGTTTCACAGGGACAGACCATTGCGTACGCAGGTTCAACAGGATATTCAACAGGTACACATTGCCACTTCTCAGTATTCCTGAATGGCTCATATGTCAACCCACTTGATTATCTGTAAGATGAGGTTGAGACATGGCATAGGGATATGTGTCATATCATAAGATCTTAATATGATCATATATAGAATAGAGAAAAAATGCGTGATTCATGAAATATGGATCACGCATTTTTTATGTTAATAGGGGCGTGGATATGGGCGAAGTACCATATGTTGTGGTGGTGAGAAAATATGTCGAAAACAATAGTTTTTTTAAGAAAAAATAGGATTAGTGTCGGTTGACATAAGTGGTAAAAGTATTTATACTCACACTGGACTGAGTATTTATTTAAGGAGTATATTATGGTTTTTTCGAGCATGGAGTTCTTATTTAGATTCCTGCCTTTATTTTTGCTTATCTATTTTGTGACAAAGCCGAAGTACAGGAATGTTGTACTGCTTTTAGGCAGCCTTGTGTTCTACGCGTATGGCGAACCCATATACGTGTTCTTGATGATGTTTTCTATTATATTTAACTATTCGGTGGCAAGACGAATCAAGCGTTTTTATGATATAGAAGTATATTCGGAGATCGACTGTTCATTTGAGAGAAACTGCTGGCTGGCGGTGGCTATGGTGTTTGATTTTGGAATGTTGTTCATATTCAAATATATCAACTTCTTTATAGAGATAATAAACACTGCAGCGGGAACAAAGATATTTGATAGCGTGGCGATCACGCTGCCGCTTGGAATAAGCTTCTATACGTTCCAGATAACATCGTATATATTTGACGTGTACAGGCTCAAGTATCAGGCGGACAAGAGTATAATCAAGTTCGGAACATATGTGAGCATGTTCCCTCAGCTCATAGCCGGCCCTATAGTCAACTACGATGAGGTGAAGCCTGAGCTGGATCACAGAGAGGTCAAGGCGGACGATATAGAGCGCGGTGCGACACTGTTCGTATTGGGACTTGCGTACAAGGTGCTTCTGGCAAATAAGATAGCCAGTCTGTGGAACGATGTGCAGACGGTTGGCCCTTATGGAATAAACACTGTGACCGCATGGCTTGGTTCATGGGGATTTTCGATGCAGCTCTTCTTCGACTTCTTCGGATATTCCCTGATGGCGATTGGACTTGGACGTATCCTTGGATTCAAATTCCCGACAAACTTCAAGAACCCATACTGTGCCACTTCCTCCACGGATTTCTGGCGCAGATGGCATATCACACTCAGCAGATGGTTCCGGGAATATGTCTATATCCCACTGGGTGGAAACCGCAAAGGGCAGAAACGTATGATTCTCAATACATTTATCGTGTGGTTACTCACCGGCCTGTGGCATGGCGCGGACTGGAACTTTATTATATGGGGCATGTTCTTCTTCGTGCTGCTGACCGTCGAGAAGTTATTTTTATTGGACAAGCTGGAACGGCATGCGATCTTATCCCATATTTATATGCTGATCGTGATTCCGGTTTCCTGGACAATCTTTAACATTTCCGATCTGCCAACGCTCGGAAATTATATCAAGCGGTTATTTTTCCTTCCAGTCAAGGGATCGGTCAAAATCGATACCTTCCCGAAGTTTCTGGAATTGTTCGGTACCTACTGGTGGCTGCTCGCAATCTGCGCCATCTGCTGTACGCCGATTCCAATCCGCCTGTTAAAGCGGTTTTACAAGACATGGGTATGTAAGATTCTTATGCTGGCACTCTTCTGGCTTTCGGTTTATCAGATTGCCTCCGGTGCAAATAACCCATTCCTGTATTTCCGGTTCTGACGACTTTGGAATCTGATTTTCCCAAAATCATATATACAGGAACCGGACTATAGATGAAATAAGGATGATGATTATGAATAATAACAAAAAGCGAAGACAACCGAAAACAATTTGGGATTTCCTGCGGGAATGTCCGCTTGTATCCCTGATCCTGCTTTCCGTCATCGGCTATACTTTATATGCCCTTGTCGGTGCTATGGGTGGCGAATACAAGCTGCGGATCTCCAAGGATCATACGCTCTTTATGTCTGCCATGATTAAAGAAGATCCATTTGTGAAAAAAGATGACACAAAGAAACCTTCCGATGACACGACGGCAACCGGTACAGACGCAGATTCCAATCCTATTCCTGCCGCGACATCAACCGATGCACCGGCGACCTCTTCGGATGCAGTCAGCACCGATGGAAGCGAACCGATTCCAACGACCTATATCACAGTTCCAATGCGTAAGGCACGCTCTGCTTATTACGACGATAATGACCGTGTGGCACAGACAACCAACTACGATTATATCACTGTAAATACTGACTACTTTAACGATGCAGCCTTTATCGGGGATTCCCGTATTGAGGGACTACATGACTATGGTACGCTCCGCACCAAAACAACGGCTGATTTCTACTACAAAGATGGTGTTTCCATCTGGGATCTGATGGATAAAACAATGGCAAACGGCGAAACAATTCCAAATGTGCTTGCCACAAAACAGTACAAAAAAATCTTCCTCATGTGTGGTGTCAACGAGCTCGGAAGCGGCTACGCCAAGGATTATCAGGCGCAGTACAAGAAAGTATTAGATCAGATTCAGGAATTACAGCCAGACGCTGTAATCTTCGTCATGGGTATGATGCATGTTACACAGAGCTACGCAGATAACTCAGATGTGTACAACAACGACAATGTGGATTGCAGAAATGCTCTGGTTGCAGAATACGCAGACGGACAGCGTATCTTCTACCTTGATATGAACACCTGCGTCTGTGACATGGACGGCGATGTTCCAATGGGTGTTAAAGCCGATTATTCCAACGATGGTATCCATCTACAGGCACAATACTATTCCCTGTGGGAGGCATACCTGTTGAAACATGGTGTCAGTGACAGCGTATTTACAAACCTGCAAAACAAGTAGTAACTCATTTTAGATTCTAAATGCTGTATTGTCAGATGCAACACCGCAAGAAAACCTCATTACCAGATATTTCTTCTCTGATAATGAGGTTTTCTCTTTTTATTTCATCTATGAAATTTTATCTTTCTATTTTGATTTCATTTTTATATGGCTTTCACGCCATCTTTGCACGTGGATGTGCTTTCTCATATTCTTCCTTCAACTTGCTCTGTCTGCTGCGCAGATAAATCTGCGTGGTCGAAATATCCGAATGTCCAAGCATCTCCTGTACCGCCTTCAAATCGGCACCATTTGATACCAGATGTGATGCAAAGGAATGACGGATCATATGCGGTGTGATATCCTTGTCGATACCAGCCTTTGCTGCATATGCCTTGATCAGTTTCCAAAAGCCCTGTCTCGTCATCGGCTGTCCCTTCATATTCGTAAAGAGGAACATACTTCCATGACTGATGGATTCCCGTACCGACTTGATATAGTTCTCCAGTGCCATCTTCGCTACATTCTCGATTGGAATGACACGCTCCTTCGATACATCCCGGCATAAAATATAATTCATCGTCAGATTTACATCTGTGATCTTTAAATTTATAAGTTCTGATACACGCATGCCAGTCGCATACAGAAGCTCCAGCATTGCCTTGTCCCGGATTTCCTTTGGTGTCAGGCGTGATGGCTGATCTAAGAGCAGATTGATTTCCTCAATGGAAAGCGTCTCAGGTGCTTTCTTCTCGATCTTTGGCGGCTTCAATGCATCCGCATAATCTTCTGTGATTTCCCCCTGCTTCAACAGATATAGAAAAAACGATTTCATACTTGCAATGCTTCTGGATATCGTCGCTGTGGACATGCCTTGACTTTCCATATCCAATACATACGAATTCAAATCCGTTCCCCGAAGCTCACGCACATCCGTACACTGTCTGTCCGCAAAAAAGCGGCTCATCTTCTTCAAATCTCTCCGATAGGATGCAATCGTATTCGCACTTGCATGCTTCACGCTATTCAAGTAATCAATGTAATTCTCAATCTGTGTTTCCATACCCAAAGTCCTTCCATTCCCTCGACAAAATGCAATCTTTTCCGACTGCTTTTCGCCTTTATCTATTACATTATAATTACTATTTCAGCTAAAATCAAACATATTTTTTTCACATTTTTTCAATATTTGTAACATTTTGTAACATTTCTACAATATGTTGAAATGCACGTTTTTACATACCTATATATTGGAGAAAATTTTTTAAAAAAATTTTTGAAAGAATACTCTCGGATAGAATTCCGACAAAAAACGTCAGAATTAGAATCATCGCCGCCATCCTCTTTTTATTCTTATCCTCTCCAACCTTGCGTGCCTCTGCCGCCAGATAATACAACATTCCAAGATAGATCAGATAATGCGGAAACAGGCATAACAGCAGAAACCATACACCCGAAAGTTCCAGATAAAACATCTGACAACTGATTACAAATCCAAATAAAAATAACAACGCACTCATCCCGATCGAGAAGACTGCCTTGGGCGGAAACACCTTATACAGCAGGTATACAACAGCCACCTGTTTCGTCCGCTGTAACAACACATAAAACAACGTCTGCTGCACGGATACCCCGGCTAACCGACTGCTGTCCGTAAATGGCAGTATAAACACCTGCAGATTCCGATCGCATCGCAGCACGATATTGGCTAATATACAACCTGCCAGCACCATGCACAGATAATAAAACACGCGGCTTTTCAGTTTTTCACTTTCATATGGCATTGCCTTATACTCCTACTGCATAAAAATTAGGGAATGATTGCTCACTCCCTAAAGCATATGTGCCTGTCTACTTAAATATTCCTCGACTCTTCTTATCATAATAAGCAAGAATCGCGACAATCGTCTTACTATCTACAATCTTACCCGAATAAATCATCTCGCGTGCTTCTTCCATAGGTACTCGAACAATCTCGATAAATTCCGTCGGATCTAAATGCCGCTTGCCTTTCTTCAGATTGCGTCCAATATAGACATCCGTCTTCTCATCAAAGGTTCCAACCGAAGAAATCATATTGCTCACATGATAGATATCCTGCGGAATCCATCCAGTCTCCTCCTCTGCTTCCCGTAACGCACATGTCTCACCGGATTCCCCGTGAAAACTATATCCACCTGCCGGAATCTCCAGATCCACTGCATCTAAGGAATTACGGTACTGACGCACCAGATATGTGTACTCTTCCTCGTCTACAAGCAGAATACCTGCTCCACCGCCAGATTTATGTTTAATCAGATCATATACAACCTCTCCACCATCCGGTGTCTCCAACACATCCTTATACAGCGCTACAATCTTCGCATCATATAATAATTCCAAGCTTTTTCTTTTAAATTCAACCATATTTATGTTCCTTCCTATCCACTCTATTCCGCATCGTCCATATAATCATAATAAATACATTTCATCATTCATAATTTGTTTCGCACGCGATTGCTTTATATCTCTATATATAATACAGGAAATAAACAAAAAAGGAAAGTATTGAAAACTTGTATTCTCAATACTTTCCATAAATTCATTGATAACAAATAATTACTTTGCGTAATCGGTTACTCTCGACTCTCGGATCAAGTTTACCTTGATTGTGCCCGGATACTCAAGTTCTGATTCAATCTTCTTTGAGATATCCCGTGCGAGTAATACCATATCCGCATCTGTTACCTGCTCTGGAACTACCATTACTCGAATTTCTCGTCCCGCCTGAATAGCAAAAGTCTTATCAACACCCTTAAATCCATTGGCAATGTCTTCCAAGGACTTCAGACGTGTTGTATATGTCTCCAACGTCTCGCGTCTTGCACCTGGACGTGCAGCAGATATAGCATCTGCAGCCTGTACAATACATGCGATCAAACTCTGTGGTTCTACATCCCCGTGGTGTGCCTCAACAGCGTTGATAATCGTTGCCGACTCCTTGTACTTTCTACAAAGATCAACACCAATGGATACGTGAGAACCTTCCATACCTGCATCATGATCAATAGATTTTCCGATATCATGTAACAAACCTGCACGCTTTGCTACACGAACATCAAGCCCAAGCTCTCCGGCAAGCAAACCGGACAAATGAGCTACCTCAATAGAATGCTTCAATGCATTCTGTCCATAACTTGTTCTGAACTTCATCTTACCAAGAAGACGTATCAGTTCAGGATGTAAGCCATGTACACCGACTTCCAGGGTTGCAGCCTCTCCCTCTTCACGCATCATAGTCTCGACCTCTTTCTGAGCCTTCTCGACCATCTCTTCAATACGTGCCGGATGGATTCTTCCATCCACAATCAGCTTTTCAAGTGCGATTCTGGCTACTTCTCTACGAACCGGATCAAAACTTGAAAGCAAAACTGCTTCCGGTGTATCATCAATAATTAAATCAACACCTGTCATAGTCTCTAAAGTACGAATGTTTCGTCCTTCACGACCAATGATTCTTCCCTTCATCTCATCGTTAGGCAACTGTACTAAGGAAATCGTTGTCTCTGATACATGATCAACAGCACACTTCTGAATAGCTGTCACAACGTAATCCTTTGCCTTCTTATCTGCTTCTTCTTTTGCTCGTGTTTCTAATTCTTTGATCATGACTGCTGTTTCATGCTTTACTTCGTCTTCAACAGTCTTTAATAAGTATTCCTTTGCTTGTTCAGAGGTTAATCCGGAAATTCTTTCCAGTTCCTGAGTTCTTTTTGCTTCCAAATCTGAAACTTCCTGCTTCAGCTTCGTGAGTTCTGCCTCTTTACGTGATAATGAAGCTTCTTTCTTCTCTACGGCTTCGGTCTTCCGGTCGAGATTTTCCTCTCTAGAAAGAACACGCTTTTCCATGCGCTGAAGCTCATTCCGACGATCCTTGACTTCTTTGTCAATCTCATTCTTCGTCTTCATGGCTTCTTCCTTCGCCTCAAGAAGTGTCTCACGTTTCTTTGCCTCCGCAGCTTTCAGTGCTTCATCTATAATCTCTCTAGCCTTATCCTCTGCCTTACCAAGCTTTGCCTCTGCCACATTCTTACGATACGCAATAGCTAAAAACCAGGTAACGAGAATTGCAACCACGAGTATTACAGCGAAAATCACATACTTGATTGCTTCGTCTGACAACTCAGGAGCACCTCCTTATTTAGTTTTATTGCATAACTACAACACTTAAATATTATACTTTTTTTATACTAGTGTCAAGGAATACTTTACTTTTTTTATGCAAATTGTAAGAAAAAATAGATTACTTTTCTATATTTTTTCAATATTTTTTCTATATTCTGACACCGCTCTGCGAATATCCTCATACTTAAATCCACGACGTGCAAAAAAGGAATACATACGCCGCATCTGTCCTTCATCCGAAAAATCTAAGTTACCATAACGTCTTTCCAGTAAATCATAGATGGTTTCCGCTTCATCAGGCACCAGTTCCATGCATAATTCACGTGTCATCTCTGAATCTACACCTTTACCGGAAAGCTCCATTGTGATTCTTCGTCTGCCTTTTGCACGCATCTGATTCCGAATATACGATGAGGCATATCGTTCATCATCAATGTATCCATAGGACATCAGTTTCTCGACTGCCTCTGCAATCTCTGCTTCCTCATATCCTTTTTCTGCCAGCTTGTCACAAAGCTCCTTCCGGGAACGATCCCGGAAGGTAAGATAATAAATCGCTGTATCAAATGCACTGTATGTAGTTGGTTGCTTATGACTCTTCGCTCTCTGTCTGTTCTGCATCTACGCCAATCCCACACTTATTCCGTACCTGCTGCTCAATCTCTTCCATCACTTCTGGATTATTTGCAAGATAAAGCTTCGTATTCTCACGTCCCTGTCCGATCTTCTCACCATTGTAAGAGTACCATGCACCTGCTTTGTTGATGATATCGTGCAAAACAGCCAGATCCAGAATATCGCCTTCCTTGGAGATACCCTTACCAAACATAATATCAAACTCTGCTTCCTTAAAAGGAGGCGCAATCTTATTTTTCACTACTTTGACATGGGTACGGTTACCGATGACCTCACCG
>OIDX01000484.1_pt1 | contig 10501 bp, 5 predicted proteins | sample 1581671 | NCBI WGS metagenome assembly OIDX01 (sample SAMEA3882534, study PRJEB24775) | human gut metagenome | biome: human-associated habitat; feature: intestine environment; material: feces | place: Netherlands | collected 2009/2010 | reverse complement strand
GTTTTACGTAAAAAGTCTTCGGAGTAACCTTTACTTGTTGCCGGAAGAATTAATGTTATAAGCCGGGGAAGCCTATATCTTCAGCCGCACAACAGCTGTTGTGCAAGCGGATATCAGCTGATGGGCGATGAGTTGTTGGATATAAGTTCTGTGTATGTATATGAACGAGCCGTAAAGAGCTTCAAGTTATTAAACCAGTCGCAATTTGCGACCAGATCTATCATTTTACTATAAACGAACCAAAACTCTCAAACAAGTGAGTTAATATTGGAACATAGAACTGGACACCCTAGTTAATAGTACACCTTAACACCAATTAACCAAATCCATGTTACTTGATTCAGGGTGCAAAGGTAAAAGAGTAGTTACCGTCTTAAAGCTCGACAGTTAATTTTTTATAATTTACATCTGAGCGAAATACAACATTGCGTATTTTTCCTTAACTTTGCCACAAGTTAATAAACATTAATCACCTTTTATCGTCCGTTCGCCTATGAGTAAGTATTTTAGTATTTTTTTATTGGTATTTTTACTTATGGTGGTGCCAAATGCATATTCTCAGAGTAAGCCAGACAGCTTACAGCTGGATTCTTTGGGCCGCAAGCACAAGAAGACCATGAGAAATGAAGATGGCACGCTGGATGCCATTGGTCGCTATACACCACAATCCCCACAAACTGCTAGTTTGCTCAAGTATACAGAGTTTCCAGTCAGTCCTGCCACAGGGATTCCCAATATAGACATTCCTATCTATACCATAGAATGGGATGGTGTTCGTATCCCGATTTCCATTAGCTACCATGCATCAGGTATCAAAGTTAACGATGTGGCTAGTCCCGTTGGACTTGGGTGGGTTCTCAATGCAGGTGGTGTGATAGGTTGCAGTAAAAATGGTGCAAGGGATGACTTTTCTAGCCAAACCATCAAGTCTGCCAGTGAGCTAAAGAAGCTATTGCAATCCACGACAATTCCTGCCAATTCTTTTAGAGAAATTGCCAATGGTAGTGGAACCATAGACACTGAGTCGGATAGGTATCAATACAATTTTAATGGTCATAATGGATGCTTTCGTTATGACTATACCGACATGAGCATCAAAACCATTCCGTATGAGCCTATCAAGATAGAAGAACTAGAAAGTGGATTCAAGATTACTGATGGGGATGGCACACAATACTTCTTTCTCAAAGTAGAAATGGTAGGTGGTCTTGGATACAGTCATCGTTCAGCTTGTCATTTGACAAGTATTGTCACGCCCATGAAGTGCGATACCATAACATTTTCTTATGACAAGACTTCCGTATATTACCAAACATTTGCCTCCGAATATCAACATTCTGGCATATATTACGACTGGGACGAAGAAAATGTTGGTAATAATATGCCATATGTACCGATATCAGGGCCAATCGCCGAATATGCCATCAACAAGACCAATGTAAATTATGCTGTTCCTCTCTTGACCTCAATCATATGGAACGGAAACCGAATTGAATTTACTTACAATAGCGACCGTCCTGAATATCAGTTACAAAGAGAAAGACTTACCCAAATACTAGTTAAAAATGATCTAGGTAATATCATCAATACAGTGTCCCTTGATAACACTGGATATCTAGGAACATCCTTGCGTGGCAAACGGATGCTTCTCAAGGGCATTACCATGAATGGGGCTGCGACAGGAACAAATCCCGTCAAATATTTCTTTTCCTATAACATGAATGCTTTGCCTGATTATATGAACATAAACGACCTTTCTACCATTCGTTTCCATGAGGATTATTGGGGATATTACAATGGAACGAACTCGGTACATGCTGTACCAACAGAATACATGGCAGATGCTAGTATCGGTGGTACGGACAGAACACCAGACGCTCAATATGCACAACATGGCATTCTGACCAGCATTACCTACCCTCCTCGTTTACCTATGAGGGAAATGTTGCCACAGGGATGTGTGGTGGAATCCGAGTAAAGGAAATTTCAAACACTTATCAAGGCGAAGTCCTCAATCGTGAAGTTTTCGACTATCCAGATGGTGGAAGTCAATACTTACAAATTTCTGAGGATTTATTCCGCTATTCCACATACTACTATTACTATCGTGAAATGCATCTTCATTGCTCAGCAACAGAATGGGATAGCGACGAACATGTCGTTAGCCAAAGTTCACCCATTCTTCCTCTGTCTGGCTGGAGCGGCACACCAGTCTTTTACAGAAACGTGAATCGTTCTTATTATGATAAGAACGGTAATCTTTGCGGCAAAACTACAAGTCTATACACAGATGCGATGCAGAATGACAATCGTTGCCCAGGAACTGACAACTATGATTATCCTAGGTTCTACTCAGAATTGTACAACTGTGATACAGGATTTCCACAACCACTTCTTCTAAGTGAAGTTCATTATCAATTCGTCGAAGGAAAACAAAGTACAATAAGTAGCACCTCATATAACTACAAGAAAGTTGTAAAGGATGACTTTCCTGTGGGAGTACGTGTGTCTAAGGACGATGTTGAAGTTGTCTATTTTTCCAATCAAGCTGGGGATACTTATGTCCCGTATCCTTCAAGGGCAGAATTTGTTAATTCCTTCCATTATCACGATGTCTATGCCATACCGACATTTTACATTTTACAGAGCAAGTCCTCCATCAATTACGAAATCGGTGAGCAAGTCACCGAGTCATATCTGTATGACAGCGACTATCGAAGTTTCAAGCCTACGGTTGTAGAGCGTGAGTGCAGCGACGGAAAATCCCTTCTCACACATTACACCTATCCGTTCAATGCCTCAAACTTGGAATCAACAAGCATGTCTACCGTCAATCAAATGCTTTCTCGCCATCAAATAGACATAGTGCTTGGTGAAAAAATAATTAAGAACAACTTATGTGTTTCAAACAAGGAATACGGCCATGCCTTTGTCAATGCCAAGTTGCAAGAGACATCGTATAGTATTTCTAGAGAAGCTAATGCTCTAGAAAAGAGATTTACATACGATTCTTTTGACTCGAATGGAAATCCGCGTTCGCTTAGCCAGGACAATGTAAGAAAGTTCACTATCGTCTGGGGATATAGACATCAGTTGCCAGTAGCTTTGATAGATGGGGTTTCCTACACATCTCTTTCTTCTGTATATGCAAATATAACTAGGGTTGAAAATGCTTTGACGCCTAGCGTGTCTGACTTGCAAACCATCAAACAAAAAGTTCAAAGTCTCGGTGGTATGTGCACTCTATACAACTATCAGCCACTAGTGGGTATAACATCCCGTGAGGAACCATCTGGAGAGAAAACTTATTATAGCTATGATGTATTGGGAAGATTGTCTGCCGTCAAGGATACACAAGGCAAGACTATTCAGTCTTATTCTTATTATTACAACAATGGTTCGGCATCTACACACAATTATGTGCAAAAGAGAACCATGCTGGATGCATCTTCCAATAATTACATTGATGACTTTTCCTTCACGGATGGATTGGGCAGGGAGATTAGTAATGCAACAACCGGGCTTGGCACTAAGGGGAACACTGCCCAAGGCTTCACGGAGTATGATGGCATGCACCGAGCGATGAGAACCTGGCTTCCAGCCATCTTGTCCTCATCTATCAGAAACGTGGCCTTGTCTGACATAGAGTCTCGTGCCGTCAATGCCTATACGGATGCTAGTCCATATATGACTTATGTGTATGGTAGCAATCTCTTTTCTGTTTCCACAACAGGACCAGGTGAGAAATGGAATACGGCTTCTCATGCCAAAAAGAGAAATGTTTGTCTCAATGCTGCTAACGTGGTCAAACTTTACACTGCGACTGCAAGTTCTATTCTTTTATCTGGTTATTACTCTGCCAACTCACTTATGGAAGAGACCATAACGGATGAGGACGGAAAACAAGTGAAAACTTTTACAGACAGTCAGGGGCGGATAGTTCTGAAAAGACAAATAGGACAAGGTGACTATATTGACACTTATTATGTATATAACGACTTGGGCGATTTGCGCTTTGTCCTTTCTCCGTCTTATCAAGAGGAGGCTGATATGGAGAAATTCGCCTATGAATATCGCTATGACAAGCGAGGCAGATGCGTTTGGAAACGGTTGCCTGGTTGTGAGTACCAGCAACTGTGGTATGACAATGCCGACAATCTCATGTTCTCACAGGATGGGGAGATGAGGAAAAAAGGTGTGTACATGTTCTATCTGTATGACGAAATGGGGCGACAAATAGTTCAAGGTAGCACAACAGCCATCAATGCCTCTTGCCCATCTGCTGTTGCTCAATATCGTGGGGGCAATTCGGGCTTGTTTAGTAGCGGTTATGTTACAACGAACAACTTAGGCTTAATGAACGGACAGTTGTACGTTGTCAACTATTATGACGACCATCGTTTTCTGGATGGACAACTTGTCAAGCAAAGCACCTCCCAAAGCCTCGCTTCCACAGCGTCCGACACAAAGGAAAGCTTTAGCAAGGGCATGCTCACGGGAACTATCAGTAGAGACACTGACGGTAAATTTCATGTGGCAGCCATCTACCATAACCAAGAAGGTTTAATAGTTGAAACACGGCAAACAGTGCAAGATGATGCCTTGCTGTGCCAAAAGACAACTTATTCCTTTACAAAGAATCCTCAGACAATGGTGACACAAATCAAAAAGAGTGGAGTTGACAAGACTATTACTCAAAAGAATCGCTACAATAAGTATAATGACAAGATAGAAACCATCACATTGAATGCAGGCAATGGTGACAAGGCGGTTGCATCATACCAATATGATGACCTGGGCAGGCTTGTTTCCACCAAAAGAAGTGGCAATGCAGGAACTATCACGCACGAATACAACATTCGCAACTGGCTGGTGTTAACAGCATCAGATAGGTTTAAGGAATCGCTCAAATATGAAAGTGGTAGTGAAACTCCTTGCTACAACGGCAACATCAGTCGTATGCAATGGCAGAACACCTATGACAATGTACTTAGGGGATATGATTTCGAGTACGATGGTCTGAACAGGCTCACTGCTTCTGCTTACGCAGAGGGAACAGCCATGAGCCAAAACAAGGACAGATATTCTGAGTATATTCCTCAATACTCCCCTAATGGCTCTATCGAACGCTTGCAGAGATATGGCAAGAAGAACAATGGGACATTTGGGCTCATTGATGACTTGACCTATCAATACCGTGGCAACCAGATACAGAGTATTTCTGACAAGGCAGGAAGCTTGCTTTATGATGGTTCGTTCGACTTCAAGGATGGAGCAAGTGAGAGTACGGAATACTTCTACAATGCCAACGGAGCTTTGACGAAAGACTTGAATAAGGGAATCAGTAAGATAGAATACGATGTGTTGGATAATCTTAGCTGCATTACCTTCAACAATGGTTTCAAGACAAAGTATGTCTATGATGCTGGTGGCAGTAAGTTGAGAACCATACATGAGGCTCTCACAACCAATACAACGGACTATATCGGTGACTTCATATTTGAAGATGGCAAGCTGAGCAAGTATCAGTTTGAGGGTGGCTATTGCTCATTCGACAGTAACCTCAATCCTACATACCACTATTACGAGAAAGACCCATCTCGGAAGCATCCGCATGGTAGTGAATGAGAATGGTACGGTTGAGCAGGTAAACCATTACTACCCATTTGGAGGAGTATATGGCGACCTGACATACAACTCGGAATTGCAAAGAAACAAGTACATAGGCAAGGAGTTTGACCATACTTCGGGCTTGGATTGGTATGACCATGGGGCAAGAATGTATGATGCAGCCAAGGGTAATTGGGATAGAGTGGACAAATTAGCAGAGAAATACTGTAGTATAAATCCTTATATTTACAGTATAAATAATCCTATAACATACTTAGACCTTGATGGGTTAAGGCCACGCATTTACATAGAAACAAATGGACTAGGACATACCTTTGTCACAATAGGAGAAGGCAGAAACACTATTGTATATACATATGGAAGGTATGGGGCTTTAGGTAGTTCTGGCAGCATTTTACATCAATTTACGCCTACAGGTGAAGGTGTGCTTGTCAGAAAAACAGGAAAACAAGCAAGAGAATATTTAAATGAGTTTTCAAAAAAAAGAAACATCTCAATTTACACAATAGAAAAAGGAAGCGATAAAGATATAGCTTCTTTCTTTGATGAAATATGGGGAAGTGGAACAAAAACCAAAAGTACTACAAAAAAAATAAAGAATAATCCAGATGCAAAGGTTGTAGACGAATACAATATCTTCACCAATAACTGTACGACAAAATCGATAGAAGGGGTAAACTATAAGCAAAGTAATCCTCTTGTCCCTGCAGAAGAAATAACTCCTATGCAAGATTTCGGTGGAAGCTATAATTACAAAGATAAAGTAATAAGTCCTTCCACATTGAAACATCTGTTAGATAAAGTTTCTAGAAAACATCCTAAAGACATAGTCAAGGTAAAGAACCCCCAAGAATTTATTAATCAATTATTTAAATAGCAAAGAAAATGAAAAAAAAATCATTTAAAATATTAGTGTTAATTTTAGTAGCTTTGCATATCTACCTCATTTTTATGAGATGGATATATTGGATGTTAGACTATCATTATGGAGATTTTGACTATATATTTTTAAAATTAGTTGATGTTCCTAATGGTTTTGAAGTTGTAGACAACCTATATAATGAGGTGTTATTTGATATATATTATTTGGCATTTTCCACAATAGTTACTATAATTATTGCTGTGAAATATCTAAAACAACAAAAGAAAAAAAATGAAAAAGATAATCATTTACATTAGCATCATGGTTAGCAATTGTGCCTCCTTGGGGGCACAAAGCCGCGAACTTACTGCCACCGCCAATCTCTCAAAAGGCGGTGACAGCATACACTATGACTTTATAACTGCAACAGTTCCGCAAAGTTCTAGTTTTTCGGAACAACTATGGGATTTCTCCAATTCCAAATATCTTGGACAAGAGAAAAAGGTGTTCTTTGTTGGAAACGATAGCAACCGCATCAAGATGATAGACAAGGATGCCATTCTCGATTTTTCACAAGATAAGGAGCATTTGCTTTTGAAGCATTTGCAAACCCCATTACTGAACATTGATTTTGGTAATTCTTTTGAATATCTCAAGTTTCCATTTCCCCTCAATGATTCCTTGGTCTGTCAGATTGAGGGCAAGGGGACTTATTGCTCAAAGAACAAACTTGTGTTATCAGGTACTTGCTGCACCAAAATCATGGCAAAGGGAAAATTAATCATGCCATACAATGATTCTCTCAACAATACGTTATTAATACAAAGGAACATCGTTGCCAACATCGATGTTTCAAAGGACAGTCTCATGTCTGTGAGACAAGACGAACCAATGAAATTCAAAGCTGCAATCTTCGAGTGGTACGCCATGGGATACCGTTATCCCATATTGAAAATCATCGAGGTTTCCATCAAAAAGGGAGAACGCAAAGTCTTGGAGCAATCCTTTGCCTATGCTGCCAATATTGAAGGAATGAGCCATCTAGAGGATGAACAAAACAAGGAACTGAAGGATAAAATGCGAGGCATAAGTTTGGAACCAAATACCAAGCAAGGTGACATTTCCTATAAAGTATCAGTCAATGGCAAGAAGGTATGTTTGTCATACTCCCTAGTCTCAGATGCTCAGCTCAGACTTCTCATCTGCAATACTTCCGGCATGGTATTCAAGTCTGCTTCCCTACAACAGCAGGCAGGTAACGATTATCGGAAAGATTTCGATTGCTCAGGGCTGCCTTTGGGAGAGTATGTACTTTATCTTTATGTTAACGGCAAAGCCTATTCAGAGAAAGTGATCTTAAAATAAAACAGAAAGTAGAGGCAAAAACAATGCCGGGCCATCTTTTTCAAGATGCACCCGGCATTTTTTCTTTCATCCGATAGCAAAATCAAAAAAATATCCGTATCTTTGCAGCAGTTTTTAAATACAAAGAAAAATGAAAAAAGCAATATTCTCTTTGCTCCTCATGGCAGCATCTGTCATCGGAGCCAGCGCTCAGGGCAGCGCAACAACAGCCCAGAACCCACAGGATGTGGATGTACTCTATGCCAAGAATCTCCTGACTGTAGGAACAGAGGCCCCAGCCTTCCCTGCTCTCAAGAAGGGAACATGGACGGTATTGGATTTCTGGGCTACCTGGTGTCCTGATTGCCGTAGAGAGATTCCTACCGTCAAGGAGATGTTCCAAAAGTACGGCACCCGTGCCAAGTTCATCGGTGTATCTATGGATACTGACAAGCAGAAGCTCGACAACTACACCCAGGCAAACGGCGTGGAATGGGAGCAGTACAGCGAGTTCAAGAAGTGGAAGGAAACTCAGATTTCCAAGGATTACAAGATTTCCTGGCTTCCTACCATGTATCTCATTAACCCGGAGGGCAAGGTAGTATATACCACCGTACTCGCAGAGCGCATGGCAAAGAAACTGGCAGAAATCTTCCCAGAGAAGTAAGAAAAAAAATGGCAACCGAATTATTTCCGGTTGCCATTTTTTTGAGATGACATAGCAAAACGCTATTTCTTCCTCAAACTTTCGCGGTATTTCAATGGCGACATGTGGAGATGCTCTCTCACATATTTGCCAAAGAAAGAAGTGTTGGAGAAACCGAGAATACCCGAGATCTCCTTTATCGACTTGCTCGTAGATCGCAGATAATAAGTAATATCCGAAAGAGTGTACTCAGTTATCCAGTCAATGGCAGTCTTGCCGGAATGCCGCTTGCACACGATGGACAGATATTTTGGGGTGATGCACAGTTGCTGGGCAAAATACTCCACCGGCTGATGCTTGATCTCGCTCTGCTGCAACAGTTCAAGGAACTTGTCGAAAAGGTCGCTTGTCGTGGAAGACAGCTCCTCCTTCGGCATATCCTCCAGCAGCATGAGGATATGCCGAGCAGCATGTTGCTCACCGCCAAAAGCGCACTCTTCAAGAGCGTCTCCACAATCTCTCGGCGATAAGGCTTCCACGAAGTGCGCTCGCAGAACGATGGATCCAGGCATAGACGCACCAGATCGGTGAACTTGGCATAGAATACCATATCCACCTCGTTCATCTTCAGCACAGACACCTTGCTCACATACATCGCCCGATTCCATACCGAAATATGAGAACGAAGGATATTCAGCATGCCGTGATTGCTCACACACATCGCCGTGCACGCAAAATCGCCCGACACTTCCACGATGTCGAGTGTAGAGTTGGGAGGACAGATAAAGATATCGCCCTTCTCTACCAAGAGGATATTGCCATTATACTCTACTTTCAGACTGCCACGCAAGCAGGATGCAATCATGTTCATCTGCAACCTTACGGGGTCTGGATTCTGCAACACCTTGACATTGTCTATGATCAGGATGTCTTCGTCGAGATAACTGGCAGAAATCTCGGCGCTCTGTGCAAATTCGCCTTCCTCTACGCGCTGTTTAAAATCCTTCAGTTCCTGTTTTGCCATAATTCTTATTTTATATCCACTCCGGAAACCATGGTTTCTAGAATGCCTCACGATACTTATTCTCGTCCTTATCCTCGAGCATAGAGAGATAGCTCTGATAGCGGCTGGCAGCAATATAATGCTCCTCCACAGCCTTGATGAAGGCACAAGATCGGAAGAGCGGCACAGCCCGGTTCGTGGGTATGGGTACAGTCAGAGAACTTGCAGTTCTGCGAAAACTTGAAAATTTCCTTGAAATAGCTGGTGAGTTCCTCCTTCTCGATATCAAAGGTACCGAAGCCCTTGATGCCCGGAGTATCAATGAGATAGCCCCCTTCCGGAAGTTCCAGCATCTCGCTGAAGGTGGTGGTATGCATACCGCTGTTATGCGCCTCGCTGATTTCGGCGGTGCGCTGTCCGGCATCCGGAATGAGCTGGTTGATGAGGGTTGACTTGCCTACGCCACTGTTGCCGCTGAGCAGCGACTTCTTGTCTCGGATGAGCGGACGCAACTCATCTACGCCCTCACCGGTAGCAGCCGAAATCTCTACACACTGGTAACCAATGGTCTCATAGAGGGTGCGCATCATTTTCTCGTAGCGCAGCTCTTCTTCGGTTAGAAGGTCGCACTTGTTGAACACGATGATGACGGGCACTCTGTATGCCTCGGCTCCAGCCAGGAATCGGTCGATGAAGGTGGTGGAAGTCTCAGGGTAATTCACGGTAACCACAAGCAGCGCCTGATCGAGATTAGCCGCAAGGATGTGACTCTGCTTGCTGAGGTTGGGTGATTTACGGATGATATAGTTCTGGCGGTCTTCGATGGAAGAGATGAATGCCGTGCCCTCCTGGTTGGTGATGAGCTGCACATAGTCGCCCACAGCCACAGGATTGGTGCTGCGGATGCCCTTCAATCGGAAATTGCCCTTGATTTTGCTTTCAATCAGCTGGCCATCGTCAGTCTTGACGGTGTACCAGCTGCCTGTATTTTTAATAACGAGTCCTCTCATTATCA
>OIDX01000480.1_pt1 | contig 10532 bp, 9 predicted proteins | sample 1581671 | NCBI WGS metagenome assembly OIDX01 (sample SAMEA3882534, study PRJEB24775) | human gut metagenome | biome: human-associated habitat; feature: intestine environment; material: feces | place: Netherlands | collected 2009/2010 | reverse complement strand
TCGAAACAGCGGCAGTTTTCTTTGCGAGCTTTCTTTTGCTGCCAAAAGAAAGCGAGTTCCCGGGAGGCTGCCGTTTCCGGGTCAAATTACAACATTTTTCACAAAAAGGAGCTGTTATTATGATTGCACACCGCCTAAAAACAGTACAGAAAGCTGAACGGATTTTCGCTCTGGAGAATGGAAAACCGTACAGCAGGGAATACATGAAGAACTTGTGAGACAGGATGGGATTTATCGTCATTTTATTGTTGAAAGAAGAGAGGCAACAAAATGGAGAGTTTAGGAGTCTAAATGTCTGGTGCGGCGATATTCCAAAGGTGATACACCAAAATGCTTTTTAAACACAGAGGCGAATTTGCTCTGATTCAGATATCCGACCTGTGCTGCAATCTCAGCTACAGACAGTCGTGTTGAGGCAAGCAGTTCGCCTGCTTTATTCATACGCATTTCACGCAGATAGACAGAAATATTCTGTCCGTAAACACCGCGAAAATAATTTTTTAGACTGGTTTCGCTGATAGAAAAATATTCAGCCAATTCCCACGCAGGATGATGCAGCCTTAGGTCTGAGGTGATGATATTTTCGACCTTTTTAGCAATATTAACCTGAGATTCAGTAAAGAAAGTGCAGGCCTGAGACTTAGGGATAGCCTCCAAATTTTGTAGTACTGAGAATAAAGCGAGCGTATATATTTTCATTTGAATGACTGCAAAAGAGGCCGGAAAATCATATAATTCCCATAGTTTTTTGAGAATTTCCTCAGTTTCGTGGGTCGCTGTCGATATATAAGTGCTTCCATGAGGACAAAACATCTTTGAGATTTTTCTGAAATCAATGCTAAATTCATTTTGTACCCATGTATTTTCTAAAGTAAATGTATCTATATCAATAAAGAATTCAAGCCCCTCATAGATGCGCTTTGGATAAACATATTCTTTTTGGGCGAAGCATTCTGTGAGAGAAAGTTCTCTGTCTTTGATGTAGACAAAATTTTTGTTGTTCAGGATCATTTCACAACGACCTGTCACACAATAGTTAAGAAGCAATGGACCTTTTGTAATGGAGCTGTCTGATCGAAGGTCGGGAGCCGTCCAGGTTGGAGAATTTATAAAAATATATGCCAGAGACAGACCGGGAAAAAGTGAAAAAAAGGTCATCGAACCTTTACCTTCCTTCGTATTTAATATAAGCTCCATACTATATTCAGCCTGTTTTATGGATATACCCGGTATTTTGATGCATTTTTGGATCACGTCGTTAATTTTCATAGAAGATCTCCCTGATATAAGTACTTTTGCCCTGTAACAGATAATATTATAGGATTTGAAGAGAGCAGAGTCAACAATAAAACCCAATGCTGTTTGGAGCTAAAATGATATTTGGTTGTAGAGATATAACAAAACATATGGTATTTTATGGAGTAGTTAGATAGAGCTAATTATACAAGGGAGGTATTCTGTATGAATAACAAATTACAGGCGAAGGACCTGATTAATCTGGGACTTTTCACAGTCCTTTATTTTGTACTCGGATGTTGTGTGGCAATTCCGATTGGCTTTGTTCCGATATTTCTTCCGATTCTTGGTGCATTGTGGACACTGATCACAGGAATTCCATTTATGTTATTCCTGACAAGGGTAAAGAAGTTTGGTATGGTAACGCTGATGGCAATTCTGAGTGGCCTTTTGATGGGACTTACCGGAATGGGATATTGGGGTGTATCTTTGGGGCTTATCTTTGGGCTGCTGGGAGATTTGATTCTGAAATTTGGCAATTATAAAAGTGCTAAAAGGAGCCTGATTGGATATGCAGTATTCAGTCTCTGGATGGTTGGTACATATATTCCAATGTACTTCATGGTAGAAGATTCAAGAGCCAGCTTCGCAGCCAGTTTTGGTAAAGAGTATGCAGATAAAGTAATGGCTGTCATGCCTATGTGGAGCATTGTTCTTGTGATTGCAGGTATCTTTATCTGCGCAATCATTGGAGGAATGATTGGAAAAGCGTTGCTCAAAAAACACTTTGTAAAAGCAGGAATCGTGTAATGGATGAGATATTATCTGCTACTGTTGACAGCAGAAATGGAATTGTTTTAGATCCTAGAACAAAATTGTTTATGCTTATAACGATTACAACATTGATGTTCAGTACCAGCAATGATGGAATCATGAATATAGTAAAACCAATACTAAGCCTTATACCATTTGCATTGATTTTGTCAGAGCACAAATTCAAAACAGCCGGTAAATATGCAGTTCTCTATGCGGTATGCTTTGTACTGGAGCGGCTGGCATTGAATGTTTGGAGTGGTATGATTTCTTTTCTGATATTGGCAGCAACATCAATTATGACGCGTTTTGCACCGGGAATTATGACAGGCGCATATCTGATTTCTTCTACATCTGTAAGTGAGTTTATCAGTGCAATGGAGCGGATGCATGTCACAGAAAAAATCATAATACCGTTGTCAGTTATTTTCCGTTTCTTTCCTACAATCAAGGAAGAATATCAGGCAATCCGGGATGCAATGAAAATGAGAAATATCCGTTTTGGTGGTAAAAATCCATTCCTTATGATTGAATACCGGCTGATACCATTGATGGTATCCGTAATAAAAATTGGTGATGAGCTGTCTGCAGCAGCTCTAACAAGGGGACTTGGTGCACCGGTCAGAAGAACCAATGTCTGCGAGATTGGCTTTCATGTACAGGATTTTAGTGCCATTGTTGTTTGCTTTGCATGCTTTATATTGTTCTTTTTGCATCAGTATATTGTTTTTTGAGGTAGTACATTATGATAAAAATAGATCATGCAACATTTACATATGGAGAAAATAATGAATATTCTGTGGGAATCCGGGATATTGATCTGGAGATAGAAGATGGTCAGGTTATTGTGCTATGTGGGGAGAGCGGTTGTGGAAAAACAACACTCACTCGAATGATCAATGGGTTGATTCCACATTATTATGAAGGAAAATTAACTGGTGAGATATGGATAAATGGGATAAATGTTTCGCAGCAGCCACTGTATGATACAGCAAAAATTGTTGGAAGTGTTTTTCAAAATCCACGGTCACAGTTTTTTAATGTAGATACAACAAGCGAGATTACTTTTGGATGTGAAAATCTTGGAATGCCAAAGGAAGAAATCAAAGATCGATTGCAGGCTACAATTCAGGAGCTGCATCTGAAAAAATTGATTGGACGCAATATTTTTCAGCTTTCAGGTGGAGAGAAGCAGAAGATTGCCTGTGCAGGGGTTTCTATTATGAAACCGGATATTTTTGTCCTGGACGAACCCTCTTCTAATCTGGATGCAGCTTCAATCATGGATCTGCGAAGAATAATCGCCCACTGGAAGGAACAGGGAAAAACGATTATTATATCGGAGCATCGCCTGTATTATCTGCGTGGGCTGGCGGATCGGTTTATTTATATGAAAGAGGGACAGATTATTCAGGATTATTCAGCCACAGAGTTTGAAAATCTGACAGAAGAAAAGCGAGAAGAGATGGGACTGCGGGCTTATGTTCTGGAAAATCTCCTTATGCCAGAGATGTTGATATCAGAAAGAACCACAATGGAACTTCATGATTTTAATTTTGCATATAAGAATGGTCCACAGATTTTATATATCAGAGAATGTGAGATTCCGGCAAATCGGATTGTCGCAATTACGGGCAATAATGGAGCTGGAAAATCTACTTTTTCCCGTTGTTTCTGTGGTTTGGAAAAACAATGTGGCACAATCATCTGGAATGGAAAAACTTACAGACCAAAAGAAAGGCTGAAAGCCTGTTATATGGTTATGCAGGAAGTGAATCATCAGCTTTTTACAGAGACAATACAGGATGAAGTTATGATTAGCATGAAAGAAGAAAATGAGAAAGAAGCAGACAAATTTCTTGATATGCTGGATCTGATAAAAGTCAAAGACCGTCATCCAATGTCACTTTCCGGAGGTCAGAAGCAGCGGGCGGCTATCGCATCTGCAATTGCCTCCGGGCGCTCTGTGCTGTTTTTGGATGAACCAACCAGTGGTCTTGATCATAAGCATATGCTGGAGGTTGCAGAGGTTCTAAGAGAAGTGTGGGATACCGGAATTTCGGTTTATGTGATCACACATGATTTGGAACTGATTATAGAGTGTTGCACTGATGTCATTCATTTTGAAAATGGAACTATTGCAGATCAGTATCAGATGGATGCAGAAGGAATGGAGAAGATAAGAAAATATTTTATCCAGGAAAAGTGTTGTGGCAAGTGGAGTAAATCTGACTGATGGCAAAGGATATTGTAAATAGTTTTGGAAAGTAGATGAATGATAATTATGAGCAAATATAATCCTTTATGGAAGTGAATCAATAAAAATAAAACAGACGATTTCAAGTTGACTTTTGCTGAAATTGAAAACATTGCCGGAGTGCCTATAGATCATTCGTTCCTTACATTCAAAAAGGAACTTTTGCAGTATGGTTTTAAGGTGGTAAAAATTTCTATGAAGGAACTGACAGTAGATTTTGAAAAAGTCGAAGAGGAGGCTTAAACATGGAATCAAAGAAATAGAACTTGTAGTTGCATCTTCGATTGGTGCAGATCTTGCCATGGCATTTCTGACATAGGCAAAAATACCGTTAAAGCATGTATTTTTTGATGGTGGACAGTTTGTACAAATTGGAAAGGCAACACGCAGAATCATGGTTCCGTTCTTATATATAGCAATGAAAAGTTTATATTGGTCAAAAGGAAAGATGCTGAAGAGAATCATGTGGTGTGACGACGGCAAAATCAAACTACAGATGCATCTGCTAAGTGAAAATTGAATACACGGGAAAATAAAAAATCGAAACAGCAGACTTGACAAATTCCTGTAATGAGTTAAAATATAACAGTGCTATATAGCACTGTTATATTTTGGAAAGAACTTTAGAGGATACGAAAAGAATGTCGACAAAAGCAGAAGATACACAAAAAAATATATTAAATACAGCCAGAAAACATTTCCTGAAAGATGGTCTGACCGGAGCATCTTTAAGAAACATTGTAAAAGATGCCGGACTTACTACTGGTGCATTTTACAAATATTATCCGACGAAAGAGGCACTTTTTGATGCACTGACAGATCCCTATATGGAACACATTTATCAGATTTATGATCAGATCGTTGAGGAGTTTGAAAAGCTTTCGGCCAGTGATCAGACAAGGAATATGTCGTATACATCCAGTGATGGAATGGAGCAGATGGTTGATTATATTTATGATCATTATGATAATTTCAGATTATTGTTGAAATGCGGAGACAGTGGAAAATTTGAATTATTCATACACAATATGGTAGAACGGGAAATGAAGTCCAGCCTGAAATATATGGAAAAGATGAAAGAGAACGGTGTGAAAATACCGATTGTAGAGGAAAGCCTTATGCATATGATCTATACGGGATTTTTTTCATCAGTATTTCAGATTATTGAGCATGATATAGACAGGGAGACTGCAAAGAAAAATGTGCATCAACTGAAAGAATTTAATACAGGTGGCTGGGAACGATTGTGGAATATTGAATTTCCGGTATAACTGATACAGGTGGCTAATGCCAGTAAGCCACCTATTTTATTATATATGAGTTAGAATAAACTAATGAAAGAAACAACAATAAAACCAAAGTAAGGAGTGAACGAATGTGAAAGAAAAAAAGAAGTCGGCAGTCAGCTGGATCCTGACATGGGCCGGACAAAAAAGAATTGCCTATGTGTGGAGTGTGTTACTTGCAATAGGAAATGTGATTTTTAAGATTTTGCCGTATTTTATTATTGCAGATGTAGTAAAGCTGTTTTTAAATGGTGAAAAGGAGTTTGAAATATATCTTGCAAAAGCGGTTCTGATTGCATTATCGTTTATCATTGCAGAACTGCTTCATTCACTTTCGACAGCATTGTCACATAAAGCAACGTTTGCGGTACTCGCAAATATAAGAGAAACCTGCTGTGACAAGCTGGCGCGGGTGCCGCTGGGTTATGTGAAGGATACACCCTCCGGTACATTTAAAAATATCATGGTGGAAAGAATCGACAGTATCGAGACAACACTGGCGCATATTGTCCCGGAATTCACGTCCAATCTGCTGGCACCGATTGTGATTTTGATTTATTTCTTCCTGACAGACTGGAGACTGGCACTCTGGTCATTGGTGCCGGTTATAGTGGGATTTCTTTCCTATTTTGGAATGATGCTGGATTATAAACCAAGCTTCGAGAGAACGGTTCAGACAACAAAAGATCTGAATGATGCGGCAGTGGAATATATTGACGGAATCGAAGTGATCAAGGCATTTGGAAAGACAGAAAGTTCTTATGCAAAATTTACAAAGGCGGCTATGGCTTATGCAGATTCCTTTATTTCCTGGATGAAACGGTGCTCGATCTTTCATGGACTGATGATGGTGGTCACACCTTATACGCTTCTTACGGTATTGCCGTTTGGGGCACATTATGTAGCCAATGGAACACTTGCGATTTCAGATTTTGTCATCTGCATTATTTTATCACTTGGAATCGTTGGACCGTTGATCACAGTGGGTTCCTATACAGATGATCTTGGCAAGATCGGAGTGATTGTTGGTGAAGTGGCAGGAATTCTGGAACAGCCGGAGCTTGAACGTCCAGAGAAAAGTAAAAGTGTTCCAAAAGATAACTCCGTTACTCTTGAAGATGTCAGATTTGGTTATCACGACAAAGAAATCCTGCACGGAGTAACTATGGAGCTGAAAGCAGGAACGGTAAATGCAATCGTAGGACCTTCCGGAAGCGGCAAGTCGACCATCGCAAAGCTGATTGCGTCCCTATGGGATGTGGATTCCGGAAGCATCAAAATCGGTGGAGTTGATGTCAAAGAACTGGCATTTGCAGATTTTAATCGGAAAATTGCATATGTTGCACAGGACAATTATCTGTTTAATGAAACAGTCCGTGAAAATATCAGACAGGGAAATCCGGAGGCTACAGATGAACAGATCATCGAGGTGACAAAGAAAAGTGGATGCTATGAATTTATCATGCAGTTGGAGAATGGATTTGATACGGTTGTAGGAGGTGCAGGAGGACATCTGTCAGGTGGCGAGAGGCAGCGTATCTCCATTGCAAGAGCAATGTTAAAGGATGCTCCGATCGTGATCCTTGATGAGGCAACTGCCTACACAGATCCGGAAAATGAGGCAATTCTGCAGAATTCTATCGCAAAACTGGTAGCAGGGAAGACCCTGATCGTAATAGCACACAGACTTTCTACTGTTAAGGACAGTGACCAGATCTTTGTTGTAAATGATGGAAATGTAACAGCACATGGCACACATGAGGAACTTCTGGTGTCATGCCCGCTTTATAAGGAAATGTGGAATGCCCATATTTCTGTAAAAGATACGGTGAAGGAGGGAGAATGATATGTTTGGGATTCTGGCAAAATTCTTTCGTTTTTCAGGCAGGGAAAATGGCAATAAATTTAAACTGTCGATAGTGATCGGACTCATAGAGGCTCTTGCCTCAGCAATGAAGATTCCGGCTATTATGTACATACTGATTGGTCTGCTGAGTGGGAAACCGACAGGAAAATATATTGGAGGCTCCGTTGCGATTATGGTTCTTGCAATTGTAGTCGACGTAATCTGCAAGAGATACTCTACAGTGCTTCAGACAGAGGGAGGATATAATGCAAGTGCTTTTATGAGAATCAAGATTGCAGAACATCTGCGATATCTGCCGATGGGGTATTTCAATTCCAATAGTATCGGGGAAATTTCTTCCATTACAACCAATACAATGGAAATACTTGGCGATGTGGCTGCGAGAGTGGTTATGCTGACAATGCAGGGAATTCTGGAAACATCAATGATCATTCTTATGCTGTTTATTTTTGACTGGAGAATCGGACTGATAGCTGCAGCAGGAGTACTTATTTTCTTTGGGGTCAATTCTGTGATGCAGAATGCGGGTAAAAAAGATTCAGAGCAAAAAGTGGTATGCGATACGGAGCTTGTAAACCAGATCATGGAGTATCTGCAGGGAATATCAGAAGTTAAATCATATAACTTGCTTGGGAAACAGGCGAAAAGATTAAATGATGCAAATGAAGCATGTGAAAAGATCAATACAAAGATGGAAATGCTGTTTGTGCCCTATCATTTTCTGCAAAGTGTGATAACCAAAATTACAGGTGCTGTGATCGTGGCTTGCAGTGCATATTTTTATATTAATGGAACTATGAGTGCGGTCTATGCGATCGGTATGACAATTTCAGCATTTATGCTTTATGCCAGTCTGGAATGTGCAGGAAATTATTCATCTCTTTTACATGTGGTAAGCGTATGTGTAGATAAAGCAAATGCAATATTGGAGCTGGATACCATGGATATCGACGGTAAAGAAATACAGCCGGAAAATTACGATATCAGACTTTCTAATGTTTCGTTTTCTTATGACAAACGGAAGATCATTGATGATATATCGCTCTCTATTCCGCAGAAAACGACGACAGCAATCGTTGGACCATCTGGTGGAGGAAAATCAACACTTTGCAATCTGATTGCCAGATTCTGGGATGTGGATTCGGGTGAGATAACCCTGGGCGGAACAAATGTTAAGGATTACAGCATGAACAGTCTCATGAACAACTTCTCATTTGTATTCCAGAATGTATATCTCTTTGCTGATACCATAGAGAACAACATCAAGTTCGGAAGGCCGGAGGCAACCCATGAAGAGGTTGTGGAGGCTGCAAAGAAGGCGTGCTGCCATGACTTCATCAGCAAGCTTCCTGACGGTTACAACACTGTGATCGGTGAGGGCGGTGCAACCCTCTCAGGCGGTGAGAAACAGAGAATATCCATAGCCCGCGCCATCATGAAGGATTCACCTATCATCATCCTTGACGAGGCGACTGCAAATGTCGATCCTGAGAACGAGAAGGAGCTTACTCTTGCAGTGGACGCTCTGACAAAGGAGAAGACGATCATCATGATCGCCCACAGACTCAAGACCGTAAGACATGCGGATCAGATAGTAGTGGTGGATCAGGGAAGAATAGCCCAGAAGGGAACCCACGAAGAACTCATGAAGCAGGACGGAATCTACAGAAGATTTGTGGATTCGAGAGAACTGGCAGTTAGCTGGAAGATATAAGTGAAATGTATCCTGTGAAACACAGAAGACAGGTGTCAGATAATCGACACCTGTCTTTTGCTTTGGGATATTAGTTATCAGTTCGCAGCCTACTCAAAATCGTCCTCATCATAATCGCAGTCGCAGTTACAGCCGCCATCGCTGCAGTTGCCGTTGTATGAGCCAAATGTCTGGCTCTTTCTAGGAGAGCAGAGCATTCCGAGCACAAGCCCTGTGAGGAATGTGCAGATAGCGAAAAGCACGGCCTCTCTTGTTGAGTAGTCTTTATCCTTTACGACAACAGTGAATTTGTTCCATCCGTCTTTGATAGTTTTCATTGGTTTCATTGAAATCCCTCCTGATCATATTATATTGATAAATCCTGAATCAGGGAAAATCCCCCATCTGTAATGAATTTCCCTGAACAGTTAATTACATGATACATCAACATCACACATCAGTCCACCCCTGGGCAGGAGACTTAAGAACAAAATGAGATTTGTGGAAGTCGATCAGCCCATCTGTCTTCATCCTGCCAAGTTCAGTAGACAGTCCACTACGGTCCACGGACAGAAAGTCAGCGAGCTGCTGTCTGGAAAATGGTATGTCAAATTCGTTGCTGCCATGTCTGTGCATCTCCGATGACAGGTAGGAGAGCAACTTATCCCTGGTTGTTTTCTGGCTCATGTGCTTTGATTTTTCGCCGAGCCTCAGGTTTTTGCCGGCGAGATCGCACAGGAGATTTCTTATCATCTGATTATGTCTGCCACATGTTACCGGGCAGGTGGTGAGCATTTTTTGAACATTCAGAAACAATACAGAACTTGCAGCTTCAGCATATACGCTGACGTCGAGTACGGAGCCAGGGGTACAGGCATATGATTCCGCAAACGTGTGTCCGGGCAGGATGGCAGACATGACGCTTTGACCACCCCAGTAATCCTCCTGGATGACTATCGCTTTGCCTGTAAGCAGCAATCCTATATATTCTGTTGTGTTGCCAGCCATGAGAATACACTCATTTTTTTGGTATTTTTTGATGATTGCACCCAGACAGTCCAGTACGGAGTCAACGTCATCAGCGGTGATACTGGAAAAAAGACTGGATTTCAATAATGTGTCCATGTATTTGTTCATATTACCTCTTAGTGGGGACGCTACATTTGTCACAAGGAATGTCCCTAAAAAGTATAACATTTTTATGTTGAAAATTCAACATACACAAATGCTCTGACTGAATATAATGACGTTAAAAGCAGGAAAAAGATTGGAGGAAATATATATGATAAGAAGAGTTATACAGATAGACGAGGACAAGTGTAATGGATGTGGAGCCTGTGCAAATGCGTGCCATGAGGGTGCTATAGGCATGGTAAACGG
>OIDX01000477.1_pt1 | contig 10573 bp, 9 predicted proteins | sample 1581671 | NCBI WGS metagenome assembly OIDX01 (sample SAMEA3882534, study PRJEB24775) | human gut metagenome | biome: human-associated habitat; feature: intestine environment; material: feces | place: Netherlands | collected 2009/2010 | reverse complement strand
GGGGCCAAAGAACGCCGAGGTGCTGGAATGGATAATGAATGTCCCGCCAAATGTAATTCTGCTGCGTGGCAATCACGATGAGGACTTTGCACAGAATATAGAGGCGATGAGGATCATCAGCTATAAAATGGATCTTGACAGGGATAGCCTGCAGGACACGAAAACTATGTACCAGTCGATGAAAAAGCTTGCGAAAAAAGATGACTGCGTAAAGTTTGACCGCTGTGAGACGGTATATGAGCTGATAGAATCCGGATATACTTTCTCGCGGTTATGTGCATGGGCGGACCGGATAAAGAACATGCCGTATCTGTATGAAACGAAAGTGTCTGGCAGAAAATGCATAGTAGTTCATGCCGGATACATCAGGAGACTTGATACGCCGGAACTTAAGACCAGGTACAGCTCAAGGGAAGAGTTCTATATGAACGCCAGGGGTGATGGATTTACAGATGGCGGCATCATGCACGGCATGGTAGTGGCGGGGCATACTCCAACGATCAAAGAGGAGGAGTTTGCATATAATGATGGATGGGTATTTCGAAGGTATGACGAGGAGCGGGACTTTTTGTTCTATGACATTGACTGTGGATGCTGGATGAGATATACAGGGAAAAAGAACGCAAGACTTGCATGTTTCAGGCTCGAGGATGAAAAGACGTTTTATGTGTGAGGTTGTGAAGTCCTGAATTAGTGGACTTCACAAATTTTTCACAAAATTTATTAGCACTCTGTATTGACGAGTGCTAACAGAAGTGGTATAACATAATCAGTCAAAGGAAAGAGCTTCTAAATAGAAATTAACGATAAGCCTTGAAGCGATCCTTTGAAAAGAAAACGAAATTATTAACATGTATATACCTGATGCGATAAAGGCAAAGGGGATAGATATTGGAAGGAGAGATGACTTATGTTAATGCCTAGTATTATTGGAGATAGCTTTTTAGATGATTTCTTTGGATATCCTGAGAGGACTTATGCAGAACCAAAGCAGACGCAGATGAATGGATTTATGCAGGCTGATGTAGCCGAGAGTGAGGATGCATACACAGTTGAGATGAATCTCCCAGGAGTTAAGAAGGAGAATGTGAAGATAGAGCTCAAGGATGGATATCTGATCGTGAACGCTTCTACAAAGAGTGAGACTACAGAGGAGGATAAGAAGACAAAGTATATCCGCAAGGAGCGTTACAGTGGCTCAGGCAGCAGAACCTTCTATGTTGGCAAGGATCTGACTCAGGAAGATATCAAGGCCAAGTTTGAAGACGGAGTGCTTAAGCTCACAGTTCCAAAGATTGAGAAGAAACCGGAAGAGCCAAAGTCAAAGTATATAACAATTGAATAACATACGATAGACAGATTACTTTCATTTGTATATAAAAGTCCGGCACAGGAACCTCCCTCCTGTGCCGGATTTTTTGTGGCATCATTGTTGATTGACAACCTTAACTCACAGATTATAATGGGAATAAGCATAATTACAAACAAGACAAGGAGATGTATGACATGAGATACAAGGCAGCGATATTTGATATGGATGGAACAATACTCAATACTCTGGAGGACCTGACAGACAGTACAAACTATGCACTTGCTCATCATGGATTCCCTGAGAGAACTATAGATGAGGTTAGAAGATTTGTTGGGAATGGCATACGAAAGCTCATTGAGAGAGCTGTGCCGGCGGGAACTGATGTGGCAACTATAGATAAGGTGTTTGATACATTTGCTTCTTATTATAAAGAGCATAGTGCCATCAAGACCAGACCATATGACGGAATACATGATGCCATCGCAAAGCTCAGGGCAGCAGGTGTGAAGACTGCGGTCGTGTCCAACAAGGCGGATTTCGCAGTCCAGGATCTGTGTGTTGACTATTTCCCGGGAATGTTTGATTTTGCACTTGGCGAGAAGTCTGGCATAGCAAAGAAACCGGCACCTGACATGGTGGAGGAGTGCCTCAGAATGCTTGGTCTTGAGAAGAAGGATGTCGTGTATATAGGTGATTCTGACGTGGATCTTGCCACAGCAAGAAATTCTGGAACGGATGTCATCATGGTTGGCTGGGGATTCAGAGACGAGGAGTTCATCATGAGCCTTGGCGCACCGTTTGTCATACATGACACACAGAAGATCGTTGATATAGTATTGGGAGAGTAGTGGATGCTTACATATTCATTTGACGACAGAGGGATGGATTTCCTCTATGAGCATTTGTACAAAGAGATAAAAAATGACATATTGATAGGAAATCTTAAAGCCCATGAGAAGCTGCCGTCAAAGAGGGCGCTTGCAGCTCATCTGAATGTGAGCGTCGTCACAGTGGAAAACGCATACAGTCAGCTCTTGGCTGAGGGATATATTTATTCCAAGCCGAAGAGCGGGTTCTATGTGTGTGACGTGAAGGCTGAGGATGCGGATGTTGTGGGAGTGCGCAATGCCTACTATGACAGTGAATATAAGGGTGGTACAGAAGGTTCCGTAATGAAAGATAATGCAAGGCAGAACACGACCTCAGAGGAATTGGATGTTTCATATATGCGTGGAATACGACCGGAAGACCATGTGACAGAGCATTCTCATGTGATCAGGGAACACGCAGAATCCCCTGGCCAGAACAGGTTCTTTGCCGACTTTGTGAACAATTCCACCCTCAGTGAGAACTTCCCATTTTCGACATGGACGAAGCTCATGAGGGAGACGATGATGGATGACCGGGAAAAGCTTATGAAGAGATCGCCGTCTGGTGGTATATTTGAACTCAGAAAGGCCATTGCGGATTATCTCTATCAGTTCAGGGGGATGTCTGTAAGCCCGAACCAGATCATAGTCGGCGCGGGAACGGAATATCTGTATGGTCTTATCATACAGCTTCTCGGCAGGGACAGCGTATACGGTGTGGAGAATCCGGGATATCAGAAGATACAGCACATATACGATGCATATCAAGTGAAATGCTGTTATATAGACATGGATGAGAGCGGTGTCAACATAGATTCGCTAGAGCGGTCCGGGGCTGATGTGGTGCATATATCACCGTCACACCATTTCCCTACGGGAACTGTCACTCCGGCGAGCAGGAGATATGAACTGCTGGGCTGGGCGGCAAAGCAGGAGGGCAGATATATCATAGAGGATGAATATGACAGTGAATTCCGTCTGGTGGGCAATCCGATCCCAGCACTTCAGAGTATAGATGCCTCAGATAAGGTCATATACATGAATACATTTTCAAAAAGTTTGTCATCAACCATACGAATAAGCTACATGGTATTGCCAATACCGCTCATGGTAAGGTATAATCATGTACTAAGCTTTTATGCGTGTACGGTGTCGAATTTTGATCAGTATACACTCACAAGATTTATCCAGGAGGGGTATCTGGAAAAGCACATCAACAGGATGAGAAAGTTTTACAGGAACAGCAGGGACAGGATACTTGGTTGTATCAGGAATCATAGGCTGTATCCACAGGTAACGATAAAGGAAGAGAATGCAGGTCTTCATTTCCTTATGGAGATCGACACGTCATACACGGACAGAGAGATGGTGGACAGGGCTGCCGCGGCAGGAATCAACATATCCAGCCTTAGCCAGTACTGCCACGGAAAAGAGCAGGAGGACAGCCACACACTGGTTATCAATTATTCGGGCATAGAAGAAGACATAATAGAGGAAGCCTGTGACAGACTTCTTGAGAGTGTGGTGCGCTTGACGACATAGCATGCAGACGCCGCGCGGAGCGCATTTCATGCGTTTGCAGGAATTTTTCGTAAGGAGGACAACGGATGAAGATATCATTTGATTCACTTGAGGAGCAGAATATTCAGAACTTTAAGGGCGGCGAAGGCGTATTCAAGCCACGCATGCACGTAGGCAATTACAACAAGATCATGAGGGCAACACTTCCAGCCGGAAGTTCTATAGGACTTCACACACATGACACCAACAGCGAGATCATATTTATCATCTCAGGAGTTGGGACCATGGAGTATGACGATACCATGGAGATACTCAATCCGGGCGACTGCCATTATTGCCCACCGGGACACAGCCATAGTCTGAAGAACAACGGCGATGAGGATCTGGTGTTCTATGCTGTAGTGCCAGAGCACAATTAGAAGAGAATAATATAAGAAAATAAAAAAAGAGGTTCTCCCAATCAATGTAACTGGAATATATCTGGAATTCCGGGTGCGCATCAGAATATGGAGATCTCTTTTTTATTTGTTATCAAGTGATTAACTTGATATATATGCGCTAATTCATGTCACATCTAGAAAAGCCTCTGATAAATGTAACAGTTTTAGTGAAGATTTCAGATACTTTTAATGTTTCGATAGATCAGTTGATACTTGGCAGAAACAGAGAGGTGGGGGCCTTGGATAGTAAACATGTAAGAGAGGGAGAACAGTGTAAAGAAGCAATAATTCATAGAATGCTAAAATTAAATTATTTTGATGGTGAAAAAAAGATAAGAAAGGTGCTAACTTTATAATACTATCACTGGATAGACTGTTTTAATGTAGTTTACATAAATTTTACGTGCCTGCATATTGAAAAATACGATACAAAATGCTAGTATAATAGCAAATTTATGGTGATGAAATTTAAGCCAGTAGATACACAAGAAATGTGTCTGCTGGCTTTTCTTGCTTTTTACATAGATTTTACATTTCGTTTACTGCATGTGGATAGCGGCCCTTTCCTTATGTGGATATGCTTGTTTAAGATGAGATTTACATAAGGAGGAAATAAACACAGTGGACGAAAGAATTAAGATCGTGTTTGGATTGCTGGGAGGACTTGCAATGTTCCTATATGGAATGAACAGCATGAGCGATGCACTCCAGAAGGCAGCAGGAGAGAAGATGAAGAGGATATTGGGATTCCTTACCAAGAATCCTTTGATGGGAGCTTTGGCGGGAGCACTTGTAACCGCAGTTCTCCAGAGCAGTTCGGCGACCACGGTCATGGTCATCGGATTTGGAGCAAATATAGGAACGACTATGACGGCACAGCTTATGGCGTTCAAGATCAGCAATTACATATATCCGATCATATTCATAGGCTTTATTATGAACTTTGTGTTCAAGAAGGAAAAGATCAGAAATGTTGGTATGGTCATATTCTCATTTGGACTTCTCTTTGAAGGTATCGAGGTCATGGGTGGTGTTATGAAACCACTTGCCAGCAGTGCGATATTTGTGGATCTGATGGGCAAGGTGTCAGAGATACCGGTTCTCGGAGTTGTACTTGGTGCAGTTATGACCTTGGTTGTACAGAGTAGTTCGGCGACCATTGCGGTACTTCAGAACTTTGCGTCACAGCCTGGACCTGACGGAATACACAGTGTCATAGGTCTGGCAGGGGCGATACCTATCCTTTTCGGAGATAACATTGGAACAACCATCACAGCGCTTCTGGCATCCATAGGACAGTCCAAGAATGCCAAGAGAACCGCCATCGCGCACAGTACATTCAACATCACAGGAACCATACTTTTCATGTTCCTTATAAGACCGCTGGCTGTATTTGTGCAGTGGATATCACCGAAGGGCGATGAACTTGACATCATATCAAGACAGATAGCAAATGCGCATACCACGTTCAATGTGGCATGTACACTTATCTGGCTGCCTCTGATACCTGTTATGGTGAAGATAGTGAAGTTCATCATCAGGGGTGAGGACAAGAAAAATTCAGATGGCTTTGTAGCCAAGTACCTTGACGATAAAGCTATGTCACAGCCTGCGGCAGCTATCTACATGGCCGCAAAAGAGATATCAAGGCTGTCGGCTCATGCGGGCAAGATGATAGAGTCTATGAAAAATGCTATAGAGAAGAGGAATATTACAGATATCCGCGACAAATATGTGGATGAACATGACAAGGTCAAGGAGCTTCAGGATATAATAGTTGATTTCATCACAAAGCTGATATCAAGCGGTAACCTTACTGAGAAACAGGCAGAGCAGGCGGCAGGACTCATGGTAGTCAGCAACAATATAGAGCGTATAGCCGACAGGTGCGATGAGGTGGATGGTCTGTATAAAAAGATCCTGGATAATGGACAACTGCTGTCGGATGCTGCGATAACTGACCTGACAGCATGTATGGATATGACAGAGAAGCTTTTCAGTGAGTCAATGAATGCAATAATTACTGGGGACAGTGAAACTCCTGACAAGGTTGCCGCAGACAAGAAGAAGATAAGAAAGCTCCAGAGACAGGCAGGTAAGGCTCATCTCGCAAGAGTCAAGAAAAACACCTGCGTGAGAAGCCTGACAGCGGATTATTCAGCACTCCTTTACAGCATGGACCGTATGGCGGACAACTGCATATCCATTGCGGAAGAGGCAATCGACGATTTCACATTTGACAAACTTGATATAGAGAATATGGATAGCGACAGTGAAGTCATGGTGAAGGCAGGTGCTTAGGCATGACAAAATACAAATGTGAAAGAACGTATATTGACAGGCATATAGACAGAAACTGCAAAAGAGCTGGATACTGGAAAATGGTGGGCAGATTTCTTACAATGGCTGCACTGGGTTCTCTGCTGCTTACAGGATGTGGCACCAAAGTGGACGTTCCGGATATGTCATCCATGGGTACAATAAACGTGGTTTCCAGAGAGGAAGGTTCCGGTACTAAGACGGAATTTGACAATCTTGTAGACACCGATGCTACGGGAACAAACACTGTTGCAGATTCCACAGATAAGGTCATATCGGAAGTTGCTTCTGACAAAAATGCGATAGGTTATATAGCTTACAGTGCGGAAAATAACAGTGGTGTAAAGGTGCTGGATGTCGATGGGACAGCTCCGGATGCGGCATCCATAGAAAAGGATAAATATCCCCTGTGCAGGGATTATATATTGGTGTACAATGGAGAGCTGTCGGCCGTGGCACAGGACTTTATGGCTTATGTGAAGTCAGCGGGGCAGGCAGTGGTTGCAGACTACTGTGTTCCAGTAAAGAAAAGCGAGACATTTCTGTCAGACAAGTCTGGTGGTACGGTGGAGATACATGGTTCCACATCGGCAGCTCCGATCGTATCTAAGCTGGCAGAGGAATACATGAAGATCAATCCGGCAGCGAAGATCTTGGTCACAGAGTCGGATTCGACACAGGGACTCAATGATGTGCTTCAGGGCAGATGTGACCTTGGAATGTCATCCAGAAGCCTTCAGCCGTACGAGAGCGAGCTGCTCACATCATATGTATTTGGACGTGATGCGATTGCTGTGATCGTAAACAGTGAGAATACGCTATCTGACATATCGGTGGATATGCTGAAGAAGATATATGATAAGAAGTATACTGCCTGGAGCGATTTGAGATGATTACCACAATAAGGAACAGCAACTCACATGGGTGCATATAATGAGTCTGCTCCTATGATGAGAGGGATAGTCATATGGCTATCCGTCTTGTTGTGTATGTATAGAATAAATGTGTATGTATAGAATAAAACAGATAGAAAGAGGACAGGCAATTGGTAAACTGGCTGATCAGACTGATAAGAAAAATAAAGAACAGAAAAGGAGAATATGAAGAAATGGCACAGGATACAAATATAAGTACAATAAAGGGCGTATACGTCAACAGAGAGATTTCATGGCTCAAGTTTAATGAGCGTGTGCTGGAGGAGGCACAGAATGAGAATTCACCGCTTTGCGAGAAATTGTCATTTCTGGCAATATATCAGTCAAATCTTGATGAATTCTTCATGGTGAGAGTTGGTTCTCTGGAGGATCAGAAACTTTTGACCGGAGATCAGAGGGAGAACAAGACAAAGCTCAGCCCACAGGAACAGATTGATGCGATCCTTGAGAATGTCACAAAGCTCAATGCGATCAAAGACAACATATATGAGAATCTCATGAAAGATGTTGAGACGGAGGGGTTTAGACTGGTAAGGTACGCAGACCTGTCGAAGGCTGACGCAAAGTATCTTGACAGTTATTTTGCGCAGGAGATACTTCCGCTGCTCTCAGTGATGATCGTTGGAAGAAAACAGCCATTCCCATTCCTCAAGAACAGAGAGATATATGCCCTTGCCATACTTGAGAGAAAGGGCAAGAAGAAACTCGGTATCATACCTTGTGAGAGTGGCATGCTTCCAAGACTTGTGGCACTTCCGGGCGTGCCGGGAACCTATATACTTTTGGAGGAGCTTATCCTTCACTATGCTCCAGGGCTTTTCAAGGGCTACAAGGTTCAGGAGAAGACTCTCATGAGGATCACCAGAAATGCCGATATCGACGTGAGCAAGGTGTATGATGAAGACCTCAACTATAGAGATCAGATGGAACAGGTTGTTAAGCTTAGAAAGAAACTTGCTCCGGTCAGAATAGAATTTACAAGAGATATATCACAGAAGATGGTGGGTGAGGTGTGTGATTACTGTGAGCTTGACGAGAAACACGTATTTTATTCAAAATCTCCGCTGGATCTGTCATTTGTATTCCAGATACAGGATAAGCTCAGGGACAGACAGGAGCTGTTCTTTGAGAAGAGAGTGTCACAGCAGTCACCGGATCTTGATGTGATGAAGCCGCTCATACCTCAGATACTTGAGAAGGATGTGCTTCTCTCATATCCGTATGAGAGCGTCAGACCATTCCTGAATCTCCTTCAGGAGGCAGCAAGAGATCCAAAGGTAAATGCAATCAGGATGACACTTTACCGTCTGGCAAAGAACTCCAAGGTGGTGGAGGCCCTTGTTGAAGCTGCTGAGAACGGTAAGCAGGTTGAGGTACTTGTGGAACTCAAGGCAAGATTTGATGAGGAAAATAACATAGAGTGGAGCCGTACCCTTGAGGACGCGGGCTGCCATGTTGTGTATGGCGTTGACGGACTCAAGGTTCATTCAAAGCTCTGTCTCATAACCAGAAAAGACGGAGGTAAAATCCAGTACATAACACAGATAGGAACGGGAAATTACAATGAGAAGACATCCAGACTCTACACAGATCTGTCGCTCATGACTGCAAATGAGGCTATTGGTAAGGATGCTATGAAAGTGTTTCAGTCAATCCTCATCGGCAATACAGTCAGCCATGCTGACCATCTGCTTGTGGCTCCTGAATGCCTGCAGGCTCCGGTTCTCAAGATGATAGATGATGAGATAGCCATAGCAAAGGATGGTCAGCCTGCGTATATCGGTGTAAAGATCAATTCTCTCACTGACAAAAAGATCATCGACAAACTGGTTGAGGCATCGAAGGTGGGAGTGAAGGTTGAACTTATAGTCAGAGGAATATGCTGTCTGCTGGCAGGGATCCCCGGCGAGACGGAGAATATACATATAAGAAGTATTGTCGGACGCTTCCTTGAGCACTCAAGAATATACATCTTCGGAACACCTGACAGAGACAAGATATATATAGCTTCGGCGGATTTTATGACGCGTAACACTCTCCGCCGTGTGGAGGTTGCTACACCTATATATGATGATAAGATCAAGCAGCGTATCAGGGACATGTTTGGACTTATGATGAAGGACAACATGCAGGCGCGTATACAGCAGCCTGATGGAACCTACTTGAAACAGAACCGCGATGTTGAGGAGATAAACTCACAGGAACAGCAGTATGCAGATGCCTATGAGAGGGCACGTCAGTAGGCGCATTGCATAGTGAGACTGCGCAAAAGTAGCAAAGGCATTTGCTTTCTGAGGACAGATATGTTAGAATCTGTAAAAATCAAAGATAAAAATAACGTGCAGATTACGGACCGAAAAGGATAACGACTGTGCATGCTTTGGCATGCCGGCTGTTATCCTTTTTGTGTTTTATAGTGATTGCGGATAAGGAGAAGTGCATGTATCTGATGATAGACAATTTTGATTCATTTGTGTATAACCTGAAGGCGTATTTCGAAGAGATGGGAAGATGTGTGACCGTAAAAAGGTGCGATCGGATATCTCTGCATGATGTGGAAGATCTGGAGCCGGAGGGCATAATACTTTCACCGGGACCTGGGCGGCCATGGGAGGCAAAAATGTGTGTGGATGTTGTGAACATGTATAAGGGAAAGATTCCGATACTTGGAGTCTGCCTTGGACATCAGATACTTGGGTATTGTGCGGGCGCCATTGTTGAAAAAGGAAAGATGCCAATGCATGGAAAGGTGACAGAGATACATACCTGTGGAACAGGTCTGTTCGCGCGGCTGCCGGAAAGCTTTCATGTCACAAGGTACCACTCATTGGTAATAAATGGCAGTAGTCTGCCGGATGATTACCAGGTGGATGCTATATCCGAGGACGGTGCAGTTATGGGAATATCACACAGAAGGTTGCCGTTGTACGGGGTGCAGTTTCACCCGGAAGCGGTACTTACGGAGTATGGTCATGATATATTGTATAATTTTTGTATAGCGGCGGAGAAATTTAATTGCAGATAAGGAGTCATATATGAGCAGTATGAGGCGAGTGCTAAAAAAACTTGACAGATATGTGTGTGCAGCTGATGTTTTTGAAATATATGAGGATGAGACAGGAATAGCATTTCTTGACTCATCCCTTGTGAATAATCTGGGACACTATTCGATCATCG
>OIDX01000475.1_pt1 | contig 10603 bp, 8 predicted proteins | sample 1581671 | NCBI WGS metagenome assembly OIDX01 (sample SAMEA3882534, study PRJEB24775) | human gut metagenome | biome: human-associated habitat; feature: intestine environment; material: feces | place: Netherlands | collected 2009/2010 | reverse complement strand
GCAATCAGTTTGGTGTAGGATTTCTCAAAGCGGTTGTTGCGACCGTGAATGGGACAGATTATACAGTTGGCGGTCTCGCTTCTGCGATGGCAGGGCCGGCGATGGCGGTGGCTATAGGATATGCTCTTAAGGCTCCGCAGCTTGTATTGTTCTCGCTTATAACAGTTGGATTTGCGGCAAATGCCCTGGGCGGTGCAGGCGGTCCTCTGGCAGTTTATTTTATTGCGGTTATCGCAACTGAGCTTGGAAAGGTTGTCTCAAAGGAGACAAAGATAGATATACTGGTGACACCTCTGGTGACCATCGGAAGTGGTGTGGCTGTGTCTGCACTTCTTGCACCTACACTCGGTGCCATAGCCATGAAGGTCGGAGACCTCATCATGCTGGCTACAAACCTTCAGCCATTCTGGATGGGTATTGCGGTATCAGTTCTCGTCGGTGTGGCGCTTACACTTCCGATATCATCCGCTGCGATATGCGCGGCATTCGGACTTACAGGACTGGCCGGCGGTGCTGCTGTGGCGGGATGTTGTGCGCAGATGGTTGGATTTGCAGTTATGTCATTCAGAGAGAATAAATGGGGTGGTCTTGTTTCACAGGGAATCGGAACATCAATGCTCCAGATGGGTAACATCATCAAGAATCCGAGAATCTGGATCGCACCTATAGTTACATCTGCGATCACAGGACCTCTTGCAACATGTCTGTTCAAGCTTCAGATGAATGGAACCCCGGTATCATCAGGTATGGGTACATGCGGTCTGGTAGGACAGATCGGAGTATACACAGGATGGATGAATGATATCGAGGCGGGTATCAAGTCAGCAGTTACAGCTATGGACTGGGTTGGACTGATCCTCATCTCATTTGTACTTCCTGCAGTTCTCTGCCCGCTCATCAACATGGTTGTGAGAAAGCTCGGCTGGGTTAAGGATGGAGATATGACTTTATCATAAAGATTGGCTGAAATCCGGTGGAAGAAAATTATCTCAAAATTGTTTCCATCAGGCAGATTACAACAGAAAAGATACAATATTTTCGCAAATAAGATTGAAATTGGCTCGAAAGATACAAATTTACAGATTTTGTGTCTTTCGGGCCTTTTTATATGGAAAAGGAGATAATATTTTCCTAAAATGGGTGATTCAGAAGGAAAAAGATACAAAATATATGGTGCTTGGTTTGTGGAGTGAAAATACAGCAAAAATGAGCAGACGATAGAAAAGTCAAGAATACAAAAAAAGTCCTTGCCTTGAAGTGAACTCCAAAGAGTATTATTAGATATGTCAGAGAAACAGTTCCTGACGTTTTTCGAAAATATGGTAGTTAAAACAGACAGGAGGACGCTTTAATGAAGAAATTAGGAGCATTTTTAGTGTGTGCTGTTATGGCTTTTGGACTTGTTGGATGCGGAAGTGGTGACAGCACAGAAAGTAAAAGTACCACACAGGCAGAAACCCAGACAGAGGTTGTTACGGATGCGGTCAATGAGGCCGATACAAGCAACGACAACGCTGACTCTACGGTATCAGAGGAACAGACCAGCGAGGAAAGCAGCGCTGATGAGACAGACAATGTTGACACAGAGACAGGTAAGACTCTGGTGATCTATTTTTCAGCAACTGGAAATACAAAAGATGCTGCAGAATATATAGCGGCAGAGACAGGAGCAGATATATTTGAGATCACCCCGGCCCAGGAGTATACATCGGATGATCTGAACTACAATGATGACAGCAGCAGGGTATCAAAGGAACACAATGACGAAAGCCTCAGGGATGTGGAGCTTACCACCACTGAAGTTCCTGGCTGGGAATCGTATGATACGGTATTTGTAGGTTATCCTATATGGTGGGGAACGTCTGCATGGCCGGTAGATTCATTTGTCAAGGCAAATGACTTCACTGGCAAGACTGTATATCCGTTCTGCACATCGGCGAGCTCGGGACTGGGAAGCAGTGCAGATGATCTGGCTTCTGAGGCAGGAAGCGGAGACTGGAAGGATGGTCAGAGATTCTCGTCGGGTGTGACACAGCAGGATGTGGCCGACTGGATAAGCGGGCTCGGCCTTGGACAGTAATGTGTCAGATAAGTAACTGAACAGATGTAATAAACATAGCTGGAAATAATTTGAAATTGAAATAAAAAGAAACAGGAGGATATAAAAATGTTAAAAGAAACTTACACACTTAACAATGGAGTAGCAATTCCAAAGCTTGGACTTGGAACATGGTTCATCGACGATGACAAGGTAGCAGATGCCGTGAGGGAGGCCGTAAAGATAGGTTACAGACATATTGACACTGCACAGGCATACGGCAATGAGCGCGGAGTAGGCGAAGGAGTTAGAACCTGTGGTATTCCAAGAGAAGAACTGTTCGTAGTCTCAAAGGTTGCGGCTGAGCACAAGACATATGAGGAGGCCAAGGCGGGAATCGATGGAACGCTTGAGAAGATGGGACTTGACTATCTCGATATGATGATCATTCACAGCCCACAGCCTTGGGTAAAGGTAAATCAGAGCGATGACAGATACGTGGAGGGCAACAGAGCAGCATGGAGAGCACTTGAGGAGGCATACAAGGAAGGCAAGCTCAAGGCTATTGGTATATCCAATTTCCAGATCGGTGATATCGAGAGCCTTATGGAGACTGCTGAGATCAAGCCTATGGTCAACCAGATACTTCTTCACATCAGCAATACTCCGATAGAACTGGTGGATTACTGTCAGAAGAACGATATACTTGTTGAGGCTTATTCACCTATCGCACATGGTGAGATACTCAATCAGCCTGAGATCAAGGCTATGGCGGACAAGTATGGTGTGACTGTTCCACAGCTCTGCATCAGATATACTATCCAGCTCGGAACAATTTCACTGCCAAAGACGGCCAATCCAGAGCACATGAAGAGCAATACAGAGGTCGATTTCGAGATAAGTGCAGAGGATATGGAGGCTCTTAAGAATTTCAAGAAGATCGAGAGCTATGGAGCGAGCAGTGGTTTTCCTGTATATGGTGGACGTATATAATAAAGAAAAGTTCATAGCTATAGTGGACAGCCGTCAGGTTTGTATAGTTTGCAATCATAAATATCTTGCATAATATAATAGTTACCTTATAATAGAGATGTTGCTAATTTTATACATTTAGGAGGAAATGAACAATATGAAAAAGGGAACAAGTTATATTGTAGTGGCTGCAATGATGATGGGATTGATGCTGACAGGCTGTGGGGGCAATGACAATTCTGTAACTAAGGCTACAACTGAAGCTGAGACAGAAGCAGCAACAGAGGAGCAGGATACTGAAACACAGGACACTGCAGATGATACTGAGGACAGTTCGGTCGCCATTGATGAGGAGGACACAGAGGAAGATACAGAGGACAGTGAAGAGGCAGAAGCTGATCCTTCAATAGTAGGTGTATACACCAAGAATGGTTATGAGAATTCGTATTTTGGATTTAAGATCAACCTTGAAGGAAGCTATGGAATTCAGACAAGAGGTTCATTACTGACTGCCACCGATATCTCTGAGGTTGTGGAGGATTCCAATAGCGATGAGACTGTACAGAGGGCATTGGATAATCTGGACAATAGCTTTACGGTAGGAAACGATTATGCATTCTGTGCAAATGATGGTACACACTATATTCTGCTCAAAATAAAGTCCCCTAAGGGTGGTGGAAATTACGGTTATGATGTGTGGGCTGATGAGAATACAGTAGCAAAGGCAACTGTTGCTCAGATGGATACTGTTATTACATCTACAGCAAGTAGAATTGGCGCTGAAGCAAGCAATATTGAGACTGATTATTCCAAGTGTACAGTATTTGGCGAAGAGCACTACATATGTACAGCAACGGCTGATATGTCTGGAACTGAGTACTCTCTGACAAATGTAATAGTAAGATCAGATGACGGAAAGTATACGATGATAATAGCTATAGAGACACTTGGTGACAGAAATTATCAGGATATTCTGGATAACATGTTCAGTCCATTATAAATTTTACAACTTTACTTTTTCAAAAACAAAAAGTATAATACACATCGAAAGCGAGTGGCAAAGATTGCGTAAATCCAGTTTTGTCACTCGCTTTTTATGTGTATATATAATAATTTTCTAGTGTGTAGCTATTCAGCGTAAGTCCAACTAACTTAGGCGATAGCTGCTTTTTTTGTTCAGGGAAAGGAGTTTGAAGAGTGGAAGAAATGGATAAGAACAAAGAGGAAAACAGAGAGAGAAATAAGATGAAAGATATGCCAGTTGGAAAGCTGATGATCCAGATGGGTATTCCTATGATTCTTTCCATGGCGCTTCAGGCGGTGTACAACATCGTAGACAGCGCATTTGTGGGAAATATGAAGGTGGGAAGTGAGGCTGCGTTAAATGCCCTCACGCTGGTATTTCCGGTGCAGATGCTCATGGTTGCTCTGGGCATAGGCACGGGAGTCGGCACAAATGCGTTTATTGCCAGAACCCTTGGTCAGGGTGATAAGGAAAGAGCTGCCAAGGTGGCTGGCAACAGTCTGTTTCTCGGTGCTGTAATATATGTGGTGTGTTTGTTATTTGGAATATTGGGAGTGAGGACTTATATAGTCTCACAGACTATGGACACGCAGGTCACAGAGATGGCTGTGGATTATCTAAGAATATGCTGTGTGTATTCATTTGGAATAATATTCTTCTCGTTGTTTGAGAAGCTGCTTCAGGCAACTGGCAGATCCATGTATTCAACGATAGGTCAGGTGATGGGAGCTGTCATAAACATCATACTTGATCCGCTTCTCATATACGGAGTGGGACCATTTCCTGAGATGGGTGTCAGAGGAGCCGCCTATGCGACTATTATAGGTCAGATAGCGTCTGCGGTTCTGCTGTGCGTGTTTCATCTGAGACTTAATAAGGAATTTGAACATGGATGTGCATACATGAAGCCTGACTGGAGAATCATCCGGGGAATATATGCCATAGGACTCCCGGCCATCATAGCCCAGGCACTTATGTCCATCATGGTATACGCGCTGAATCTCATTCTCAAGTTTAACCAGTCGGCGCAGACTGCATATGGTCTGTTCTACAAGGTTCAGCAGTTTGTGCTGTTTCTCGCATTTGGACTCAGGGATGCGATCACCCCGATCACGGCATACAGCTATGGAATGGGTGACAGAAAGAGGATAAATGATGCGATTAAGTGTGGAATAATCTACACAATAGCGCTGATGGTGTTTGGAATGGCTGTGACAGAGCTGTTTCCAGCTGCATTTGCCGGACTTTTTAATGCGGGACAGTCCAGAGTGTATTTTATAGATGCCATGAGGATAATCTCCCTAAGTTTCGTATTTGCCGGGGTAAATGTTGCATTTCAGGGAATATATCAGGCCCTTGAAGGCGGTGTGGAATCGCTTGTGATATCGCTGCTCAGACAGTTGATAATCATCCTGCCGCTTGCCGGAGCATTTGCGGCTCTGGTCAGAGGCGGCCAGGCGGATGTATCACTGATATGGTGGGCATTCCCGATCACGGAGATCGTGTCGTGCGTGGTGGGCATGGTGTTGCTGAGAAGGAAAATGAGGAGGGTTACTTCTTCCCTGCGCCCTTCATCATTGACTTAAATGTCAGCAGGAATGTCGCGCCGCATGAGAATGCGGACACTATGTCGCTAATAGGCTCGGCGTAGTAAATGCTCATGACTGAGTGCGTGCAGTATGGCAGGATGATCGCGAGTGGGATTATCAGTATGACCTTTCTCAGCAGTGCAAATATAAGGGATTTGCCTGCCTGTCCCATGGATATGAAGGACTGCTGACATCCGTTCTGTATGCCAAAGAACATCATTCCGAATATGTATATCGGAAGAACTTTTGCACAGAGTGCTTTGAGGGATTCATCCGAGGTAAATATTCCGGCTGCCACGGACGGAAACAGGAATGCGGCCCCAGCCAGGACAAATGACACTATGATGGACATGGTTATCAGTATGGTACATGTCTTCTTCACTCTGTCCACGTTGCCCTTGCCGTAGTTGTAGCTGATGATGGGCTGGACTCCCTGGGAGAAACCGCTCATCGGGATAAATATAATCTGCATGATACTTTGGAGTATGGTGAATGATCCCACGTACAGGTCATCGCCGTACTTCTGGAGTCCATGTGTGAACACGATGGTTATAAGGCTCTCCGTGACCTGCATGATAAATGGTGACACACCGAGAGCTGCAATTGACAGGATCAGCTTGCCTTGTGGGCGCATCATCTGCGCTGATATGCGAAGACTAGCCTTGTCGGATGTCAGAAATCTGATAACCCAAGCCGCGCTTATCGCCTGGGATATGACGGTCGCTATGGCCGCACCCTTGATTCCGAGGTTCAGTGCAAATATGAATATCGGATCGAGGATGATGTTGAATATGGCTCCTATGAGCACAGAAAACATGGCGGTCTTTGACTGTCCCTGGGCTGTGATAAATGTGTTCAGTCCGGTGGTGATCATGACAAATATAGTGCCTATAAGGTAAATGCTCAGATAGTCATCGGCATGTGGATAGGTGGCATCGCTGGCACCGAAGAAATACAGAAGCGGTTTCTTCAATGTGTAGATGACAGCCATAACAATAACTGTAAATATGATGAGCAGGGTTACGCCATTTGACAGGATGCGCTGTGCCTTGTCCCTGTCGCCCTTGCCGAGAGCAATGGAAGCCAGAGGCGCTCCGCCCGCGCCCACGAACACGCTGAATGCACTTACAAGGGTGATGATCGGGAGACACAGTCCGATTCCGGTGAGGGATGCTGCGCCTACCTCCGGGATATGTCCTATGTATATTCTGTCCACTATGTTGTATAAGAGATTGATGAGCTGCGCCACAAATGTTGGAATGCCCATGGAGAGCATAAGTTTAAATATCGGCGCCGTGCCCATCCTCTCTTCGGAATTTGAAGAGATTGTACTTGTGTTCATAACTGCTCCTTAATGTTGATAACTTTATAAAATCTGCTGAAAACTTCGGCGTTCATCATGGGGACGGAGATACCTGTCCCCTACGTCCCCTAGGATATTTCAGTTGGGTAAAGTAGTCAATTAGGAAATAATTAAGAAAGTATAAAATAAATGATAAGTGGAAAAAGTCCAGTAAATATGCGGTAAACAGTAAAAAACAAGTGAAAATATGACAGAAACTTGAAAAATTAATCTTGACAAATTTACTAGGAAAGCGCATTATGGTTACAAATATAAGATAAACCGTTGATCAAGAGGAGTAGCGGCATATAACATGTTCAGAGAGTTGCAGGTGGTGTGATTGCAGCGATGGGAGTGCAGGTGAATGGACTTGTGAGGGCAAACCGAAAGATTTGAGATTCAAGTAGGGGAGACGGAGACCTACCGTTATAGAAGGTACATATATGATTGTATATGGTCGAGGGCATCGATATATATAAATATATATAAATTATTTATATATATTTTTTTTTATTTATCGATGAAATTAGGTGGCACCGCAGGAGATTAGATTTCTTGTCCTAATGTTTGTAGGATAAGGAATTTTTTTATGTCCTGTGGTTTTTTTTATATTAATTGGCAAGGAGGATGAGACATGATAAGACCAGAACTTAACGAGGCAAAGAAATATGCGGCAGACGGATATAGGATGGTTCCGGTGTGCTGTGAGATGTTATCGGATGTGATCACACCTATCAACTACTCAGAAAGCTGAAAGCGGCGAATGAGCACTGTTACATACTTGAGAGCGTGGAGAATCAGGAGGTGTGGGGACGCTACACATTTCTTGGTTATAATCCAAAGCTTGATGTCACATGCATGAATGGGCACATACAGCTCAAGGATATAGATGGAAATGTGATAAAGGAAGCGGACGATATTCATCCTGAGGTATTCATCAGAGAGATACTCAAGGATTACAGGAGTCCGAAGATAGAAGGACTTCCAACGTTTACAGGAGGTTTTGTCGGTTTCTTCTCATATGATTACATAAAGTACAGTGAGAAGAAGCTTGTGATCGATGCCGAGGATGATGAAGGGTTTCAGGATCTGGATCTGATGTTATTTGACAAGGTCATAGCATTTGACAATTTCAAGTCAAAGCTGATCCTCATTGCAAATGCTGACACGTCCGATATAGAAGCCGGATATGCAAAGGCACTTGCTGACATAGAAGATATGAAGAAGCTAATCCTCGATGGAGAGATGGCGGAGATAGAGCCGGTTAAGATGAAGAGTGATTTCAAGCCTCTGTTCAATAAAGAAAAATATTGCAGCATGGTTGAGAGGGCAAAGAGATACATATTCGAGGGAGATATCTTCCAGGTGGTTCTGTCCAACAGACTTGAGGCTGAGATGGAGGGTTCACTGTTCAATACATACAGGGTTCTCAGAAGCACAAATCCTTCTCCGTATATGTTCTACTTCAGCGGCGACCAGATAGAGGTTGCGGGCGCATCACCTGAGACACTGGTAAAGCTTGAGAATGGCGTGCTCCACACATTTCCTCTTGCTGGAACGAGACCGAGGGGAAAGACAAAGGAAGAGGATATGAGACTTGAGGCAGGACTTATGGCGGATGAGAAGGAGCTGGCGGAGCACAACATGCTGGTGGATCTCGGAAGAAATGATCTTGGTAAGATAAGCAAGTTCGGAACTGTTGAGGTTGAGCAGTACATGAAGGTTCAGAGGTACTCACATGTAATGCATATCGGGTCAACGGTCAAAGGAGAGATCGATGACAGCAGGTATGATGAGCTGTCAGCCGTGGATGCGGTACTTCCAGCAGGAACCCTCTCAGGGGCACCGAAGATCAGGGCGTGTCAGATCATCAACGAGCTGGAGAACAACAAGAGAGGAATATATGGTGGAGCCATAGGATACATAGATTTCACAGGGAATCTTGATACATGTATAGCCATAAGGATCGCATACAAAAAGGGTGACAAGGTATTTGTCAGATCCGGAGCGGGAATTGTAGCAGACAGTGTTCCGGCAAATGAGTTCCAGGAATGTATCAACAAGGCAAAGGCAGTTACAACAGCACTCACAATGAGCGCCTTTCATGCGCATGCACAATAAATACAAGGAGGACAAAACAAATGACAATACTTATAGATAATTATGACAGCTTCTCCTACAACCTGTATCAGCTTGTGGGGGCAATAAATCCGGATATAAAGGTCATAAGAAATGATGAGTTCACCTGTGAGGAGATTGAAGCGATGAATCCTGATCACATAATCATCTCACCGGGACCCGGAAGACCTTCGGATGCGGGAATGTGTGAGGAAGCGGTGAGATATTTTGCAGGAAAAGTACCAATCCTCGGCGTGTGTCTCGGACATCAGGCGATTTGCGAGACATATGGTGCGACAGTCACATATGCAAAGAAACTTATGCATGGAAAGATGTCGCTGGTTGATGTGGATCTGAACTGCAGATTGTTCAGAGGACTTCAGAGCAAGATACAGGTTGCCAGATATCATTCACTGGCAGTAAAACACAGGGATTATGAGGTATATGGAGTTCAGTTCCATCCGGAGTCGATACTGACACCGAAGGGCAAGATAATGCTCAGAAATTTTTTAGAGATATAAAATGATATAAAATAAGGAGGATATGGCGATGATACAGGAAACTCTTAAGAAGGTAGCAGCAGGACAGGATCTTACATACGATGAGGCATATGCCAGCATGGATGAGATATTCAGTGGCCAGGTGCCGGGAGAGACAACGGCGGGATATCTCACAGCGCTTCACATGAAGGGCGAGACGCTTGACGAGATAACAGCCAGTGCAAATGGAATGAGAGACCATGCGGAGTCTCTTCCACATGACGGAATAGATGTTCTTGAGATCGTGGGAACAGGCGGAGATTGTGCGAATTCATTTAACATATCGACAACGAGTGGTATAGTTGCAGCAGCGGCCGGAGTAGCGATCGCAAAGCACGGTAACAGAAGCGTATCAAGCAAGAGTGGCGCAGCGGATGTCCTTGAGGCTCTTGGTGTAAATATCTCCATATCACCTGAAAAGATGGGCAAGGTTCTCGCTGAGTGCAACATGAGCTTTATGTTTGCCCAGGTATATCATAAGGCGATGAAATATGCAGGTCCGGTCAGAAAGGCACTTGGAATACCGACAGTATTCAATATCCTTGGTCCTCTTACCAACCCGGCAAAGGCTCAGATGCAGATCATGGGAGTATACAAGGAGGAGCTTGTTGATCAGATGGCTCCTGTACTTGTTGGTCTTGGCGTAAAACGGGGACTTGTCGTATACGGACAGGATTGTCTGGATGAGATGTCCATGAGCGCACCTACAACAGTTGCAGAGATCAAAGATGGCGAGATCACAAAGTACGAGATCAAGCCAGAGAATTTCGGATTTGAGAGATGCAGCAAGGAGGATCTGGTGGGCGGCGATCCTGAGGAAAACGCGCAGATTACCCGCGATATCCTGTCAGGCAAGATCAAAGGAGCTAAAAGAAATGCAGTTGTACTGAACGCAGCAGCTTGTATCTACATCGCAGGCAAGGCAGACTCCATAGCGGATGGAATAAAGGTAGCAGAGGACATGATCGACAGTGGCAAGGC
>OIDX01000472.1_pt1 | contig 10647 bp, 8 predicted proteins | sample 1581671 | NCBI WGS metagenome assembly OIDX01 (sample SAMEA3882534, study PRJEB24775) | human gut metagenome | biome: human-associated habitat; feature: intestine environment; material: feces | place: Netherlands | collected 2009/2010 | reverse complement strand
ACCAGCGGTGAGCAACAGCTGACAAAAAACCCCACCAGACAATGGCATCAATACAATAAGAATTGATAAAATTCTAATCGTACTAATAGCCGGCAAAAACTCAACGCCAAAAAGCACTTCCACAATTTGGTCTGCGACCAATATTATTCCACAACAACACGGTACAGATATTAAAAAAGTTACATTGAGAAACTGTCTTGACAACTTTTTTATCTCACTTTTATTATCCTCGCTAAAAAGATAACTAAATCTAGGCATCAAAACAGCGGAAATACCTGTTAACGTATTTGCAGCAGCTTTAACAATTTTCGTAGAATTAGAATAGTATCCTACGCTTGTAGTATTAGACATCACTGTAAGCATTGACACATCAAGTAAAGAATATATCTCAATGGCGATAACAGAAACGAAAAACGTCATAATAGGTCTAATGTGTTTTTTCAAGGAGATATTGCAAAAGCTTAATTTCACATACCTTTTTAGATTGATAAAATTCAAAACATAATTTCCAATGCTACCGAAACAAATAATCAAAGCATATGCAACTAAATCACTTTTTCTTCTGACAAAAATAAAAAGCAACAAAAGGGATACTATTTTTATAACAAAGCTACGAATCATAATATATTCATATTCTTCATAGCCTTGATAAACCCATTCAATATTGATGACATTAAATACGATAATACTAGAGAAAATCAATGCCAGTGCCGTATTCGAATTATTAATCTTAAAACAGAATACGGTGATCAGATATACAACGGTTGCTATAATGGAGGATATTAAATTAATCGCAAAAAGTTCCGAAAAAGTTTTGTTACAACTATTTTCATCTCTTTTTGATTGAGCAATTGCTCTTACACCATAAGAAGGGATTCCTAGCGCAGCTGCCATGCTAAAATAAGTCGCCAAGTTTTGTGCTGAGGAAATTTCTCCAATTCCTGCCGCTCCTAAAACTCGTGATATATAAGAAACCGTCACTAGAGGAAAAACGACGGATAACCCTTTATTAATCATGCTAAAAGCCGAATTTCTTGAAACTGATTTTCCCATTGACGATTACCCCCTTTCACATAAAGATTACTTTTTAATCACGATAAGACTCTATCAATGATGGAATTGATATATGTGCTATCATTATCATAAACATCTGAACAAGTTTTCACGCCACTCTCATTAACATACTTTCCTTCAATGGTTTCCCTTAAAATTGCATGTCTTAGATACCACATATATTCAACATCAACATGTCCAATATCGACAAATTGATATCCCTCATCACACAACTGCGACGCTAGAATAGAAGCTGTAGGTCCTAATGCACCTAAAATCAACGTATCCTTTTCCACATTCAATCTTATTGAAGATTTTATAGCTTCTAGCTTGCTATATGCATTTTCGGCCGGACAAATAATCCGCTTTATAGAAGTTGCATTATCAAACAAGTCGTTGCCCATCCCCAATTTTGTTTTTTCGCCTTCGACGATAACTACATCTCTTTTATCCCATATTCTCTTCAACAAATCGAAGATCTTGGCACTATAATTTCTATCTCTATAATCAATATATGGTCTTGTTATGCTCGCATCACTATACACCCTGTTTACATCCATAAATTTCACTAGTCGGGAAAGAAAATTGGCACGAATAATTCTCCAATGCATTTTCGCATAAAGATTGCATTTGGATGAATCAAACACTCCGTGAGGAATTCCAACTAATAAGTTTTTATTATCGCTTTTAAATGCCAAAGTTAAATCGCTCGCAAACTCAGCTGAATAGTCTTGAAAGGAAACCATACTCTCACCTGACATCCACATAAACTCTCCATCACCAAATCGGCTAAGTGATTTCCGCTCCTTGACAATTAATGACACTGTTTCTTCGTCCGAATAGAATTTAATATCCGGAATTTGAGACTTAACATTTAATGCTTTTAAGTATTCCGGAACAGTTCTTATCACTTCATAACCATACACTACCTTATCAGGTAATAATTTTTTTATCTTTTTTTTCCATGTCATTTGAGTATTTCCCCTTCCTGAATTCTTTGCATTTTAATTCCGTAAAGCAATACAACTGTTGCCAGAAAGTCCGATGAAAATGTTATTTCAACTGTCGCCAGCGAGACAAACACATATATCAGCGCCGTTAGCGATCTGACGTCGCTGTAGTTTATCTTATAATCATTCTTCGGTCGTTTCATTGCAATGCATAACCACATAACTAGCAACACCGTTCCAAAAATTCCTATTTGCTGTATCCACTCGAATACACCATTCTGTGCATCTACTATTCCATACCTCATTAACACCTCATACCCCGTACCATATCCAAATCCCCAAAGCCAGTGACCCTTCATGATATTAGGAAGCATTGAATAGATCACAGTTCTAAATGTTAATGTAACATCTTTACCTAGTAATTGTGTTATGACATATGTAACCACACTGTTAGAAAGAATCACCTCAACAAAAAATACAAAAAGCAGACTTGCCATCAAAGCGACAAAAAAAATCTTACCGCTTAAAAAGAGACCAATATTTTTTTCATTCAGCCATAAAAACAGCAGCAATGCAACAGTACCCACTATACCAGTAGCCGCCCCCAATTCTATAGACATTGTCATTGTCATTATAAAAAATAAAACTAGAATTGCATTATTAAGTGAACTTTCTCTAACTGTTCGCAGGCTAACATTTTTATCAGCAATGAAAAATGAAATAAGATAAAAATGCATATAAACCACTTGAAATTTTGTTCCTACAAGAAACACATTTCCTCCATATTGTAGATGAATAGTTGTAAACAGTATCAAAAAATCGGTAGCTATCACAACTAATAGGGTCATTCGATAAAAAACCTTAATTAGATTCTGCATTTCCTCTCGTTGACAAAACATTTCCACAGTTAACACAAATTCCACTAATGTTGCCGTAAAGACAATAGCTGCCAAAAACGGATTCCTATCCGTGTTGCCATTCCTATTAATATACGATACGATCAGTGTCGCTATACAAAAAAGGGCTATGCCGACATTCAGTCCTCGATAAGTATTCCTAGACAAAATCTTAATATTTGATGCTATCATCATTGCTACTACAACAAGGAGGAAATACTTTATGGGATTGTATGAAATATATGTTGTTGAAAAAAAGACAAGTAAATATACTAATACAGCATGTATTGTTGAAATTTTAATCTTCATTTGCTTTGTTCCTTTACGCAATTAGTACATTTCTCAAAACATTTTTCTATAAACTCATCATAGGAAGAAAACATTGCTTTATGTGCACTCATGTATTTAACAGTATCCAATTCATTTTGGCATAATGCGATTTTATTTCTAAATACATCATTTTTTTGTGCCTCTTCAGCCGTTTCAAATAGCATAAAGTACTCATGGAACACTTCTTTCCCGGGTCTTTTTCCATATCTATCAAAATACTCAACAGCAAGTTTTTTGGCTTCATTGAATTGTGCCCGTTCTCTTTTTTCATAATATTCATCTATTGACATAATTCGTTTTGCCGGCACACCTGCATACACGCAATTGTGATCACAATTAGAAGTGACAACGCTCCCTGCACCAATAATTACATTGTTACCAATTTCAACATTTCTGGTTATAACAGTGTTCATCCCGATAAACACATTATCCCCAATTTTCACCGTTCCACTTGCTCCTAATATTGCTCCTTTTTCTGTTTTTAAAACTGACCATGCATAATCATGAGTTAATATTTTCACGCCTTCAGTAATTCGCACATGATCTCCAATCGTTATCATCCACGGGTACTGCTCATCAATTAGCGTCTTTGTCGGGACATATATAATGCAATCGCTTCCAATTTTCATTCCTATTGATCTTAAGTGTTCAATATAAGATGATGATTCTGCCTTATACCCATAAGCGGCCTTTCTCAAAATGCTTTTGATATTCACTTTAGCAATCCTCCTTAATTTCGTTGCTATCATACTGCATTGCTACAAAACCAATTGCCATTCCAAAATAAATTATATAAGCTGTATCCACTCGAATCGCTGATCTGTGCCACATAAAAAAAATCATAGCAACCGTGAAAATAGCACTTGTTATCATATACGGCCGACTCGCATTAGAATACCTTTTCAATTTTGCCAATAATGTAATAATCAATGTAACAAAGAAAAACACGTACAATCCAAAACCGCCAATTCCGCATTCCAAATACGTCCATTGATTTGTAAACCACCGATAATTATAATCTCCATAAGCTCTGTAAAAGTCACTCTGAAAAAACGAAAATGCAGATGTGTCACAATTACCAATACCCAAACCAAACCACTCTTTAATCGGAGTTCTCAGGAATAAATTATTAATTACTTGAAATGATCCGACACGTGGAATTCTATACCCCTCATCAAAAGTTGCAGTTGCATAATCCATAAAATTCTTTTTATTAAAAAGAATATTCAACATATCCGGTGCCAAACGATCAACCAAATTGACAACAATCACAAAGCCCAGTAATAAACCAACTAGAATAGCTAGTTTTCTAACTGTAAAACCTTTTTCAACATATTGATTAATCAGTGCTGACAAAATAATGCATAACACCGCCAGCATTAGCATCATCTTTTCCTCAGCCATTGCACCTAGCATAAATGTAGCCGCAATAATAAACGCAAACTTTTTGAATGTAGTCTTTTTAGCAAAATAAAGACTTGAGTAGAAGCATAAAAGCAACAGACAGAATAGATTTAAGCCACCGCCTCCCCAAAAAATTCCTCCTCCAAAATCATCGCTAAAAAGCCCAAGGACAAAATACTTATATATACCAACAATCGTATTAAATATTTGCGTTGCAAAATAGAATCGAATCACTTTTTCGACATCATCAAGTGTAAAAAAAAAAGAATTACTCCAAAAAATAATATATAATAACGGCAGAGATTTCTTATTCCCCAAAAAACGAGCAACGGTTTTACAAAATTTATTCCAGCGCCAACCATTAAAATCAGAAAAAGTGCAATTAAAATATAGAGAAGAGGGGCGCATCGATTTTTAATCTTCTTAATATACTTTGCTTCAAAGTAAAGTAACATCAAATTCAAAACATCACAAAAATAAAATGTTGAAAGACTAATACCAAACAAACTATACGCTGCAGAGAACACAATGCATGCGTATAGTATCCAAAATATGCACTTCTTTGGTGTAACTATAAACAATTCTCTTCTCTCTTCGCATGCTTTTATCTCCCTAGATATTGTTGAACCCTTATCAACACGATAGTACCGAAACTCATCTTATGTTTAATACAAAAATGAATCATTCTTCTTGCTCTTGAAAAACTAGCATCTGGTACCATCCGTACAATTTCTTGAACCATCTTATTTGCACACATTTGGGAAATCGAACGACGGATTTCCTTAACACCAATTTCTTTTACGCAATTGACTTCGCTTTTCATACAAGCAAGCAAGTTATCCAAAAAAGGTCTTTTAATCCTATATCTTACTTCATCGCTATAAACATCTGCTGCGCATAATTCTTCTAAATGCAGTTGAAATGCGACAAGCTTTTCAAAGCGATCCGGCTTATATACATGTGTGAGCGACTGGTCATTTTCGCAATAATAATAATATGCCTTCTGTACAACATTAACACAATGTACATTCGGCATGAGTTTCATTAGCGAATACACATCTTCACTAATATACTCTCGTTCAGAGACAAAATGGAAGTTACATTCTACCAATAGTTGTCTTCTATATAAGCAACTCCACGCGCTCATTAACAGGTCACTGGCTGTTCCCGTTTTAGGATCTGTACAAATCAGCTCTGGTAAGAATTGTGATAAAACTTCTTTACCTTCATACTTTTCCAACGGTGTTTTTGGAATAAATGTTCTGGTGATATTTCCCTGTCTATCAACGTCATGATGTCCAAATTCAATCAAATCAGGATTATCGGAAATTATGACCGTATATAATTCTTCAAACAGTCTTGTATCAATATAGTCATCGCTATCAAAAAAAGCAATATAATCTCCAGTAGCAACATCTAAGCCAGAATTTCTCGCCTCACCCAGACCAGCATTTTTTTTATGTACAACCTTAATACGATCATCAACTCTTGCCCAATTATCACACATTTGTGGGCAGCTATCCGGAGAGCCATCATCAACAAGAATAATTTCAAGCTTTTTGTAGGTCTGATTCATGACACTATCAAGGCATCTATTCAGATATTTTTCCACATTATAAATTGGCAGTACAACACTAAATTTAATTTTTTCTTCTATTTGATTCATCATATTCTCCTCATAGATGCGCTAAACTGTATTTTTCATATAGCAGTACTACAATTACATATCATTAACAATAACTCTATACTTTTCATCCCATGTTAGCTTACTGTTCACATATTTATAACCATTCAGGCCCATCTGCTTTGCTAGTTCTTTGTCTTGTCCCAGTGTTACAATTGCTTTGCAATAGTCTTCCTTGATTTTGTCAAGTGCCTGTTCTGTATTTACAAATACACCGCAGTCAACTTCTTTTAACAGCCTACAGAAACTTGTATCAAATGCAACTATTGGCACTGCATATGCCATTGCCTCGAGCAACACATTTCCACTTGTTTCTCTAAGACTCGGCAAAACAAAAACATCAGCCTGCTGATATGCTTCAGCAATTTGATTCAGCGGGCGATTACCCATTAATTTTACATTTTTTCCAATACCACTATCTGCTATTTGTTTTTCAATTAATGCACGATCATCACCATCACCAAAAATCAAGAGTTCCCAATCCATATCGGCAGGCATCAGAGAAAGAGCGTCAACAAGAAAAGCTATTCCTTTTTTTCCAATCAATCGTCCTACAAAAACAATTTTGAGAATATCGTTTTTTCTTTTCTGAATAGGAAGATTTTTGTATTCATCTCTTAATGCCAACTCTGGCATTAATGGCACATCTTTTCCTACGATGCGAGAAATTTGTTTTTGAGTTTCATTATTTATGCAATATATCTTATAATATGAGCGCAGTGCTTTCTTATAAAATGGATTCCATGAGCAGCTTTTATTAACAAATTCTCTAAATGCAGCAGCAAGTTGATTTTTTTCATAGACCTTCAATGGCTTAGGTGTTACCTGAGCACCTCCCATTGGCCCCCAAATCACCTTTGCACCTTTAGCTTTATATAACTCACTTGGGATTCTGTAATCATTCATAGTAACATGATGAATTACATCAAAACGGATTCCTGAATGTTTAACCCAAAGCCATGCCCAATGCTGCCATAAAATATAATACATATGATGAAAAGCGGAATGCTTTTCTCTGAACCAGTTAAGTGCATTAGGGACATCAACAATAGCCAATTCGACATGCTGTATATTAAATTCTTTAAGTCCTTTTCTTGTGTCCTTCTCATTGAATTTCTTGGTAAGAAGGATTATTCTATCGCCTTCTTTATAGTTTTTCTCATACTGTAAAACCCAATTCCAGCCAATGCTATCCTCTGATCCCTTATAAGGATTCACACTATATGCAGAAATAAGATAATTCATCATTTCACCTCCCAAGAATCAACGTTGAAAGAATTCGATTATTTCTAACGATGTATTTCGACAGAATTATCGGAGCTACCAATCCAAAAATCAGCATCATCCAAGCATATACTAAATAATCAAATCCTAAGATTTTTCCACATACAACAAAAATCGCTTGCTGCACATAATACCCAATCATATATATATCCATTCCATAATCACCTAGCACCATCCACAGCTTTTCTCCACAATGGCAATGCTCGACCTGTATGGCAATGGTAAAAAGCAGAAACACACCAATGATAGTTACTACAGTCGCTAAGAACCAAGACTGAGACTCGTAGATTTTAACAAATGCAAGCATCATATATCCTACGGAAACAACCGCTATTACCACTATTCCTTTTGCTGACATCAGTAGTTCGGAATTCTTTATTTTTTTATAAAGATATTTTCTCGCAATACTTCCTGCAAAATAAATCCAGGCATAGCTGAAGAAAAATCCCACAATATAGCCGAATTGTTTGAAGACAACTGTGTTTAACACATATACCACAAACATAACACTCGCTAAAACTGTACGACTCACACCATCAAATAGGATTCCAAAAATAGAAATAACAAACAAAGCATACAGAAACCAAAGACCACCATTCGGATTGTTTCTTCCAATTAAAACATCTACTGCAAGAGTAGAATAATTAAGTGGATTCCTTGCAAATGCTCCAAATAATAGCTTAAGCACTGCAGTGACTACTGTTAAAAAGAAATAGGGCACCATGAGCCGCTTAGCTTTATTTACAATCGCTTGTTTCTTTTCACTAAAGCTACGTCTTTTCTCGCCCTCAAGAAATCCACTAATAAAGAAAAAGGCTGGCATATGAAAACAATAAACAAAACTTTTCATAAAGCCCAAAATAGTAGGTGTCTCCGTCGCATTAAACGAGTGACCAATGACAACGCAGAGCACAGCCATTCCACGCATTATATTTATTTCATTAAAGTATTGTTTTTTTCTTTTTTCCATCGTCAAACCTTTCTCTCTCTAAAATTGTTCTAACAAATTGACACCCATTCACTTAACCAATCGAATTACTGTGCTTTATTCCATCGGGCATATAAGAGCAATCCACCCGGTATGCACACCGTTGCAAGAATTTTATGTCTTGATTTGCGAATCAGATTGACAACCTTGACTCCCGCAAATCTCCCATATACAATATACTGTAGTCCACCCTTGATTCTATATCTTGTCTTTAAGTCGGACTCCATGAATTCCTCGGCTCGATGCATACACCCAACTGGCGATGCAATATTATGCTTACGCCGATTATTGGTTAATCCATCTTCAAGATAATTTCCGACGTAAATGGCTTTATTAATATGTACCATCTCATATTTTCTAGCCATTCTAACCCAAACAAGATCCTCCCCAAGGAATTTCTCATTCGGATATTCGGGAAAAGGGAATTCCTTTAAACAATGTGTTTTGAACACCTCTGCTTTATCTGCGCCGGTGTCATCACCGTTTACACGCACGTCAATATAAGAACCTATTTTTTCATCTACATCAAACTTCTTGCCATTGACTTTACCATCAGGGAATGCTCTAAGAAACGCATATCCACAGATATTATTCTGTGACCTGTATTTCTTGTGAATCTTCAGTATCGACTCAACTGCATCATCTGTCACACAGTCATCTGAATCAACTATAAAGGTAAGTTCGCTGCAAATGGTCTGTATTCCTACATTTAAAGCAGTATGTTTTCCACCATTACTTTTATAGATATATCGTATTGGAAAATCACTTTTTTCTTGTAACTGAGTAATTAGATTTTTCGTACCATCAGTACTTCCGTCATCAACTACAAGCCACTCAAAATCTTTTACAGTTTGCTTTTGCAGCGAATCCCAGAGGCTTCGTAATACCCCTTCACGATTAAAAGTGGGTGTTAAAACTGTTATCATCATAGTTATTGTTTTCCTTATTTATTCTCCATCTGCTGTGCGATATCAGCATCCACGATTTCCTCGCCGGTCTTATGCTTCAGCTGCTCCTTAGAAGCTTCACTCAGACCGTTGTTGATCACGCAGTTCATATCGCAGGTGCTGCACTTGTCCAGATCCTCTTTGGTAACTTTGCCATCACGGTAGTCACGGCAAATCTTCAGTTCGTACATGCTATACGGATGCTTAGTGAAGAGAGCCTTAAACTTGTGAATCAGAACCCAGGTAGCAGGCTTCCAGATGTACTTATGCATCGCCGGAGAAACAGAACCAATCATCCAGCAGTCACGGTCGCAGCAACGTACCTTTGCACGAACTTTCTCAGCCTCCGGGCTGTTCCACAGCTCATCCCAGGTCTGATTATTCAGGTTGCCCATGACCTCTTTGTCCTTGGTACCATTGCAAGGCATAACATCGCCATACGGATCAATGAAGAAAGTATCGAAGCTCATGTCGCAAGGCAGCAGACGCTTCTGGCCGTAGATGTAGTTGATCAGGCCGTGGTTAAAGTATGCACGGAACCACTTCTTCGGGCTGTTGCTGCGGAGCAGTTCATTGACCAGATTCTCAAAGTTCTTTGCAACCATCGGACGATCGTGGATGATGTTCTTGGCCTCAACAAAGTAGAAGCTGTTGTGCAGAGAGGCAGTAGCAAACTCCATGCCCATCTCGTCGGAGATCTTGTACAGCGGAACCAGGTCAGGAGCATTCTTGTCCTGAACAGTCATGCCGAAACCAACATCCTTCATGCCCATCTCACGCAGCTTCTTCAGCGTGCCGTAACCACGCTGGTAGCCGTTCTGCAGGCCACGGATCTCATTGTTGGTCTGCTCCAGACCCTCGATAGAGATACGAATACCGATCTGCGGGAACTCCTTGCACAGATCAACGATACGGTCAGTGAAAAATCCGTTCGTGGAAATAACGATACGGTCAGACTTCTTATACAGCTCACGCACGATGTCCTTCAGGTCAGTACGGATGAACGGCTCGCCGCCGGTGATGTTGGTGAAGTACATCTTCGGCAGTTTCTTAATGGTTTCGATGCTGATTTCCTCTTCCGGCTTGGAAGGTGCTTTATAACGGTTACACA
>OIDX01000458.1_pt1 | contig 10742 bp, 10 predicted proteins | sample 1581671 | NCBI WGS metagenome assembly OIDX01 (sample SAMEA3882534, study PRJEB24775) | human gut metagenome | biome: human-associated habitat; feature: intestine environment; material: feces | place: Netherlands | collected 2009/2010 | reverse complement strand
TCATGCTTGAAGCATGATCCATAATACCTGCATGAGAGAAATCACCTTCTCCAAAATAGCCCGTACTTAATGGTCCTTGTGTATATACGCCACAGCGTAAGTGGGTGAATTCTTTTAAATAGAAACTGATTGCGATTGTTTCTTGTTCATGCACTTTAAAATCCAATGGATCACTATAACATTGTTCTCCCACATCAAGATGAAGTCCTTTTGAACCATTGAAAGTAATATCCACAATGGATGTTGGATCTAAATCACGTCCACTAATAACTCGTCCAATTGTGATTGAATCAAAGACCACGCCTTCTTTTCCTGTAAAGTTATCTAAACAAATACGTATCTTATTCCCTTTGAATGTCGATTTCATAGGATAACGCAATGTGATATTCTTTGCGTATTGACTAGGCTTATGTGTCACAATCGACATTGCCTGTCCATATATCGCCTTAAATTCTTTTTCCATAGTTGACCTCCAAATTATTTATTATCTATTTCTACATTCATAAAACATATGTTTTTATCCACAAATAATCATACATGAAACGTTGCAAAAATCCAAACATATACCTTATTATATTAAAGAAGTTGAGGAAAAAACACATGAGTAAATTAGAAAATTATTACGGTAAATTTTGTGAAGATAAAAGACTCTTATCAAGACATGGCCAAGTTGAATATACAACAAGCATGAAATATATCCATAAATATTTAAAGCCTGAAGATCGCATATTAGATATTGGGGCAGGAACTGGCAGATATAGTGTTGCCTTAAGCAATGAAGGATATCAAGTCGATGCGATTGAACTTGTTAAATATAATCTTGGTGTTTTAAAAGCTAAAAAAAGCAATGTGAAAGCCTATCAAGGAACGGCTTTAGATTTATCAAGATATCAAGATAACACTTTTGACATCACCCTACTATTTGGACCTATGTACCACTTATTTAGTTATGAAGATAAATTAAAAGCATTATCCGAAGCTAAACGCGTTACAAAAAAAGATGGAATTATTTTTGTGGCTTACGTTATGAATGAATATAGCGTCTTGGTCCACGGCTTTCGAGATGGACACATCAAAGAATCATTAGCAGCAAAAAAACTCGATGAAACGTTTCAAACGCAAACAAATATAGATGATTTATATAGTTACATTCGTCTAGATACAATTAATCAATTAAATGAAGATGTTGGTTTAGAACGAATCCAAATTATTGCCGCTGATGGTCCAAGCGATTATATGCGTCCTATCTTAAACAAGATGGATGATGAAACATTTGAATTGTTCATCAAATATCATCTTGCCACATGTGAAAGACAAGAGCTCATTGGTGCAAGTTCACATACAATAGATATACTAAAAAAATAATGTCACTTTTGTGGCATTATTTTCATATTATATATTCCATTATTAAAACGATTAAACAACATGCAATGGATACTTGAAATAAGCTCTTGTCTTTCCATGCCAACATAATTCCAACTATTAGCGCTGCAAGTCCTGCTAACTGAGAATTAGTTTCATATAATATAGTAGGAAAGGTCATCACAGCCAAAGTCACATAAGGAACATAATATAGAAATGACTGAACATATATATTGGTAATGGGTTTATTAAAAAGCGTTAACGGCAAGACACGAATCAAATATGTGACAACCGCCATTGTAACTACATACATCATTGGATTAGACATTTTCTTCCTTCTTTCTAGGTTTTATAATGGCCGCTGCCATTGAAATTATGATTGTTAATAAAATGGTTCTTGTTCCACCTGAGATTGGCACATCCTTACAAATGTAACTCAATAAGAAACTTATAATAATGAGTAGTCCAATCACACGATCTTTTTTTGCCTGAGGAATAATAATAGCCAAAAACATACCGTATAACGCAACACTTAAACTTGCTACAATTTTTGTAGGAAGACTATTACCAGCAACTATTCCCAATGCAGTTCCTAGTGCCCAACATGGAAGTGCCACCAAATATGTACCATATATATATTTATGATTCACTTTCCCTTCGTGATTGATTGCCAAACCAAATAATTCATCTGTTAAATCAAAACCTATACACATCCTATGAAGCAGATTCGTTTTTTCTTCGATTTTTTGACTGAGCGCAAAGCTCATTAAGAAATAGCGAGCATTACTGACTAAAGTCATGATAACCATCTGAATGAAAGTACCATGTGTACTAATCATTAAAAAGACCGCATATTCTCCTGCCGATGCATTTATGAATAGGCTAGTCAAAAAGCCTTGTATCGGTGATAAACCTACATTTTTTGCGATGATTCCAAGTGAAAAGGAAACTGCAAAGTATCCTAGTCCAACTGGAATACTATCTTTGATTCCTTTTTTAAACTCCATAATCTCACTCCCATTTTTTTGCATTATAAGGACTGTATTGTTATTTGTAAATCAAATATTTATAATACTTCCATAAGGAAATGTGATAGATATGAATCTAACAAAATATGATATTTTTTTCAAAGTATTAGAAACAAAAACAATTAGTCAAGCTGCTAAAGATCTTGGCTATTCACAAAGTGCAGTTTCTCAAACAATAAAATCTTTAGAAGAAGAATTAGAAACCACTTTATTCATTCGACAAAAAAGTGGTGTCATTCTTAGTAAAGATGGACATGCATATCTTCCCTATTTAAAATCTGTTCAGGCAAGTCTTGATAATCTTCGTACTAAAAAGCAGGAAATGAAAGGGTTGGACCAAGTCACATTAAGAATTGGTACATTCACAAGTGTATCTCGACATCTTTTGCCTTCATTAATGGAAGAATTCATTGAAATGTATCCAAACATACAATTTGAACTGTATCAAAGTGAATATACAAATATTGAACAACAATTATTAGAAGGAAGTCTTGATTTAGGATTCACTTGTATTGATGCCATCCATCGAGTTCAATATCAAGAATTGTATTATGATGAAATGTTTGCATTGGTGCCACAAAGTCATGTGTTAGCTAATTATGAAGTATTAAGTATGAAACAAATCGCAAAATATCCTTTTATTCAATTGGATGAGGGAGAGTATTCTTTACCAATAAAAACATTTCAAAATCAAGGATTACATGTACAGATTAAACACAAAGTATATGATGACTTTACTATTTTAGCTATGATACGACAGAATTTAGGTATTTCTATACTTTATCAAAATGCTTTAAGTGATTATGACGATTTGTGTTTGATTCCAATACAAGAAAATCTATTTCGTCATGTTGGCATTGCCTATAATAATTACGATACTTTATCTTATGCAGGCAAGACATTTCTAGATTTCATTCTTAGAAAGACACCAGAAATTCTTAAAAATAAGGATAGTTTTCATATTATATAGATTTAACATAATTTTTATACTGTTAAGGTTGACTCACTTACTAATTTATATTATTCTTTTCACGTACATAAAGATATACGGTAGGTGAGGTTACCGCAGGGATTTGGATTTCCTAAGATTACTGCCGCAAAGTTGTGGAGACACGACTCGTTGGTCAACAGGCTAAGTCGCAAAGGCTTGGCTTAATGTAATTAATATGCCCTGTGATACTAAAGCTTGAACGGTGATATTTAGGTTAATGACGTCATTGTTTAGGCAATGGCGTTTTCTTTATATAAGGAGGTGAGGCTTGTATGTGTACGGATCCGGATGGGAATAGTTTGAATTATTTAAAGAAAGCAGAGGTACATAATTATGATGAACAAAGAAGAATTCATTCAATTACTACAAGACAAAAAATACAAAACTGCACAACACACACTTTCCGAAATGAACGATATGGATACAGCCGCCTTTTTAGAAGAATTAGATGCGAAAGAATGTGCTTTGGCATTCCGTTTAATTTCTAAAGAAAAAGCTGCCAATGTATTCTCATGCATGAGTTCGAAGATGCAGACATATCTGGTAGACATGTTTTCAGAAACTGAATTAAAAGAACTATTGGATGATCTTTATATGGATGATACAGTAGATATGTTAGAGGATCTACCTGCAAACTTAGTAACGCGTATTTTGAAAAACTTAGACTCAAATAAGCGTTCAACCATCAACAAACTTTTAAAATATCCTGAAGACAGTGCCGGTTCCATCATGACGACTGAATATGTCACATTGAAAAAAACAATGACTGTAAAACAGGCCATGAACCATATTAAGGATATTGGTATCCATAAAGAGACAATTTATACTTGTTATGTCACTGAAAATAAAAGATTGATGGGTATTGTGACAGCTAAAAGCTTAATGACGAGTGATGATGATGAAAATATCACAAATCTAATGAATACGAACATTATTTCTGTACACACTCATACAGATCAGGAGCAGGTTGCTCACTTATTTAGAAAATATGACTTGATTGCGATGCCCGTACTTGATAGTGATGGATGCCTTGTTGGTATTGTTACATTTGACGATGCCATGGATGTTATGGTTGATGAAACCAACGAAGATATTTCTCGTATGGCTGCCATGGAACCCAATGAAAAAACATATTTTGAAACTACGGTTTGGCAACAAGCAAAACACCGTATCTTATGGTTACTTGTCTTAATGTTTTCTGCCACAATCACAGGAAGTATTATCACCCGATATGAAAATGCCTTCAGCGCCGTACCATTACTAGTATCCTTTATTCCAATGTTGATGGATACAGGTGGAAACTGTGGATCACAGAGTTCAACTTTGATTATTCGTGGTTTAGCTTTGGGAGAAATTCATTTTAAAGAAATTTTTAAAGTCATGTTTAAAGAATTTAGAATTTCACTTGTTGTTGGATTTATTTTAGCTGCAGCTAATGGTTTACGTATTTTCATTCAATACCAAAACTTTAATATTGCAATTGTCGTTGCCCTTTCATTAATGGTTGTTGTTATTGTTGCAAAATTAATTGGTTGTATTCTTCCATTATTTGCAAATAAGATTGGTGTAGATCCAGCTATTATGGCCAGTCCATTAATCACAACAATTGTGGATACTTGCTCTATTCTAGTTTATTTCAATATTGCAGTACATGTTTTTAATATCGTAGTTTAAGAGATGAGAAATCATCTCTTTTTTCATAGCACGAAAAAAAGAACCTCAATTGAGATTCTTTTATCGAAAAATATAATTATTTAAATTAGATATCCATATCTTTTTGAGCAGCAGTTACAATAGCCATCTTGTAGATTTCATCTGAAGTACATCCACGAGATAAGTCATTGATTGGTGCGTTCAATCCTTGTAAGATTGGTCCAACTGCTTCATATCCACCTAAACGAGCAGCAATCTTGTATCCAATATTTCCACTTGACAAGTTAGGGAAGATAAAAGTATTTGCATGTCCAGCAACTTTTGAATTAGGAGCTTTTAAACGAGCAACTTCTTCACTTACTGCACAGTCAAATTGCATTTCTCCATCAATATCGAAATCAGCAATACGACGCAAACGATCACTTGCTTCAGTCATCTTAGCAACACATTCACCTTTTGCACTACCCATTGTTGAATATGATAATAATGCAACTTTTGGTTCTACACCAAATTGACGAGCTGACTTAGCTGTTTGCATTGTGATTTCTACTAAATCATCTGTGTTAGGGTTGATGTTAATTGAGCAGTCACCCATAATCAATTGAGATTCTTCTTTAATTAAAATGAAACAAGAAGAAACTAATTTGTTTCCTGGAGCTGCTTTTACTAATTGTAAGGCAGGACGTACAGTATCCGCTGTAGAATATGTAGCACCACCTAATAATCCATCAGCATATCCCATTTGAACTAACATAGTTCCAAAATAGTTTGTGCTCTTCAATGCTGTACGAACTTTTTCTTCGTCCATTTTACCACGACGTAACTCAACCATTTTACGAACCATTTCATCCATATGTTCAAAGTTATTTGGATCGATTTGTTCGATTCCTTCAACATTTAAACCATTCTTTTGTGCACAACCAGCGATTTCTTCTGGAGTTCCTAATAATACTGGGCAAACAACATCATTATTTTTCAAATCAATAGCTGCCTTTTGTACACGTGGATCCCAACCTTCGGTAAATACGATTCGTACTCCCTTTCCTTGGACCTTTTTTTCTAATTCATCAATAATCATAACTTTAACTACCTCTTTTCTATCAAAGTATAGTCCAAAAATGCTTTATTTACCACAAAAACAATGTGAACTTTTTCTCATAGTTTATCCATAAAATGTGTATATGATAAATAACATATTGTTCATATAATGTATACATTATGTATAAATTGTAATTATTTTACATACAGATGTAAAATAATGTAAATTTAGCTTGCATTTTTCATTGTAAAGTTTTACACTAGTGACATCACAAGAAGGGATAGGTGCAAATTATGAAAACAAGTCACTATTTAAAGAAGGCCGGTGCCGTATGTATGGCAGCTGCAATGATGACTGGTTGTGCTAGTGGATCATCTGGTGCAAATGGTAAAACGTTGACAGTGGGCTTAAACACAGGTTTCAATGGAATTTTCTCTCCATTGTATTATCAAACTGTATATGATGATTACGTTATTGAAATGGTTTATCAAAGTATGTTGAGCTATGATCGTGATAATCAATTACAACCAGAACTTGCTACTGAACAACCAACTATTAGTGAGGATGGATCAACATTAACATTCAAATTGAAAAAGGGAGTTAAATTTTCTGATGGATCTAAATTGGATGCAGATGATGTTGTATTGACATTTACAGCTATGGCTGATCCAAGCTATACTGGTCGTTTCTCAACATATGTTGATTACTTAGAAGGTTATAAAGAATATCATGATGGAGATGCCGAAACTCTAAGTGGTGTTGAAAAAATTGATGATTACACAGTTGCTTTCCACTTGGCAACACCAAGAATCGATGCAATCAGCCAAGTTGGTACATTCCCAATCATCTCTAATTCACAATTCAAAAAATACAAAAAAGGTGATACAAAGATGTTTGAAGACAAGGCTAGTGAACCAATTGGTACTGGACCATATGTATTGAAAAACTTCCAAAAAGATTCAGCTGCCACATTTGTCAAGAATGATAAATTTAAAGCTAAAGATGGAGAATACCAAATTGATAATGTTGTAATGAAGATTTGTGATACTTCAACAGAACTTCAAGAACTTCAAAAAGGAACGGTTGATTTATTACCACAAGCTGATAACGCTGATAAAGTTGGTACTGCAAGTTTAGATAAGAACTTAACTTACAACAACTACGCATCAAGCTCAATGCAATACTTTATTTACAACTGTGAAGCTGGAGCCACTGCAGATCCTGCTGTACGTCAAGCATTAACTTATGCGATTGACCGTCAATCATTTGTTGATAGCTACTACTCATTCTCTAAAGGAAGTAAGGATGTTAAGAAAACTCAACCTGGTTTCGTTCCAGTATTAATGGCTAACCCAATTTCATCACAATTAGGTGATATCGTTACCGGTAAAGAAAAAGATGACAACATGACTTACTATGATTATGATATCGAAAAAGCTAAACAAATCTTAGATGATGCTGGATGGACTGTAGGTAGTGATGGAAAACGTGAAAAAGATGGACAAAAATTAACTGTTCGTATGGTTTCTACAAAAGGTAAAGATCAATTAGATACAATGCTTCCAATGCTAGAAAAAGCTTGGGGCGAAGAACTTGGCGTTGATTTCAAAACAAACTTAAGTGAATTCAACACAATGGTTGCGACTGTTCAAGGTGATGATACAGTTAACGATTGGGAAGTATCTTACATGGGATGGCAATTTGGTTCAGGTGATGACACTGGTATCAACTTATTATGCCAAACTGGTCAAACAGATAATACAGCTCGTTTATCAGATCCTGATTTAGATGCATTATTAGATACTGCATTACACACAACTGATCAAGCTGCAAGTACTGCTGCTTATAAAGAAGTTTACGAAAAAGTTTCTGCTTTATGTCCATATGTAGCAATCAATGGTTTAAGTTACTATGATCTATACAACAAAAAGATCAAAAACTTAGATACAGCTGCATTGTATGACTTCGTTAAAGCGTTAGACAAAGCTACAATCGAATAACAATTAAAGAGATCTGTTGACAGATCTCTTTTTAATACATATAATTCAACTACATACAGAGTAAAAATATGTGCGTTAAGTGTCTTTAACACGGAGAGTTGGTTAAGGAACGAAAAGTTATTCTTGCGGTACATATTTTGCATCCCGCTGTTGTGATCGAAAAAATTAAAGACTTTCTTTTTTTGTATCGCAATATGGAAAAAGGAGGTCTTTTTATATATGAATCAATATTTTGTAATGTTAAAAGAAAATGCACGCTCATTAAAAAACGTGCGTGTTATCGTAGGTGTGGCATTATTTTTTGCCCTAAATGTTATTCTTAACTTATTTGGATCCATCCAAATCACAAACCAGTTAAAACTAGGCTTTGCTTCCATTGCGACAGCTGCCAGCTGCTTACTTTATGGACCCGTTCCAAACTTAGTGCTTGCACCATTACTAGATTTAGTCAATTACATGGTCAAACCTGTGGGTGCATATTATCCAATCTTTATGATTTCAACTATGGCAAGCGCATGTATTTTTTCAGCTTACTTCTATAACTGCGAAAGAATCACTTGGGTTCGCGTCATCTTATGTCGAATAACATATGATGTCGTTGTCAGTTTATTTCTAAACACACTATTTACATCTATGTTGTGGGGAACTCCATTCTTAGTTATTGCGAGTCCTAAATTAATCAAAAACTTAATTTCATTACCATTCCAAGTCGTTATTTTATATTTAGTAATGAAAACATGTATTCAATTAAAGCCAAAGGTGAACCGTTAATAGGTCCACCTTTTTTACTGCAATTTAAACATGTCTTTTTTAGCTCCACAAACTGGACATACATAATCATCTGGTTCACTTTCAAAATCATCACCATCATATACATATCCACAAACACTGCATACCCACTTTTCTTCTTTTCTGTATGTAGGTGCTTTTGCCGGTGCGCTTTGTTTTAATACATTATGATAATATGCATAGGTCATTGGTTTACCAGAATCACCTTTCTTGGCATCAACGACTTTTGCCAAGAATACAAAGTGTGTTCCTGCATCCATCTGACTTTGTACTTCACACATCATGTATCCTAACGCATCATCTACAACAGGCAATTCTCTAAACAAATGATGATTCAACTTCGCCCACTTATCTTTATCTTTTCCTGTTTGAAAACCTAAATCCGTAATTACTTGTGAATCTATTGTTTCAGGCAAGATTGATAAAGAAAAACACTTATTTTTTTCAATCAATGAACAAGTATAATTATCCTTGTTCATACTCAAGGCAATTAGCGGTCCTATCGTAGAAACCTGAAATACAGTATTCACAATACATCCGCATTCGCGCATGCCGTCTTTTACACCCACGGCATACATACCATAAGAAAGATCATACAAAACTGTGTTGTCCATAAGAACACCTCCCTTGTTACTTCTATTGTAGCAAGTTTAGTGGTTATATGCTATATAACTATTCTTCTTTTTCAACACACTTCTGTAATTTACTCATCGTCTGCTTCAAGCTTTTCATTTCTTCTACAGACACATCATTAAATAATGTTTTATTGATTTTACCAATCTCTTCATCAATAATCTTTAAAATAGGTTTACACTCGCCTGTGAGTTGTAAATGGTGTATTCGACTATCTTTTTCATCTATGCAAGTACAAATAAGTCCCTTTTTTTCCAACGAATCAACACTTCTAGAAATCAGAGTCTTTGAAACGCCTAACACCACTTTTAATTCCGTACTTGTTGTAATAGTTGAATTATTCTTTAAAACAATCAAGATAGATATTTCATTTGGTGAAAAATTAAATTCTTGAAAACTATCTTTTATTTTTTTTGCATAAGTAAATTTTCTCCTTCTCTAATAATTAAACAGTTGGAGATAAACTCCTCTAAGAACCGTACGTGCAGTTTTCCCGCATACGGCTCCCCACTGTTACTTTTAAACATTCTTGTTATATATGACTTTGTCACCGCTCCAAATATCAACATGGATATAAGGGTGAATGATTCGGTCATTCCATATATCATAGAACCTTTCCAATTTAAAACTTCTTCTTTGACTCCTTCGGTTTAACCATTTGAACGTTACATATAGTGAATGTTGCCAAAGGTTTCTGACCTCTTTTATCATTCCACTCAAACTGTAGTAGTTAAAACTACCAGTAAGTTTCTTGTTCAACGCCTTCATGAATTCGTCAAATTGAGTGTTTCTATTTTCTTTGACCCATTTCTTTAAGTTTGACTTAAATTGCTTCTTCTTTTTACGACTTATCTTATGTCCTACAGAATAGTAGCCTTTTCTTGTCTTACTGTTGAAATGTGTAAAGCCTAGAAAATCAAATGTTTCTCTTGAATCACTGTATCTTCCAAATGGAAGTATTCGTGTCTTTTCCTTGGATAGTTCCAATCCAAAAAGTTCCATTCTATTAATAACGGCTTCATATACTCTTTGTGCATCTCTTTCATATTGAAACATTATTAAGAAATCGTCGGCAAACCTTACCAGGTATGCTTCTCCACATAATTGTTTCTTGATACACTTTTCAATCCATAAATCCAGTACGTAATGTAGATACACATTGGCCAGTATTGGACTAATCAATCCGCCTTGGGGTGTTCCTACACTTGTATCCTCATATTTTCCTTCTATCATGACACCTGATTTGA
>OIDX01000441.1_pt1 | contig 11155 bp, 7 predicted proteins | sample 1581671 | NCBI WGS metagenome assembly OIDX01 (sample SAMEA3882534, study PRJEB24775) | human gut metagenome | biome: human-associated habitat; feature: intestine environment; material: feces | place: Netherlands | collected 2009/2010 | reverse complement strand
CAAAAAGACAACTGATTATGGCAAAGAAAAATACGAGCGTTGCACTCCCCGGCGGTCTTGCCGGGCTTGTTCATGCGGCGCAACAGCAGCCACAGGCTGCCCCCACGACATCTGAACGTTCCGCTGTAGAATCAGCAAGCAGCCTCCAGAAGCAGGCTCAGTCCCCAGCCTCGCACTCAGGACAGTACACCGCCGAGAGCTATCGTGAAGCCTTGGCTGGAGGCAAGTCGCGTTGGGAATTGTTTTGTGAGATGGGCCGAGAGTACCACCGTGCTTCCAACCTCGGTGCGGTCTATATCGACCGCGACCTGAAACGGCAGTTAGGACAGCTTCGTGCCTCTTCCCTCGGCATTTCCACCTCGGCCATTCTCTCCTCCATCGTGGCTCAGTTCCTCTTGGAGCATGGCGACGAGGTGGAGCGCACTATCCATGAGTGATTCTAAAAACAGCGACAGGGGACTTGCCACATAACGGCGAGTCCCCTGTCGATCCTATGAAGGTGGAGCTGGTGGGATTCGAACCCACGTCCGCACAAGGAAACCATGTGCTTTCTACACGCTTATCCCAGCCTTTGGTTTTCGAGCGACGACAAGACCTGGGCCACCAATCATCGCCTTACCCCCTAAAAATTCACCTACGACACGGGGCTGCCGCCAGCTATTCCCGATTTACCTGCACCGCTTGATCTCCGGATTCGGGACAACATCCTCGGAGCGGTGTCTCGTCGCACTATCTTATAGCGCGATTAGGCCAGTAACCTACTATACTTCAGTTAGGCAGCGAGAGCGTAATTGTTTTCGCCAATTAATTTTTTGGTCACTCTGATTAAGGAGATAGCCACCGAGTCTCCGCGTGCTTACACACCATTTCGTCTTGCCGTCAAATCCAGTCAACCCCTTCTTGGAGCGCTTTTGTTGCGGCGCACCCCCGTCGCTGGTGCTTGCGAACGGGGAAATGTTCTGCAAAGATAATGCAATCGAACGCAATGGAAACTTGTTTCTAGATTGCCGAGTGCAGTTTATCTTATGCAAAGATAAGATATTTCTATGATTTGGCCAAATTTGCAGGCCAGTTTTTACAACCTGCCGTGAATTTCTGTATTCTCAGTTTGTCTTGACGACAGGTTGGTCGTCTCGCATTTGCCAGTTATTGACCGACAGTACGCTGACGGCGAATGGTGCATGTGGATTGCCCGTATCGCGGATCAGGAAAACGATGTGATAGGTGCTTTGTCTGTCGAGATACTCCTGTGTCTTCATGTTCTCGCCCTCGAAGTCTTTGCACATCAGGAGATAATCGATGATCGGAATGTCAAATAAGTTCTGTCCCTGAGACCCGTCCGCCGGTCGGTAGTCGAGACGCAGGCGGCACTGGTCGCGATCCTTCTCCATTAGCCTCAATGTTGATAGTGCATAGTTTACGACCTGCTGATGATCGATGCTCTCTGTTCGTGCACCGTAGGGTTTGTATGTCGTAGCGTGATCGGCTGCCGTGTTGTTGCTGGCGTCGAGGATGCTATTGGGTGCGCTGAGGGTCAGGAGGAAGTCGGTGTCCTGTACGTGTCGGCTTCCATTATAGTTGAAAGTGACATTGACAAACTTCGTGTCCTGTATCATGTCGACCGTTGCGAGGTTGTCACTCCTCAGTTCCACGTTGGTGGCATCGGCCCTTCCGTGGAAGATAAGTGGCAGACGGTGTGCGATGGTGTCGCCTGGCTGTGTGGCGAGGGAGACGGTCTGCGTATCCCAGTCGAAGATCTTGTTGTCGATACCTGACCATACGAGGCAGTCGTAGGTTCCCGCTCCCGCAAACTCCATGTCGGCATAGTAGCCCGACGCGTCGAGCATAGCCTTGTCGAAGGCTTTGTGTTGTGTCTCCCCCGTGACAGTGTTGCGGATGAATACGTCTGCTTTCTCCACTCGCGAGGGTGCGGCGTCGGCGTGGAGCATGTTGTATCGGTGCTCGATCTTGACGCTCAGCGTGCCCTGGCATTCCGGGCAGTCGCTCAGGTCGTCCTTGATCCAGTCGCAGGACGTGAGCGCACAGGCCGCGATCGATGTCGTTGCGGCGATGGTTAGGATATGTCTGATAGTCATAGTCTTGCTTCGTTCAGAGTTGATTCCATGTTACTTCTTGCGCGGTTGGCTCAACACCGTGTCGTCGGGTCTGAACTGCCACGGACTGACATAGTAGTCGGTGAGCAGGATGTCGTCTTCCTCGACCGGCCTGGTCGGGTCGATGTTGATGCTGCCTGATCCCAGTCCTGCAATATCGGCGATGGTCACGCGGTACCAGTTGTTGCGCACCACGCCATACTCCATCACGCCCAGCTTTCGCTTCTCGCCGTTGTCGAGGTGCTTGATGAAGTGCTTGTAGTAGCACGCATAGAGGCTCTTGTCGTCGATGGGGAAGTATTTGATGTTGTATTGCGTCTCCAGTTCTCTGGCGCTGATGTCTCCCGAAGGGATGTTGCCCCCTCCGACGGCCTTGACGGCAGCCAGCGAGGTGTAGAAATTGTAGTTGAAATAGTACAGGCAGTGAACTCCCTGCGGGTCGATGTTGTTGCCGTGCTCGTCGAAGCAGCGCGACTTCTCTGGTGTGAGGATACCCTTGATGATGATACCCGTGGTGTATCCCTCCCGCTGCGCGGTCCAGAAGTTGCTGTTCTCCAGAATGTACGACTTGCTGTAGGAGCCCGCTTCCGGGAAGAGCGTGGCCTCATACTCACGTCCTGTACGCACGATTTCGGTCAGCGCATTGTCGAAGATCGTTGATCCGTCAAACGTGCTGCTTGCGTCCCACCGTTTGTCGAAGAAATGCGGGTCGATGAGGTATCCGTCCGTGTCGGGGATGTCTGTGTAGTTGTTCAGACTCCATGCGTATTGGTCTCGGCTGGGCGTGCTGTTCTTTTCAAATTTTCCCGTGTGGCGGAAGAGGTAGTAGTCTCGGCTGAGGTTGACGAAGTAGAAACTGCCAGGCGTCACCTTGGCATAGACTTTACCGCTCTTGTCCTTTAGTTCATAGCTGCCGTAGCGTTTGCCGATCTCCACCTTGGCAACGGCGCGTTCCAGTGCTATATCGATATGCGTGACCGAGTCGGTGCTCACGCGCACATTTTGAGCCGATCCTCCACGGTTTGACATGGTGAGTCCTTCTGTGTCGATGACGCTCATGATGGACTTTCCCTTGGCAACGGTGGTGAGCAGCGACTGGTCGTTGCCTATCTTGCCGGCCGCTGTCGGTGCGTTGGCCACGACATAGACACGATAGTCTCCTGGTTCCAGTCGGATGGAGTCGCTGCGGAAGCACATTGTCCCGTGTTCCGTTTTGTCCAGGCCCGCGAAGCGTGTGAGGTGTATGGAGTCAGCGAAGTTTCCTGTCTGTGCATTGTAGAGGTAGAGTACGACATTGTGTACCTTGTATTCGTCTGGCAGTGAGAGGCTCACCGTGTCTTTGTCGGCAGTCTCTGCGCTGGCTCTCCTTGGTCCGTTGGCACCCGATGGTGTCTGTGTGGTAGCATCGGCGGTAGGTGCCTGCACAGAGAGATTGACCACGGCGGTACAACGTCTGATTGGCTTCGGATTTGCTGGGGTCTCATCTATTCCGTCGAGATCGCTCGTGCAGGAGGCGAGGACGGTGGCTATGGCCAGTGTTGCGAAGATTTTCTTGTCCATGGTTCTGATTCTTTTGGGGTTGATGTCTTGGTTTGATGTTTCTGATCCCTTGCCCTTTCCCCAACGGAAAGGGCAAGGCGTGTTTAATAGCGTTCCGGATGCAGGATGCGCAGGTTATGGCGAGCTTCCTCTCTCAGTCCCGCCTTGTCGGCAGCTTCGAAGAGGCGCTCGGCCTCCTCCACATGGCCCTCCATCATCCGTAGTACGCCAGTGGCCAGGTCGCGCTCCGCGCAAGGCATAGCTTTCTCGAGATAGCCAGCGGCCGCGGTCTTGTCACCCGCCCTGAGGGCAATGCAGGCCGCGTTGAGATTGGCCACGGGGTGGTCCGGATTCTGCTTCACGGCGATGAGGAACACTTCGTTGTACTCCTTGCTTCCCTCCTTGTAGGTTTGTGCGATGCGGAACATTTCATCGATACTGAGGTTTTGTGGGTGCAACTTCAGTTCCCTCTTCGCCTCCTCGACGGTGAACGGGCGTACGATGTAGCCTACGGTATAGTCGGAGTGGCGCAGGAAGGGATACCAGTTGTCGAGCATGAAGCGATACTGCGACGGAAACTCCTCCCGGATGCGCGCCTCGCGTTTGTCCAGGTCGCCCACGGTGGCGATGATATTGAGTATCTCCTCTCGTCCCTCCAACGTATTGTTGTTGCGCAGGAAGTTGACCAGTCCCTCCCAGTCCTCGGCGGTATGGGCTGTGGTGAACAGTGCCTCGTCAAACTGATACTTCGACATGACCCACGACTTGAGCGCCTGTGTGCGCTCTGCCGAGAGTTTCTCGTTGAGAGCCAGCGATCCGTCGGGCGAGGCATAGCCATGGATGGCGATGTGGCTTACGGTGACATTGGAGTCATTTCTCACCAGGTCGATGGCCTGCATGATCTTGGCTAGTTCGGTGGCGTTGCTTCGGAAGTTGTCGAGGATTTCCGACTTTCCGAGCTGGAAGGCCAAGAAGGCGCGTCCCGATTCCTGTCGTGTCTTGACCTCCTCCACCTCGGGAATGCGGAAAGCCAGTCGCGGCGTCTCGTCGCTGCGCAGGGTCGCCACGGCGTGCGAGTCGTAGGCGATGGGGATTCCACATCCGCAGGCCACCTCCTCGAGCACGAGTGTCGCCTTGCGCATCCAGGGCTGATAGGCCACTTCGCGCAGGTAGTCGATCGTCTGCTCCATGCCATTGCGTCTGCGCAGTGTCACCAGGTCGCGCTTGGCGTTGCGCCGGTCGCGCTGGAAGGCGATGTGCTGGGTGCGTCCGTTGATGAAAATGGAGGGCAGCACCGCGCTGTGGCCCGTCGAGTCAGTGAGCACGGGTCGCAGTTCGATGCTCTCCGTGCCTTTCAGGTCGCGGTCCACGCGGATGCACATCGACACGATCATGCTTCGCTCGTGGGGCAGTACGCGTGCCGATCGTACGCAGATACTGCTGTCGCCCGCCTCTGCGGCCACGAATCGTAGCCCCATGGCAGGTATCGGGGCAGCCTGGACCGCTCCCGTGGTCGCCGCGCCAATCAGGGCAGCGATCAGTGAATGGTAAATCTTATGCGTCATCATCGTGTCAGAATATGTAGATGATACTTGCCGAGAGCTTGGTTGGTCCCCAGTAGTTGTGGCACCGTTCCCCGACCTGCGGGGCGCATTCCTCTGGCGATTCAAACTTCTTGTAGCGCAGGTGCTCGTAGCCTACGCTTACTGCTGCCTCTGCGTTCCAGTGGCGCCCCAGCACCCATTGGTAACCATAGGTCACACCACCTCCGGCGAGCCAGCCTTCGTAGCGCGCGTCCTTCACCGACTTGGGCAGTCCGAAGAACGGTGCCGCTCCGCCGACGTTGTACTGCGCTCCGTCCACGTGCACGCCAAAGAAGTGACCCACCATGGCTTGGCACGGCCAATATCTCACCTCGGGCTGTACGGCCCAATACTTCTTCGCCTTGTCCTCCGTCCGTTTCCACGGGCTGATGATGCCGTAGAGCTCTGCGCTCCAATGGTATCCCAGTGACATCTCGGCTCCCATGCCCAGTGCGGTGTGTGCGAACGAGAGGGCATTGGCCTTCACACCCACGTTTTGGGCGTGGACGGTCTGCGTGGCAAAGGCAAAGGCTACGGCCATTGCCGCGGCAATTTTCGCTCTGAATTTCATCCGTAATGTCTTCAAGTCAAAGGTATCTTTTAGTGGCTTCTTTTCTTTGGGCGGGTTGTTGCGCCCGTGAAATCTTCCACCCATGTTTCCATTTGTTCTCCGAGGCGGCCATCCGTAGAGCCGCCAGTGCGGGAAGATGACGTGGCAAAGTTAAGATAAATTTTGGGAATATCACAAACCATTCTTGCAAAAATCTATCGTCCATCGTACATTTTCCCTATTTTACACCCCCAATCTTTGATCTTACCCCCTGCTTTTGCCATTTTTAACTCCATTTTGTTTTTTCTCTTGCGTTCCCTTCATCCTCTTTGTTTGGTATTTTTTCAAGAAGAAAAGGTGCATTTTGTTGCTTTCAGCAGATTTTTTGTTACCTTTGCGGCCGAAGAAACCTTATCAGACGATACTAACATGAGAGAGCTGAAGATAACGAGCAGGTTCACCAACCGTGTCTCCAAGGGACTGGGCGTGTATCTCAACGAGATATCCCGCGAGCGGATGATCAGTCCGGAGGAGGAGGCTGAGCTGGGCCGCAAGCTCCATGGAAAAGGTGCGGAGGCAGAGCGTGCCAAGGAAAGGCTCGTGCGTGCCAACTTGCGCTTTGTGGTCAGCGTGGCCAAACAGTACCAAGGCCGCTCCCTGTCGTTGGAAGACCTTATCAACGAGGGCAACATCGGGCTGGTGAAGGCCGTCAACCACTTCGACGAAACACGCGGATTCAAGTTTATTTCCTATGCTGTATGGTGGATTCGGCAAAGCATCATCGAGGCTATTGGCGTGAAGAGTCGTGCCGTGCGCGTGCCGCTGAGTGCCGCCGGGACTGCCAGCCGCATCCAGCGCGTCACGGCCGGCTACCTCCAGGAGTTTGGTTGGTCGCCTTCCCGCGAGGAACTTTCCGACCTGACTGGGTTGCCCCTCGACGTGATCGACCACGGCCTCCATGCCATCACCCACACCACGAGTATTGACCAGCCCGTGGCCGACGGAAGCACAGTGTCGGTTTCAGAGACTATCATTTCTGACACTGACGAGTCTCCTGACCGCGAGGTGGATCGCGCCACTATGAGCGCCACGCTTCGGGACACGCTTTCGGCCTGTCTTGATGAACGCGAGGCGCGCATTGTGGCCGAGAGTTTTGGAATCGGGTGTGAGCAGCGTTCGCTCGAAGAGATAGGGGCTGATATCAATCTCAGCCGCGAGCGTGTGCGACAGTTGCGCGAGAAAGCCATCAAGAAACTTCGGGAGACGAAGTCCGTCGGCTATTTGGCTACGTTCTTGGGTTGAAAACTTCTTGGCGTGAAGACATCCTGAGGCGAAGTGAAAACTTCTTGAAGCGAATGACTTTTTGGAGTGGTAAGTGCTTGGACAGGAAAAGACTTTTGGATAAAAAGGCATTAGAAAGCAATGTATCCTCTGGAGGATATGAAAACAAAAAAGCTCCGGTCGCTACCGGAGCTTTTAAAACCTGTTTATCTGGTCCCTCGATACTTTCATCGAAGTGTCCTTTCACAAGGATTTCAACCAGACAAAGAATGTTGCGGGGGATTCCCCCCATGTGTACTATGAGACGAAATTATTAAAGACTAAGCGCAAAGTTACGGCAATAAAGTGACCTGTGCAAATTTCCCGGCTGTATTTTAGTCGCTGGTAAGTTTTTTTATGATTTGGCAATATAAAAAGGAGAAAAATGAAGACAAACGATAGGCGGAAGGCTCCGTTGGGCCAGGGTGGCGTGGGAAATTCTGTAGGCCTGGTGGCCTTTGACGCAGACGACACGCTTTGGGACTGCCAGGGCGCATTTTGTGCGGTGGAGCACGCTTTGGCGAAACTGCTTTCGCCCTATGCCGAGGCCGACGAGGTCTTACGCGTATTGGCCGCCACGGAGCGTCGCAACATGCCGCTGACGGGCTATGGCGCCAAGGCTTTCACGCTTTCGATGGTCGAGGCCGCTGTTGGCGTGAGCCGTGGGTGCGTGGGTGGCGAAGAGATTGGCGAGGTGCTGCGTCTCGGGCGGCGGCTGATGGAGCTTCCCACCACGCCCTTGCCCGGACGCGTGCGCGAGGTGGTGAGCTGTCCCGTGGTGGTTTTTACCAAAGGCGAGCTTCGCGACCAGGAAGGTAAGATGGACCGTTCGGGACTGCGCAGGTGGTTTGATGACGTGGTGACGGTCGATGACAAGACCGACGAGAGCTACCGCCAGCTCTGCCTCCGCTACGCCACGACGGTGGACTGCTTGTTCATGGTGGGCAATTCCTTTCGCTCCGACATCGATCCCGTGCTGCGCCAGGGCGGTTGGGCAGCCTACGTCCCTTACCATACGACCTGGGCCCACGAGGCCACCGCGGAGTACGACCATGAGCGTCTTTGGCGGCTCAGCAGCATTGGCGACTTGGTGGAAGGGTAGGGGAGTTCTGACTCCTTGGGTCTGACTCCTTGTAAGACGAGAAAAGAGGATGCACCCTTTACGAGCGCATCCTCTTTTCTCATTATTTATCGCCGACGGGAAGGCCATTCCCGTCGGTCGTTGCTTAGCGATAGTCTATTCTTCGTAGGCGATTATTTCACCATTACCTTTGCCGTTGTCTGACGACCCGTAGCGTCCGTTGCCTTCACGATGTAGAGGCCCTTGGCGAGGGCGCTGATGGTGGAGGCGGACTGAGCAGCCACCTGTCCGTCGAGCGTGTAGGCCGTGATGGCGGTGGCACCCGGAGCGGAGATCGTGTTGCCTGTCACGAGGATGGTCAGCTTCTGTCCCTTGTCGAGCGGCTTGACGGTGGTCAGCGTGTGATCGACGGTCACAGTGCAGGCCATGGTCAGCGTACCTACGGTCACGTTGATGTTGGCCACGCCGTCCTTATAGGACGTGATGTGGAGCGTAGCCACTCCGTCCTCGCGCGACTCGATATCCACGTCGGCTACGTTGGAATTGTCGCTGACGGCCGTGATGTCGTCGGCGCTCTGTCCATAGACTGTGGCCGTGATGTAGCAGTCGGCGTCGTTGTCCAGCAGCACGGCATTATCGCTGAGCGTGAGTACCAGGGCTGTGTTCTCGAAGTAGAGTACGGGAGTAGTCTCGGCCGACTTCCACGGAGCCTTGGTATCCTGTCCGAAGGCGTAGCCCATCTGCTTGAAGAAGTCGTCGTTGAGATCTGCCACCTTCACCGGTGCGCCGTCGAGGCTGCTGTCGGCAGATTCCTCTGGAGCGGCCGTGCTATAGTTGCTGTCCAGGCCCTTCTCCTCCAGCGGAGTCTCTCCGTCCTCGTAGTACTCGTTGGCGATGGTCCATCCTGCAATGGCGTGGACGGTCTCGTCGGGCTCCTCGGCGTTAACCGTGCCCGTTGAGACGCAATGGCTGATGACGGGCGTCGTCTGCTGGCTCCAGTCGGCTGCCAGGCTACCCACGATGCCACCTGCCGAGAGTCCGCTCCAGTTGGCCTCCGTAGCCGTCACGCTTCCGTTGAAGACGCAGCGATCGATGACGCCGCGTGAGCTCTCGCCGACAATGCCGCCGATGGTGTTGGCAGCTACGAGCTTGCCCGTGGCGTGGCAGTCGTTGATGGTGTCGTTGGCAGAGAAAGAACCAGCAATGCCGCCGACAGAAGAGTCTCCCGTGATCTCTGCGTTGGAGGCGCAGGCCGTGATCTTCGTGCTTGTAGCCGTGCGGCCCACGATGCCACCCACAGGGCTGGCCTCGGGCGTGTTGATGTTGCCCTGGAAGGAGCAGTCGTTGAAGTTGGTGTAGAGGAACGAACCACCGACAATACCACCGATGGTTGCGTCGGCCTCACCTGCGATCTGACCGTCGAAGACGTGGACGTTGGAGATGTTGTCCTGCGTGCTCTCACCAGCCAGGACACCGACAAACTGGTTGTCGTCCGTCACCTGGATCGTGGGGCGAGCGAAGACCAGGTCCTTCACCTCCACATCCTCGCCGAGCATGCCGAAGAGGCCTGCGTGGGCGTCGTTGGTGGCGATGGAGAGGTTGACGATGGCATGGTGTGCGCCGTCGAAGGAGCCGTTGAATGTCGGTACCGGCGTCCAGTCGTAGTTGTAGTCGTTCATGTCGATGTCGGCTGCCAGGCGGTAGGCCGAGTCGGGAGCTGCTGCCATGTAGTTCAGGTCACCGACGGTGGAGATGAGATACGGGTTCTCCTTGCTACCGTTGCCACCCTTGGCAAACTTGACGAACGGCAGCTCATAGAAGTTGAGGTCGTAGTCCTGCGTGTTGTTGTCGTAGTAGGCCACGAGCAACTCGTTCTTGGCGTCGCTCATGTTGACCACCGAGGCCGTGCGGAAGGACTTGTCGTCGTCGCCGCGGAAGGTGCGCAGGATGGTGCCGTCCTCCTTGGCAATCTCCAGGATGTTGTCGATCTTGTTGGTGCCGTCGGTGCGTCTCTTCTTGGCGATGTAGATATACTCCATCTCGTTGTCCGTATCGAAGAGATAGGGGTTGAGCGAGACGTTGTTGATCAGCGGCGTGAAGTACTCACCCTTCTTTCCGAGGTTGAACTTGGCGTAGTGGTCCAGCGTCAGGTCGGGGTTGTACCATCCGATGCGTGCGATGACGTTGCCCTCCTCGTCTTCGGCTGCGTTGCGCATGTTGACGACATACTGGTATCCCTCGTCGTTCTTAGCCGATGGATAGCGGTCGATGGAGGTGGTGATTCCCTCGCCGTCGATCATGGCCGGGAAGAGCGTCCGCTTCTCACAGGAAGGCATGTCGATCATCTGGATCTGCTGCCCCTCCTCCAAGGCCTGGAGGAATGCCATCTGCTCGCTTTTGCCCTTCACGTTGTTGAGGTAGAACCACTGGTTCTCGGCTGCGTTCTCGCAGATAGTCTTCAGTCTCTGTGCCTGGTTGTCGTAGAGGTCGAAGTTGTAGGTGTTCTCGTCCGACTGCAGGTGGTAGTCCACCCACGTCACGACGTAGCTGAACTGGTCCTCCGGCCCGAAATATCCCTTGCTCAGGTCGTTGTCGCTCATGCGTCCGAAGGCTGCCATGCGATAGATGCCCTTCGGCGACTCCTCGATGGGCACGGCGACGGAATCGACCAGGCTGTAGTTGCGGTCGTAGGTCTTGAGTACGAAGTGGTTGTTGGGCGTGACGATGATGTCCTGCGTATAGTCCTCCGGCATGGTGCAGTAGGCCGTGTCATACTGTGCGACGACGTAGTAGGGCTTGTCCTCGATGACGAAGCAGTTGATGTAGGCGCCGTCCATGTAGTTGATGTTTTCAAAGGGGATATCGAGCGTGTGCTCCACGTAGGGCTCGTCCTTGCCCCATGTGGGCGGTGCGATGAAGTCGATGGAGACATACTCCTTGCCGTCGATAACTTTCTCGATCGGCAGGA
>OIDX01000439.1_pt1 | contig 11202 bp, 9 predicted proteins | sample 1581671 | NCBI WGS metagenome assembly OIDX01 (sample SAMEA3882534, study PRJEB24775) | human gut metagenome | biome: human-associated habitat; feature: intestine environment; material: feces | place: Netherlands | collected 2009/2010 | reverse complement strand
TTAAATATTTTTTAGCTTCTTTTGACAATTTTACTTCTTCACAATGAAGCGATAGATTTCCCATTTCTTTGGGGATGATTTTTAATTGATCTTCATCAATTTCAATTGTGAATTCAGGTAAAGCTAAATTTGTCGTACTTTCTGTGTCATATTCACTGCAAGGAAATGGATTGCACTCTTGCATGTGTGCTAATTCATCAAATACAGATTCATAAGGTATATCTAAAGATTCAGAAATTGTATAGAAATCTTTTTCTTCAAGTTCTTTTGAATGATTCTTTAAAATAGTGTATGCGATTGTATAGCCTTTTTCTTTTAATTGAATCATTAAAGAATCAATACTATTTTTAGCAGCCACACCAATGGGTTCAAAGGTTTGAATGAAAGAGAGTGTTTCTTCAAATTGTGTTTTAGTACATTTTAAGTCCGATAGGACAGTTTGGATGTCTTGATCAAAGAAGCCATGACTATCTAAGGATTCAATAATATAATGGGCAATGGGTTCATTGTATTTTTTAGTGCTTGTATGCAGCTGCAAATAAAGTTCATCCTTTAGACTTGGCTTATTTGAAATGCCTGCTTCAAGATATTGTTGGATATCTTGACTTGGAGTGTATTCTAAAAAAGGATTATTTTGACTGACATTATATAAAAGATCCGATAAAGTCTGTCTATCTTTACTTAATATTTCTAGATGCGACTTTAAACCTGTTGTCATGTGGAGTGTTTGTTTGTAGGTATGTGTATAAATCAAATCTTGTTTCATATGTATATATGTTATACCATATTATGGTATAATAATTCAAAAAAAAGTGGAGGGTAACATGATAGAAAAAATATTGGCATATATTTTGGCATGTTGTAATAATAGTGAATTTGAACAAACAACAGTTGCCTTGATAAGTGAAAATTTAAAGATTAGCCGCTCACAGGTTTCTGTTGTATTAAATAAATTAGTAAAAGAAAATAAATTGATTCGCATTGAATTAAAACCGTTTTGTTTCATTTCGGTTGAATATTTGAAAGAAAAGTCAATTCCTTTTAAAGATAGTGTATATGCAAGTTTAGATGATTTATTATCAAATCAGGAAAAGAAGGATTTTGAAAAACTAGTGGGCATGAATCATTCTTTGGCTCAAACGGTTAAACAATGTAAAGCTACCATTTCATATCCTCCTAATGGGTTGCCCATGTTACTTTATGGACCTACGGGAACGGGTAAGTCTTTAATTGCAAAGTTGACGTATGAGTGGGCAAGAAATCAGGGTGTCATTTCAAAAGATGGACAATTTGTGCAGGTGAACTGTAGTGAATATGCGAACAATCCTGAATTATTAACAGCCAATCTATTTGGTCATGTCAAAGGTGCTTTTACAGGTGCTGAAAAAGATAATGAGGGTTTGATTGCCTTAGCCGATAATGGTGTTTTATTTTTGGATGAGGTGCATGAATTAAAGGCGGAATGCCAGGAAAAGTTGTTCTTGTTTATGGATCAAGGTATTTATCATCGTGTGGGGGATAATGAAAAGTGGTATAAGTCTAATGTTCGTATTGTATTTGCGACTACAGAAAATCCGGATAAAGTGTTGTTAAAAACATTAATGCGACGTATTCCAATGACAATCACAATTCCTAGTCTTGAACAAAGAGGTACGCAAGAGCGTATAGAGCTGTTGCATAACATTTTTAGTCAGGAAGAAAAACGTTTAGATTGTCAGATCAAGATGAGTAGCAAAGTGTATAATGCGCTGTTACAAAGTAAGATGCCAGGTAATATTGGTCAATTAAAGAGTAGTGTGCAGTCTTGTTGTATCAATTCTTTATTTGATAAGGTCAATGACGAATTAGTGATTCATTTGGATAGTTTGCCTAAAGATATTTTACAGCAGGTTTATGCGAATCAAAAAACGGTCTTGGACGATGATGAATATATATATGTGGATGATTTGCAGGGGTACTATAATGGTACAAAAGAAATTCTTCAATTGAATGATAGTCTATTGACTAGTTTTAGAAAATATAAAGAGGAACATACAAGCTTGGCGGATTTTATGGCAAAAGAAAAGAATTATGTTCAAAAATATTTTGATAACTTGATCTTTAGAAAGAAAGAATCGAGTCAGGTAGATTATTATAATCGTGGTGTGCAGCATATCTTTAACTTGATTGAATCGCGGTATGGATTAAAAATCACAAATAATGAAACGTTAGCTATCGCATCTTATTTAGATGAGATTCATCATGAATATCATGATTTAAGAAGCTGGTTTTTAAAACATGAAGAAGAGTGTGATGATTTATATCAATTGTTGCAGGAAGAATTTTTTAGAGCGACCAATGTATCTTTAGAAATTTGTACGTATTTAAAGTCCTATCTAGAAATGGATATGTATTCCATTATTATTTGTACATTTATCTTCTATGTTTATAATGTACAAAAAGATTCAAGGCTTTCTCAAAAAGCAGCCGTTGTACTATCACATGGTTTTTCTACGGCTTCTAGTATTGCGGATGCAGCCAATCGTTTCTTAGGACAATATATATTTGATGCGCTAGATATGCCTTTATATATTGATACGGCTACAATGATTGAGAAACTGAATCGTTATTTGGATCGTATTGGCAAGGTCAAAGAATTGTATCTATTAGTGGATATGGGTAGTTTGGAAGATATTTATAAAGGTTTGCATATAGAGAATGCGAATATTGGAATTATCAACAATGTGAGTACTCCAATCGCTTTAGAAATTGGAAATGGAATTCGTAATAATGTAGAGATGGAGAGCATATTACAAAAAACGATTGATGCTTTCCGTGTCAATTTTGCGTATCATATTGAAAAGCATCAACAAAAACAGCCAGTCATTCTATGTTCTTGCGCAAGTGGATTGGGTACGGCCAAGAAATTAAAGTCGATGTTGGAGCAATCTTTTCCAGATGGAATCAATTTAGATGTGAAGACGTTGAATTATTCGGAATTGATTGAATTAGGTAAAAAGAACAATGTATTTGAAGAATATGATGTTTTATGTGTACTTGGAACGTTAGATCCAAATATGGAGGACATTCCATTTGTGGGTATTGAAGATTTGATTATTGAAGATACATTTGGTGATTTCAATCAATACTTCAAGGATTATATGGATGAAGAACAGCTGTCTTTGTTTGATAAAAATATTCTGCATAATTTCTCATTGAGTAATATTATGAATGCACTAACGATATTAAATCCGGCAAAACTATTAGAGCAGGTTGCCAATGCGATTGATGTTTTACAAAAGTATGTTGGTGTTCGTTTCAGCAATCGAACTTGTTTTGGATTGTACGTACACATTTGTTGCTTGATTGAAAGACTTGTTGTTTCAAGAAATGCTGAGTATGATCCAAGCTCGGATTTCTTAAATGAACACAAAGATTTTGTGGACTATGTTAAGAAGGCGTTTAAGCAAGTAGAAGATTTCTATGGTGTAGATATTCCTACAGAGGAAATGATTCATATTTATAATTATGTGAAGAATAATTAGTAAAGATGAGGAAACTCATCTTTTTTTTGTAAACTTATTTCTACGGCACAATATTTGCTTGTATATAAGTGAATGACGTAATACAGAAAGGAGAAAGATGAATGAGTAGAGTAATATTTGCCTCACATGGAGGATTATCTAAAGGAATGAAAGATTCAGTTTCTATGATCGTTGGAGATTTAGCTAAGGATGTAGAAACATATAGCTTGCTTCCTGGACAAAATCCTGAAGATTTTTATCAAGAAGTTTTGAAAGAAGCAAAAGAAAGTGAAGAACAAATTGTAATCTTGTGTGATATCAAAGGTGGAAGTGTTCACACAGCTTTATCTAAACTTGCAGTATTGGATAATGTAATGGTTTTTTCAGGAATGAACATGGGATTGGCATTAGATGTAGTAATGAAAAGCTTGGGCCAAAATCTTGAATTAGCAGATGCGAACGATTTGATTGAAGCAGCTAAAGAGGGAATGACAGTTATGAATGGTATGACAAGCGAAGATGATGAAGATTTCTAATAGGAGGAGAAAAAAATGATCAAATTATTAAGAGTGGATCACAGATTGTTACATGGTCAAGTTGCTTTTTCTTGGAAAAATGCAGTTGAAGCCGATTGTATCTTAATTGCGTGCGATGCAGTTATGAAAGATGATTTAAGAAAAACATCAATTAAGTTGGCAAAACCAAGTGGTGTTAAATTAGTTATTAAAAATATGGATGATGCAGTAAATGCGATCAACAGTGGTGTTACAGACAAATACAAATTATTGACTGTAGTTGAATCTATTAAGGATGCTGAAAGATTGTGTAAAGAGTGCAACATCAATAAATTAAATCTTGGTGGTACTAAGGCTACTGCTGAAACTCGTAATATTTCAAAGGCAATGAATATTACTCCAGCAGAAGAAACAATTTTAAAAGGATTATGTGAATCAGGTGTGGATGTAACAATTCAGATGGTTCCAGTATTATAGGAGGAGAAATATGTTATTACAAGCAATTTTACTTGGCTTGGTAGCAATGCTTGGAAATGCTGAATATTTGTTCGGTACAAGCTTGTTGTCAAGACCATTGGTTATGGGAGCTTTAACAGGCGTTGTACTTGGTGATATCCCAACAGGTGTTACATTAGGTGCAACTTTAGAGTTGGCATTTATGGGAGCTTTCTCAATCGGAGCTAGTATTCCACCTGAAATGATTTCAGGAACCGTATTAGGAACAGCTTTCACAATTACTACAGGAGCGGGACCAGAAACTGCATTAACTGTTGGTTTACCAGTTGCTTCATTGGTTTTAATCGCAAAGAACGTTGGAATGGTTTTCATTTTACCTCCATTTGTTCACAAAGCAGATACATATGCAGCTGAAGGAAACATGGCAGGCGTTGCTAGAATGCACTTCTTAGGTGGATTCTTCGGTGTTAACTTGATTATTGGTGTTATCGTAGCATGTGGTTACTATGCAGGTGGACCTGCTGTACAGGCTTTATTAAATGTAATTCCTGAATGGATTTCAAATGGTTTACAAATCACAATGGGCTTATTACCTGCAATTGGATTTGGCTTATTGTTGATGATGATTATGGACAAAGAAGTTGCATGTTTCTTCTTCTTAGGATTCGCATTAAGCGTATACTTAGGAATTCCAGTAACTGCAATCGCAATTTTTGGAGCTATCATCGCTATCGTATTAACTCAATTACGTAGCAACTCAGCTCAAACAGCTACAGAAGGAGGATTAGACGAAGATGACGACTTCTAATAAATTAACAAAAAAAGAATTAAATCAAGTATTCTGGCGTTCATTCGGAATGGAATGGGACTGGAACTATGAAAGACAGATGAACATGGCATACTGCTACAGTATGTTACCAGTAATCAAAAAATTGTATTCAAATAAAGAAGACCAAATTGCAGCTATGCAACGTCACTTGGAATTCTTCAATACGACTCCTCAATTGTCAACATTGATTTTAGGTATTAGTGCTGCCATGGAAGAAAGCAATGCGAATGATCCTGATTTTGATACAGAAAGTATCAACAGTGTAAAAGTTTCATTGATGGGACCTTTAGCTGGTATTGGTGACTCATTCATCTGGGGAACATTACGTATCATCGCTACTGGTGTTGGTCTATCATTAGCGAACCAAGGAAATATCTTAGGACCTATCTTATTCTTATTGATCTTCAATATTCCTGCTCAAGGATTACGTTATTACTTAATGAATGCTGGTTATAAATTAGGTAGTGGATTCTTGGCTAAGATCCAGGAAAATGGATTGATGTCAAAACTTACTTATGCAGCAAGCGTTTTAGGATTGATGGTTGTTGGTGGTATGACTGCTGAAAACGTTTCAATCAAATTCCCATTGGCATTTGGTTCTGGTGATGAAGCAACTACATTAAATGATGTATTCAATAATATCATGCCTGGTTTAATGCCATTATTATTCACATTATTGGTTTACTACTTATTGAAAAAGAAAAATATTAAGACAACTACATTGTTGTTATTGTGTGTCGCAATCGGATTGATTGGCTCATTCTTTGGTATCTTAGGTTGTTAATAAATTTAAATAAATAAATGGAGGAAAAGAAAATGATTAAATTTAATGAACAAGAAAAAATCGATAGCGTAAATGGAGCATTGGCTCTACGCCCTCAAATCAACGAAATCGTTGATGAAATCTGCGAACGTGGATATTCAAACATTTGTTGGTTAGGTGTTGGTGGTACTTGGGCAAGTGCTATGCAAGCTACAGTACACATGAAAGAGATGAGTGCTATTGAAACTTGGGCAGAAAATGCTGCTGAATACTTAACTACAGGAAACAAACGTATTACTAAAGATACAGTTGTTATTATCTCTTCTGTAACTGGAAACACTAAAGAAGTTGTTGATGCTATCAAAAAAATCAAAGCAGAAGTTGGCGCTACAGTTATCTCATTTGTTGATGCTAAAGAAGCTATCTTATTAGACTTAGCAGACTACAAGATCTCTTATCCAGTTAACGAACAATTAAAGTTCTTCATGGTTGCTGACCGCTTCATGTTCAACAATGGTGAATTCGAAGACTACGAAGATATGTATGCAGAATTTGACAAATACTTGGCTCAAGCTTTAGTAGAAGTTGAAAAGAAAGCTGAACCATTCGCAGTAGAATTCGCTAAAAAACACTGGAATGACGAAATGCATTACTTTGTAGGTGCTGGAAATCAATGGGGAGCAACTTACTCATACGCAATGTGCTATTGGGAAGAACAATTATGGTTAAAGACTAAATCAATCTCATCTAATGAATTCTTCCACGGTATGTTTGAAATCGTAACTAAAGAAACTCCAGTTACAATCTATATCGGTGAAGATGCTCAACGTCCATTGTCTGAGCGTGTAGCTAACTTTATTCCAAGAATTTGTGAAAACTACACAATTATTGACTCTAAAGATTACGAATTAAAAGGAATTAGTGAAAAATATCGTAAACACTTATCTCACCACGTAATGCATGCTGTAAACAACAGAATTGACGTTCACATGGAAATCGAAACTCGTCACCCAATGGAAATCCGTCGTTATTACAGAAGATTAGAATACTAAAATATAAAGGTGGAACCATTCCACCTTTTATATGTTGTTTAGGGAGGTACAAATGGAAAAATTAACAATGCTTGATTATGTGAAAGAAACACCGGGCGTATTAAGAACAAATATTGAACAATACACTGCATTGGTTGAACCATTGATGAAGGAAATGCAACAAAAAGAAATTAAACGTATTTTGCTTGTGGCTTCTGGATCAAGTCATAATGCATGTTATTGTGCTCGAAGTTTTGTGGAAAAAGTGAGTGGTTTAGAAGTTAGAATCATTACTCCATATACATTTACGTATTATGAAAATGATATTAAAGAAACAGACTTAGTTTTGGTAGTTACACAGAGTGGTTTAAGTACAAATGCAATTGAAGCATTAAAAATCATTAAGAAAAAACAATGTAGAGCGATTTGTTTAACAGGAAATAAAAATAGTGATGTAAAAGATGTTGCGGATGTTGTGATTGAATATGGTGTTGGCGAAGAATTAGTTGGCTATGTCACAAAGGGTGTTTCCTCACTTGCGCTATTCTTAGATTTATTCGCAATTGCGTATTCTGGTAAGACTGAGTATTTAGAAGAGTTAAAAAAAGCTGTCCATTTAAATGAAGAAATGATTGGTAAGGCTACAAGCTTTATTCAGTTACACTATAAAGAATTTTCATCTATGTCTTGGGTTTACAGTTGTGGAGCGGGAGCCAATTATGGAACAGCGCTTGAAAGTGCATTAAAAATGGGGGAAACCATTCACATTCCAAGTTGCTGCTATGAAATTGAAGAATATATTCATGGTCCGAATTTACAATTAACGCCACAATACAATGTGATTTTCTTTGATGGAAACGATGTGGCAAGTCATCGTGTGGAACAAGTATATAAGGCTACACGCAAAGTAAGTGAGCGTGCCTATTTGATTTCAAATAATCCTGGATTAGCGGATGATGATCATGTTTTAAGCTTGAGTGGTACTGTATCAAGTGAACTTTCACCAATTGTTTATTTACCATTTGTACAACTATTAAGCTTTATTATTTCAAACGACTTACATTCTATTTATCAACATCCTTTATTAAAGGAATTTAAGGCTATCGCAGCCGCAAAAACGGAGAATTTTGTAAATTATGACGGCGATGATTAATACAGTAATTTTTGATATGGACGGGTTGATGTTTGATACGGAACCCCTATATATCGATGTGTTTGAAGAGATTTGTAAAAAACACAATCATTACTTTCCAAGAGAATATTTTTTAGGGATGTTAGGCACAAGTCATTTCGATTATTCAATTTACCATAAGGATTATCCATGGTTAGAGGATATGGTGGAAATTGCCGATGATGAATTTGTTTCTTATTACGAGAAACGCTTTGCGATTCCAGGCTCTGCCAATAAATATGGCTTGAAAGAATTGCATGATTATTTAAAATCGAATAATTATAATATTTGCATTGCGTCAAGCTCAAGTGTTCCGCACATTAAGCGTTTAGTGAATAATTGTGGATTTGATTTTCAAGCAGATTTGATGCTTTCATCACAAGATGAATATGCTTCAAAACCTGCACCTGACTTATTTTTGGCTTGCGCAAAAGAAATGGGTGTTGAACCAAAGAATTGTATCGTACTAGAAGATAGTAAGAATGGAATTCGTGCGGCGTATAATGCAAATATGCGAAGAGTTTGGATTCCAGATCAAGTCCCATTTAATGAAGAAGACATGAAATATGTTGATCTTCAGTGTAAGAATTTAAAAGAAGTAATCGATATATTAGAAGCAATGTAACGTTGCTTCTTTTTCGTGCTATACTAATGTTGTTTTTTTTGAGGGAGGATATGTATGTTAGAGTTAGTCATATTTGATGTAGACGGGTTAATGATTGATACAGAAAGCGTATGGAAGAATGCGTTTGACAAGGCAGGAGATAAATATGGTATTTCAAATTTAGGAGACACTTTATTTCCTTCATTAATTGGCAAAAGACTGGAAGATGAGCAAGAGTTGTTGGATCGTCTTTTACCAAGTGATATCCAAGATAAATTATTGAATGAGTGGAGACAAATCGGACTTAGTTCACTGGCCAATAAAGTACCAGTTAAACCAGGCCTATATGAAATGTTGGATTTTTTAGAACAACATCATATCAAAATGGCTGTCGCAACAACGACAAGAAGAGATTTAACCGAACAAAGACTTAAAAAGATTGGCGTATATGATCGTTTTGACTATGTTCTTTGTGGGGATGAGGTCACAAATCGTAAGCCGGATCCAGAAATTTATTTGAGTGTTTTAAAGCGAATGGATACAGACGCAAGAAATGCTCTAGTCTTAGAGGATAGTGTAGTTGGTGTTGAGGCTGCTTATAGAGCAGGTATTGATTGTATTCAAGTGCCAGATATCATTGCACCTACAGATTTACAAAAGAAGCAGACGGTTTATATTGCGAAAGATTTGATCGAAGCTAAAGATTATATTAAAGAGAATAGAGTATAAAATGCGACAAAATGATTTTGAAAATACTCCTATGTTAAAACTAGTCATGTCTCTAGCTATACCGAGTATGATTGCTCAACTTGTTAATATTTTATATTCCATTGTCGATCGTATGTTTGTAGGACAAATTGAAGAAGTGGGAAATGTATGTTTGGCAGCCGTTGGAATATGTGGGCCAATCGTTACTTTATTATCGAGTTTTGGAACACTTGTAGGTATTGGTGGTTCGATTTGGCTATCCATGTGTTTAGGACAAAAAAATGAGAAAAGGGCAAGTCAAATCTTATATAACAGCTTTGTGATGTTGGTTGTTCTTTCTGTTTGTTTAATACTTGGATTCATTCTTTTAAAACACAATTTGATCTATTGGTTTGGAGGCAGTGATGCCCTTTATCCTTATGCCAATACTTATTTAACAATCTATACATTAGGAACTTTCTTTGCCTTAATGTCAATTGGATTGAATTATTTTATAACGGGACAAGGCTATGCCACGATTGCGATGTTAAGTGTATGTATTGGGGCCATCACAAATATTATTTTTGACTTTATTTTGATTCGTACTTTAAAGATTGGTGTGGCTGGAGCAGCCATTGGTACAGTTGTAGCGCAATTTATATCGTGTATGTTTGTGCTTTGTTTTTTAAGATTCAAATCGAAAATCAAACTTCATAAAGAAGACTGTAGCTGAGGAGAAGGCTGCTTCTTTGAACCCAACTATGATCCAGAACATTGCTAATGGTCGTCTGGCTAAGTTCTTCAAGGAGAACTGCCTCGTTGACCAGGAGTTCCAGTTCGGTGATGGTGACAAGCAGACTGTTGCTCAGTACCTCGCTTCTCAGAGCAAGGATCTCAAGATCGTTGCTTACAAGCGCTTCACTCTTGCTGCTGAGTAATCTGCTGTTGCGGACGAAATGCTTGGCATGGCAAGATTAATTTGACTTATAGTTAAATTAGAATATCAGGGAGTTATGGAGTCAAGGCTTACGCTTTGCTTCTAACTCCCATTTCTTTTTTATTGAATTTTAGCAAGTTCAGAAGTTATAGAAGTTTAAGACGTTATGAAGATATTTGCCATAGGCATGAACTATGCCGAACACAATAAATCGCTACATGACACGTTATCTAAACCAGAGAGACCTGTCATTTTCACCAAAGCCGACTCGGCGTTGCTGAAGGATGGAAAACCATTCTTCATCCCTGATCATCTGGGACGTATAGAGTACGAGACAGAGTTGGTGGTTCGCATCTGCAGGTTGGGAAAGACCATCCCGCAGCGCTTCGCCCACAGATATTATGATGCGGTGACGGTAGGAATCGACTTCACAGCCCGTGAGATGCAGAAGAGGCTGCGTGAGGCTGGCCAGCCATGGGAACTTGCCAAGGGCTTCGATGGTTCGGCCGCGATAGGTACATGGATGGATGTGCAGAAGTTTCGCGACATACAGGCCATTCATTTCCATCTCGACATCAATGGCAAGACAGTACAGGAAGGTTGCTCCAGCGATATGTTCTACAAGGTGGACGAGATTATCTCTTATATCAGTCAGTACTTCACGCTGAAGACGGGCGACTTGCTTTATACAGGCTGTCCTACCGGT
>OIDX01000434.1_pt1 | contig 11244 bp, 9 predicted proteins | sample 1581671 | NCBI WGS metagenome assembly OIDX01 (sample SAMEA3882534, study PRJEB24775) | human gut metagenome | biome: human-associated habitat; feature: intestine environment; material: feces | place: Netherlands | collected 2009/2010 | reverse complement strand
CGTTCTCCATGCTGCTGCATCTCCACCGCAGTAATCAACAAATTTTACGGTTACAGACTGGATCAAAAGGCTTGTAGAAAATGCGAAGATGAAACGATAAGATCCCATCTGCACACGCTCTTTACTGTTCTTCGTAATCAAAGAAGTAAGTGCAGAATACGCAATATTATTTGCTGTATAGAACACACCATTTAACAATGTATATGCAATAAAGAACCATGCATATTTTGCTGTATTTCCCCAGCTTGTAGGAACCGCAAAACAACATACCAGTGTAATCGCACATCCAATGTAGCCGTAAAGCATCCACGGTTTCGCCTTACCCATCTTGCTGTGTGTCTTGTCAATCATCGAGCCAAAGAAAATGTCTGTAAATCCGTCAAACAGTTTGGAAACTGCGATCAACGTACCTACTATACCTGCTGCAAGTCCGACTGAATCCGTCAGATAAATCATCACAAAGGACGTTAAAAATGCATATACTACATTTCCTGCTATATCGCCGGATCCGTATCCAACTTTGTTATACCATTTTAAATACTTTTTTTCTTCCATAGAATCACTCCTCATCTTAATCATGTTTAGAATTTCATGTGTCAAACAGTCTGATGCCTATATTATTCTAAATGCTTTTACTTTTGTTCTCTTGTATCCCGAATATCCCCGTATGTCCGGACTTATACGTCGATATTCGGGAAACGAGTTATATCATTATCCTTTCACATACGGAACCAGTGTAAACCGGAACCGGAATAATCTATCATCAAATCTGTATGCTTCTAACACGTCTGGTCCGCAGCTGTTAGAGCCTATTCCATTCTGTGCATAATCAAGACAGAATACCGTACTGTCCGATTCTATCAATTCATAGTTATGTGCCTTTTCTTCCAGCTCCTCCTGTGTATAGAAGGACGCATTGAATGAAAATGTATCTTCCTCTGCAACGGCAGTGATACCGTACTGGCTGTTGCCAAGCTCCACATAATCGCAGTCGTAGTGACTTCCGTTTTCCTGTGGGCGGATATAGTCCTCATGCATATCGGAAACCTTCAGACGATACAATCCGTGGCTTGCTGCTCTATGCTTGTCCCGGTAGCTTTCCTGCGGTCCCATACCGAAGAACCCTGCATCTGTAAGCTTCTTATCTAAGAACATCCGCACACCAAATCTTGGAAGATCCGGGAACTCCTCATCCTTTTTCACTGCGATATCCGCTCCAATTCTTCCGGCTGCGTCAATCGTCCAAGTGATTGTCACATCCATAATTTTCTGCACGGTTGCTGCCACGACCGAAGCCTGACTTGTCACAGTTACTCCGTGCTTTCCCTGAATCACCTCTGACTTGTATGCTCTTGTATAGGCTTCGTTGTAGTGGGCTTTCTTCCACTCTGCCTTGATATACATATCGTTATCCGTCGGTGCTCTCCAGATGTTCAGTTCCATCGGATGATTCATATATTCTCTGCCTGCAAATGTCAGGCTGTCAAAAAGTGCTGTCCGCTTGTTGACCGTATAGGAGAAATCCCGTCCCTTTATGATGATCTCTGTATCATTTTCCTGTACCTGAATACCGGTATTCGGCACTTCCTTTGTAAGCCAGCTTACTGCCTGCTGATTCTTTGCACCCTTACTGCTTACATCTATCTCATCAAAGCCTAAGACATACGCCTTGGAAAGAAGCGGGATGTCCTTCTTCAGCTTATAGAACAGCTTCAGATATACCTTCCCATTCTCCGGAATTGAAAGCTTTAAAGTTGTGCTTCCATCACAATGCGGTAAAATGGATACTTCGGAAAGCTTCCCCTTCCCGATTACAAGCCCATCCTGTGACAGCTCATAGGTAATCTCTGCATAATCCTTCAGATCATCAAAATCCATATAGTTGTGAAGCACTAATTCTCCACTTGCTGCATCATACGATACTACTCTTGCCGGTCGGTATACATTCTTGTACTCCAAAAGTCCGGTGTGTATCCTTCTGTCCGGATATACCAGACCATCCATACAGAAGTTGCTGTCATGGATTACTTCGCCATGATCGCCGCCATAGGCATAGATCGTCTTGCCGTTTTCGGCTACACCATGGGCGATTGCATGATCGCACCACTCCCACACGAAACCGCCGCACATCTTATCCTCTGCCTGTATCATCTGGAAATAATCTTCAAAATCTCCGGGACCATTTCCCATACTGTGGCAGTATTCCACCAGAAGGAATGGTTTGCTGCCATCCTTTTCCAAATATTCCTCTATCTCAGTAAGTGCCGGATACATACGGCTGTATAAGTCCAGATTCTCGTAATCATAGGTTACATCGTAATTGCGGTATCTGGCACTCTCATACTGCGTGATCCGCTCCGAATCGAACTTCTTTGTCCATGCCAGTGCCTTCTCAAAATTGCAGCCATAAGCGCTTTCATTTCCCATAGACCACATCACGATACAGAACCGGTTCTTGTCACGCTCCACCATCAGCTTCACACGGTCAACAATCGTAGCTTCCCATACCGGATCATCTGCTATTTTCTCATTCCAACGCTTAAAGCGGTTGTAATCCGTATCCTCTTTTCGATACAGCATAAATGGTCCGTGTGCTTCGATATCTGCCTCGTCAATCACCATAAATCCATAGCGGTCGCACATTTCATAGAAAAATGGTGCATTTGGATAATGGCTGGAACGAATGGCATTGAAGTTGTGCTGCTTCATCAGGGTAAGGTCTGTCTTGATCTGCTCCATGCTAATTGTAAATCCGGTGACCGGATCGGAGTCATGGCGGTTCACACCACGGAATTTAATCTTCTGTCCATTTAAGTAGATTACCTGATTCTTGATCTCGATCTTGCGGAGTGCTATATGGTCTACGATTACCTCCTGCTCCGTCTCCAGAATAATCGTATACAGATACGGATTCTCTGTATTCCAGAGTGTATAATCTACAATCTCAAAAGTCGCTTCTCCACTCTCGGAAATAACACCCTCGGAAACAACTGCTCCATTCTTATCCTCGAGCTTTACCCGAACCTCTGTCGGCTCGTAAAATGCTGCTGTAAGATTTATCCTTGCAATGTCTGAATCTAATTGTGTTGTAATGCGATAATCACGGATTCCCTTTTCCGGACGTTTTAAGAGATACACATCACGGAAGATTCCGCTCATACGGAACTTGTCCTGATCTTCAAGGTACGAACCGTCGCACCACTTCATCACAAGCACGGAAATCCGGTTCTCTCCTTCCCGCAATACGTCTGTCACATCAAACTCACTGGTCATGTGGCTCACTTGACTGTAGCCTACATAGGTGCCGTTTAACCATACATAAAAGCAGCTATCCACACCTTCAAAGTTAAGATATGCCTTTGGTGCTGCAGCATCCTTTGCATAGTCAAAGGTATGCACATAAGCTCCACATGGAATATCCTGTGGCACATATGGTGGATCAAACGGAAATGGGTAACGGATATTTGTGTATTGGTGTGTATCATAACCTGCCATCTGCCATACACTCGGAACTTTGATCTCATCAAAGCCCTCAACCGAATAACCATCCTCATAAAAGGCATCCTTCATATCATAGATGCTGTCAAAATACTGAAACTTCCATGTACCATTCAAAAGCTGCATTCTGTCTGACAGCTCTCTGTGCTCTACCAGGTCATCCATCCGCTTGGAAGCCGGCATGTAATAAGCTCTCGCCGGCATCGTATTGTCATGTAATACACTTAAGTCCTCATAGTAACGTGGCACGATCATAAATAATCCTCCTTCATTCATACAGTTTATACACTTTTTTTGTTGCTTGTACCCCTGCTAACAGTTTTCTCCTTACTGTCTGCTTTTTTTCCTTCTCGCTTTTGTTAGATTTATATTACCTTAATCCATTTCTTATGTCTATAAACTAGAATGGACAAAATATGCACAAAATGATACAATAATCCCATCAAGCAGAAAAGTGGACGAACTGCTTGCAGCATCGGACACTTTTCTATTTGATGGGTAAACAGTCATAAGCACGCAGGACGATAGTCCGGAGTGCGCATGGCTGGCACGATTTCGAGAGTTCGAAGAACGAAGAAATCGTGATTATTGTATCGAGTGAAAGGAGTGCTGCCCTATGTACATGAACACCGGTTATTTGAAACATTCACATATGGATTTTAAGGATAAAAGCCGACCACTGATTGTCGGTAGCTGCGGAATCTATCGTTTGTCTGAGCACCCAAAGATGCCAACCTATCGCCCAAGAGGACGTGTTGATTTTCAGATTATATATATTGCAGCCGGATGCGGACATTTTCATTTTGATACTGTTGATAACGAAACAATTGTTCCCGCTGGTAACATTGTCATATTCCGTCCAAAAGAGCTTCAGAAATATGAATACTATGGGGAAGATAAGACAGAAGTCTACTGGATTCATTTTACTGGAAGTGATGTAAAAAATATCCTAAGAAAATATGGTTTCCCAGATAACGAGAGAATATTCCCGGTTGGTACATCCATGGAATATGAGCGTGTATTTAAGAGAATTATTATAGAATTACAACGTTGTCAGGATAACTACGAAGAAATGCTCACATTATTGCTCCGTCATCTTCTGATCATATTCCAACGTGAGCTTACCAGAGAGCAAGTTTTAAAAAATGAATATCTCGACCACGAGATGGATACCGCCATGACATATTTTAACGAAAATTATAACCGTGATATCAATATAGAAGAGTATGCGACATCCAAGGGGATGAGCGTCAGTTGGTTCATACGAAGCTTCAAGAAGTTCACGGGTTCTACTCCTATGCAGTTTATTGTTGCGCTCCGTGTCAACAACGCACAGGTTCTACTAGAAACAACGAATTATTCTATCAATGAAATATCAAAAATTGTGGGATATGATAACCAGCTCTATTTCAGCCGATTATTTCATAAGCTGAAGGGATTTTCTCCGAGGGAATATCGGAAAACCAGAAAGTTGGAAATATAAACTAAAGCCCATCTATAATAGGAATAACTACTATTATGGAGCTGTTGGTTCTGTAGGCATGATAAGTTTCTTATTTTTCTCATTATGTATGGGACTTTCCTCCGGCATAGGCGTAATCGTTTCTAACTGTTTTGGTGCAAAAAAGAAGAAGAAGTGAAAACTGCGATTGCTAACTCCATATATGTGATGAGTGGAGGGTGCAGACATTTTCTTGGACTATATAAGTGACCAATCCAAGTCTATGTCTGTACTCTATAGGACTCAAATATCCTAATGATTTTTTACATTTTCTCCATCCGATAAAATGCGCCTTTTTTCTCTAGCAATTCTTCGTAAGAGCCACATTCCAGAACATTTCCTTTTTCAATCACAGCAATCCGGTCAGCATTGCGAATGGTAGACAGACGGTGGGCTACGATCAGTGTGGTACGTCCTTTCACAAGTTTCTGGATTGAATCCTGAATCTTCTTTTCAGAGATGCTGTCAAGCGCAGAAGTTGCCTCATCCAGAATCAGGATCTTCGGATTCCGTAAAAATGCACGGGCAATGGAGATGCGCTGCCGTTGTCCGCCGGAAAGATTTTCCCCATGTTCTGTGATCATCGTGTCCAGACCATCAGGCAGTTTCTGGACAACTTCTTCCAGGTTGGCTGCACGTATGACATTCCATAACTGTTCCTCGGAGATAGATTCAGATCCATAGGTGATATTCTCGCGGAGAGTTCCGGTGAAGAGAATGGACTGTTGTGGAACGACGGCAATCTGCTTTCGGTAGCTGTGCAGATCCAGTTCCATCAGGTCATTTCCATCAACCAATACCTGTCCGCTGTCAGCTTTCAGGAAACCGATGGCAAGATTGAGGATTGTTGTTTTTCCAGAGCCGGAACCACCGGCAAAGGCAACTGTTTCCCCCGGCTGAATCTTGAAGTTCAGATGACTTAATACCGGTTTTTCATTGCCTTTATAAGTAAAAGATACATCCTGAAATGTAATCTCACCTTTCAGATCAACTACTTTTTTCTTCCTACAGTTGTCCTCAATATCATTTGCACAAAGCACATCACCAATCGATTCAACGGATTCCAGGCCTTTCGCAATGATTGGCAGCAAAGTCACAATACTTGCAATCTGAGCGACGATGCTGGAAAAATAAGTCTGGTATAAGGTGATATCTCCGACACCGATGATTCCTTTCCATGCAATGTAGGCTGTAAATGCAAGACAGAATACCTGAAAGATCTGAAATGCAACCCAGCTGATTGAAGAAAAGTATGTCTGAATCATATCAAGCTGAAGCCCTTTTTCAGCAACTTTACGAAGCTGTTCACTCATTTTACGGGCTTCCTGATCTTCCAGAGCGTGAGCTTTAGTTACAGGAATCATTTCAACCATTTCCATTACTTTTGCAGAAGTTTCTTCCATTTCTTTACGGAAAGCACGGTTATGGGTTTTGATTTTTCCTTTAAAACCAACAATGATCAAAACAGAAACCGGTATCGTGCAGAGGAAGAAAAGAAATACGATCCGACTTTTGAAGATGACCACTCCGAAGGATACACCAATGTTCAGAATGATAGTCAAAAGAGAGATAAAAATCTGAGATGCAAGATTTTGTATCTGTTCTACATCTCGCATGATCTTCGACTGAAGCCTTCCGGACTGCATTTCCTTGTGATAGGTAATCGACAATTGCTGAAGCTTGCAGACTAGGGCTTCGCGCAGTTCTTTCTCTACTGTTCGTACCGTTTTAGCATAGAGCCAGGTATGGATGTAGTTGGTTGGTATGTTCTGTACCAGAAATGCAATCATAAGGATGGTATTCAGAATCAGAATTTTGGTAATATTCCCGTTGTGGTCTGTCACTGCATTGATAATATTAGCTGTGACGATTGGAAGAACCCAGGTTGGGGAATGCTTGATAATGAAAAAGAAAATGGAACCAACCAGCGCGCCATAGTGTCCCTTGAAAAGAGAAAGAAGCGTGCGCAGGTTATTTTTTCTGTTCCGGCTGAAGATGTGCATCATGGCAGCTTCTTCCTGCCAGAGATCCTGTTCTGAAGTTTGTTGTATGCTATTTTCTTGTGTCTCTCCCATAGTAGTCTTTAATAACCTCCTGTATCGGTTTGTTGCAGATTTCGTAGCTGGTATCTCTTGATGCAATACTTCTGGACGGAAGAACCGGGGCCCATTCCCACATGGCAAAACCATTGACCCATGAGCGCTTTGCACAGGCCTCAAACATAGCACGATACCAGTCTGGCTGTTCCTCCAGACGTAAATCTCCCTGAATTGCCCAGTTGTTAGGCACCAGTGAGGATCCTTTTCTGGACATGCATCCTGCTTCGGCGAAGAAGAATGGTTTCTTGAATTTCTGAACGACTTTTTCAATACGGTCAAGTTCCTGTTCCCACTGATCAATCGGATAATATCCGCTGGAAGAAATCATGTCGACACAGTCCCACCAGGTTACATTTTCTTCCTGATATTTATCGGTATTATAGGAAACAGGTCCGTGGTAATAGTTTCGGATCGCAGCGATTACGTTTCTCCATTCTTCACTGCGGTGTTCCGTCATTACCATCTCACATCCTGCAATAAAAAGATCACATTGTTCGGCTTCTGCAATTTTGGCATAGTGTGTCTGGAATTCTGTGTAAGAGGCAAACCAGTTTTCCCATTTCGGTTCACATGGAACATCTTTTTCAAAGAAACTGATGTAAGCACGCCAGACACCATTTTTACAATTAACGGTAGGTTTCAAGGCAACACGGATGCGCTTGCTTTTTGCATAGCGGATCATATTGATTAATTCTTCATCTGAGAATGTGGCACTGGAAGTGTAACAGATCTCTTCTGAGTGTGCGTGGTCCTGTAGCCCTACAGGAGCAAGGATTACGAAATCAGCAGCAGTGTGTTCTATCATATAATCAAAACTGTCACGGGCAGTCTGTGTAGAAAGAGAACCACGTTTGTGAAATGGGGCAAATGTAATTCCTTTAATATATCCAAGTTGATTTTGAATTTTCATTTTGGTAAAAACCTCCTGTCTTTCGAATTATATAGTTCTATTTTCTGCTGGAAGTATATCATGTAGAAAAAAGATATGATATAATGAATCTATTATAAAATTGTAAAAATCTATGATGGAGATAATCTGTGAAACCTTATTTTGAATGTTTAGACAAATTAAACAAACCATATGAAGCCTTTTTATTTGATGCACAGACATCTGAGATGTTCCCAATTCTTCCACATTGGCATTATTTTGTGGAGATTCTTTACATGGTGGAGGGAAAGGCGTATGTAGAGGCAGGAGAAGAGAATTATGTATTGGAACCGGGAGATCTGATCGTATTTTATCCACAGATGGCTCATGCAATTTATTCAACAGGACAGCTTCCAATCCGTTACTATGTCCTGAAATTCGATCCTGCACATCTGAATATATCCGGTTCGGCACTTCCATCGATTTCGAGTCTGATCGCCATGGCCGCAGTGGAGCAGAAGCTATCGGTTTATTTTTCGAAAGAGAAATTTAATCAGGAAAAAATGAAGCAGCTGATTCAGGGATCAGTGAAGACGTTAGAAGAAAAGCAATTTGGTTATGACATTATTATGCATTCGAATTATTGTCTTCTTATGGCAGAAATTCTTCGTGTCTGGAAGCAGGAAGGCTTTCAGATAAAAAAAAGGAAAAAGGAAACTGTATTAAGCGAAAAATTTACAGAGGTATCTGAGTACATTTCACAGCACTACCAGGAAGATCTCTCGGTGGCGGAGCTGGCAGAAAAATTTCATATGAGTTATTCGTATTTTGCCGCAATATTCAAGGAGTACTATGGACAGACCTGCAAGGAGATGATTCTCACGGTAAGACTGCAAAAAGCGGAGGACTTATTGCAATTCACAGATTTTGACCTAACTTATATCAGCCAGGAGACAGGATTTTGTGACTGCAGCCATTTTATCAAGGCGTTTAAACAGAAGTATGGAGTGACACCGAGGAAGTATAGGATGAAGGAGAAAAGTTTTGATTTTGTATCACGGAAGTAAAGAAATTGCAGAGGGATTATTACCTTCGTTTGCACCAAGATATACCTTAATATTCATATTTTCCCTCTTTTCAAAAATGGGCAATCCCGATTGGAATTGCCCATTCATCGTACTAATTATGCAATTTTTTCTGACTATATATTGTTTCGCTTTGTGGCTTTTTTACACACTGCTGAATCACACTTATAACATACGTAATGGAATCGGTACAGTCATTCTTGAGCCATTCTGAGATAATTGCCATCAATCCCCGAATATAAAAGGCCATGATATAAGGACGATCTTGCTGTAGCACACCATAGCGGTCGAGAATCGGCGTAAACACATGACGAAGCATTCTATCATAACTTTTATCCAGCCCCAACACCGCCGTATTTTCTGTTGCTGTGCGAAACAGTCGTTTATTGTTTTTAATGTAACTGAGGTAAGGTTTTAAATAATCCTGTGTAATTAGATATAATTCATCCCTCGGGCAATTTTGCAGCTTTGCAGAAAAAGCATCTGAATCTTTCTCCATGCAAGCACGAAATTGTTCGTTCATACGACTGACACTCTCCGAGAGCAGGTCTGACATCGTTTCATAGTGCAGATAGAAGGTAGAACGATTGACCCCTGCTACTTCACAGATTTCTTTGACTGTAATATACATAAAATCCTTTTTTGCCAGAAGTGCCAGAAACGCTTCGTCCATTTTGGTTGCAGTAGTAAAATATCTGCTTTCTGATTTATTCAATCGTTCTCACCCATCTTTCATGTTGTTTACTTCTCGCTGATTTCTTTTGCCAATTCCATGATTTCAAAAGCATATTTCTGCTTGCCCTGAGCCAGCAATTTTTTGTAGATGGGGTAATTAACACCCATACCCAACAGCCCGATCGTGCCGACGATCACGCCGAGAACAAACATAGCAGCACTACCGCTGCCGATAACCTTCATGGAAAGGCACATCCCAACACCGGCCACCAACGCACTAATAATACCAAATGTGTAGGTAAAAACAGTTGCGGGAAGCTTGGCTTTTTTATCCAGCTTGCGAAGAGCGACCACCTTTGAGGTGTCCTTGGGTGCATATTCATTTGCGAGTTGTTCTGCATAGATTTTATCTGTATTCATGGCTTGTTGCCTCCTTCATTTGATGGTTATATGATACCGAAAAAGAATGAACAACAGAACAACACTGACGGCAGTTTGTGTTGAGTTCAAGAATTGTGCAAACCCCAATTTGTATTTCTGTTAGTTTTAAAAATGGACAATCCCGATTGAAATTGCCCACTCATTGCACTAATTATACGATTTTTTCTTGCTTGCATCAATTGATGTAAATCGCTATTTTTTGATTTTTTATCAAATGAAGTACATCTTAATAAAGCTTAGCTCCTGCAAAAATCTTGTCATCACCCATCAATAAGTTCAAGCCTTCATGTACAGCTGAGATCAACATACCCTCAGAATTAATACCCAACATTTTTCTTGGTGGTAAGTATACAATCACAATAGCATGACACATTATAGCCAGCTATACCAATTGTAATTTGTATTGCTAATTAAATATATTTACTAGCCTCTTTAATACTTAACTTGTCCATTTTGTCTTTGTATTTTCCAACAAACTCTTTAACCCATTTCGGATTTGTTTTAGAATAATCTCTTAAACTCCAACCAATAGCCTTATTTATAAAAAATTCATCACTACCAAAATTATTTACAATTATTTTTTCTAATAATTCTGTATTAGTTTTTTCTTTTCTACAAAGTTGATGGTCTATTGCTATTCTTCTTACCCAAAAATCTTCATCTTTTGACCATTTCAACATCAAATCATTTATTCTTTCATCTTTAAATGCTATATTTCCAACGATTCTATCTAGTCCATCTATTGTATCCCACCATTGTTTTGACTTTATATATTTAAAAATTTTAGAAACATCATCATAAGTTAAATATTTTTGCATAGTTACTAAATAGTCCATGACTAAATATTGAAATTCCCTATAGTCATCTTCATAACATTTATCTAAAAAATCCCAATCTACAACTTTACTTACTTTTTCTTCTTTTAGTAAATCTTTATAAAATGACTTTCTTATTGGAGTTGCTAATCCATAGAATTTGAACAAATCTCTCATATATTTTGACATCTTTACAGCATTTTCTTCATCTCTATTTTGTTCAAAAAGATGTTTTATTTTGGCTCTTCATCAGTAAATGTGG
>OIDX01000399.1_pt1 | contig 11996 bp, 9 predicted proteins | sample 1581671 | NCBI WGS metagenome assembly OIDX01 (sample SAMEA3882534, study PRJEB24775) | human gut metagenome | biome: human-associated habitat; feature: intestine environment; material: feces | place: Netherlands | collected 2009/2010 | reverse complement strand
ATCTGAAGAATAATCTGCTTGAGAATCATATGACGCTCGATGACCCACAGGATTTAAATCTTCGTATCGAAGGTGTCGCAACGACTTTTTACGGCAGGGTGCTTGTGATAAACCGGGAGTACCGGGTGATCAAGGATACTTATGGAAACCATGAAAATGCACAGATTGTAAATCCGGATATTATGGCTGTAATGCGCGGACAGGCGAGTGAGAAGATATCGAAGAAGGATGGATATCTTGAATATATCACAGCTGTGAAGCAGGAACAGGATGTACAGGGCGTGCTTGTGATTCAGGCATCGACGGACAGCCTGAAGGTAATTGAACGCCGGGTAGAACGACGAAACTGGTTGTCATTTGCACTTATCATGGCAATCTGCATTGGTGCAGCATGGGCAATCGGCAATGCAAGCTCACGTGGGATCAAGCGTATCAATCAGCAGATGGAAATCGCGGGAGAAGGACAGCTGGAGACACAGATTCCAGTGCGTGGATTCAAGGAGTTTAAACAGCTGACGGAACGTTACAATGCGACGATATCCAAGCTGATGGTCATTGACTCCACACGACAGGAGTTTGTATCGAATGTGTCACATGAATTAAAGACGCCGATCACGTCGATGAAGGTGTTGGCAGATTCTCTGATACAGAACGAATCTGCGGATCTTGCGATGTACAAGGAATTTATGACTGATATCGTGGATGAGATTGACAGAGAAAGTAAAATTATTACCGATCTGCTGACACTTGTAAAAATGGATAAAAAATCAGCCGCGATGAATATCGAGGAGATAAAGATTAATGATCTGTTGGAGGTGATATTGAAGCGCGTAACGCCAATCGCCAAAAGCCGTGGAATCCAGATTACTTACGAGAGCTACCGTGATGTGACGGCATGGGTGGATGAGGTCAAACTGAGTCTGGCTCTGACGAATATTATAGAGAATGCGGTGAAGTACAATGTTGACAATGGCTGGGTGAAAGTGACGCTCAATGCAGACCACCGCAACTTCTATGTGAAGGTTGCAGATTCCGGTGTTGGAATCCCGGATGACTGCAAGGAGCATGTATTTGAACGTTTCTACCGGGTAGATAAAGCGCGAAGCCGGGATACCGGTGGTACAGGACTTGGACTTGCTATCACGAAAAGCGTCATTCAGATGCACAAGGGTTCAATCAAATTGTACAGCGAGTCTGGAGAGGGCACTACATTTACCATTCGCATTCCGATGAAATCGGATGCCTCCGTGGATACAGCACGAAAGGAGGGCGATGCAGAATGAGAAAGAAGTATTGGAAAACCGGATGCGTGATCGCGACACTGCTTTGCCTGACAGCCTGTGGGAAAGCACAGACTGGAGAGATTACACCGCTTGCAGATAATATGATTCATCTGTATCTGGCAGAGGATAACACAGTTGTGCGTGCCGATGCAGATTACCAGTTGAAAACACCGGATGCAATCGCATCCTGCGTGGAGGATGCAATGACGGCACTCACAGCAATGGAAACATCGAAGATCGAAGCTTACAGTTATATGATGGGCGAGGATAACAGTTTGCAGATGGATATCACACTTGTGGAAGGCAGTTACGAGCAGGAAGATATATTGCTGATCATGGCAGCCACAACGAAGACATTGTTCCAGATGGATGATATTTCCAGCATTGCACTGACCGTAAAGGGACATGACGAAAACGTGTATGCAGAGCAGTTGTTCCTGCGGGATTCTGTTTATTATTATGGTACCGACGAACCGAGTCTGGCAGAGGAATCAATTACCATGTATGCACCAAATGCGCAGGGAACTGCACTGGAATCCTATGGAATCAAAGTACAGTCGGAGCCACAGACGTCCGATCAGGAGTATATCGTACGGGAGCTGGTACAGAAAAAAGTGCTTTCTCCGGACACAAAGGTGAACCAGGTGTCGGTCCATGATTCGGTCTGCTATCTGGATCTGTCAGAGGAATTTACAAATGCCGTGGGAACGATTTCACCAGAGCTTGCGTTGTATGCAGTCGTGAATTCGGTAATTGCACAGACAGACGTGGATACGGTACAGATTCTGATTGATGGAAAAATCGTGCCAATGTACCGGAATGTGGTTGCAATAGACAAACCATTACCATTTAATGCAAATGTAGTACAAGAATAAAAGAATATAGGAGACGTATGAAACGACCAGTATTTTGTGTGGCTTTGGCGTATGCACTTGGAGAGGTGATTGGCCTGTACACAAGAACGGTGGGCGAGATAGGCATAGTGAGTGCTATGCTTGTTTGCGTTGGGATTTTCGTGCGGAAGAAAAAACAGGGAAAAAGCGCATGCGTTCTGGGACTGGGAATTGGTCTTGGAATGCTTGGCGCTTTTTTGCGTATTCCGCAGGATCTACGGGAAAAGCCGGATATCCGGCAGGAAAACGGTTACGATATTATAACCTATGCAACGGGAGGGGAGACGCAGGGGCAGCCTGTCATCTGTGCCGGGATTCTGACTGACCGGCAGGGAGAAACATGGACGATGCGGGTACTGGACGGAGCTGACGTGCATGGAGATATTCTGCTCCGTGGTGTGGAAGGGGAACACACGATTGCGGAGATTGTACAGGTAACAGGTACTTATGATACATTTGAGCATGTGAGAAATCCGGGTGGGTTCCAGTCACGCAGCTATTATCTTGCCCGGAATATCAGCGGATATTACTATGCACCGCAGGTGACGACGATCACCGTTAATCAGCGGGAAATACTTGGGCTGCCAAGGTATTTGTATTATCAGGGAAAACGTATATTATATGAATTGCGTATACGGGCAGACTGCCAGATTGCAAAGCTTCTTCCAGAAGAACAGGCGTCGCTTGTGTCTGGAATCCTGCTTGGAGAAAAATCAAGGATAGATGCAGAACTCAAGACATTATATCAGATGGGCGGGATTGCGCATATTCTGGCGATATCAGGACTTCATATTTCCCTGCTTGGAGGACTGCTCTTTCGATTGATGCGGCGGGCTCGTGTGCCGATTCCGGCAGCAGGAATTATCACGATAGCAGGACTTTTGTTGTACGGCATGATGACCGGAATGAGTCTGGCAACGATGCGCGCGATCTGGATGATGGTGATTTTTCTTGTGGCGCAGATGTTCGGGAAATCCTATGATATGCCGACTGCGATGGGAATTGCCTTGTTCTTTATGCTTCTATGCAACCCGGTTCGCATCTTAGATGCCGGGATGCAGTTAAGCTATATGGCGATTGCGGGGGTATCACTTGGAAACTATGGGATGAAGCGCTTGCATAAAAAAACTGGATTTCGGCGGTTCCAGAAACGATATCCGCTTCGGTTCCGTGTGGTGCAGAGCCTGTTTTATTCTGTAACATTGCAGGGGATGATGCTTCCTGTGGTGGCAAAAACCTATTACGAGATACCAGTCTATGCAGGATTGCTGAATCTGATCGTTGTACCGGGGATGACGGTTGTGGTAGCAGGAAGCTGGTTCGGCTTGCTTGTATCCATTGGCACGATTTCGCTTGGCAGGTTCGTCATGCTGCCGGTTGGGTGGATGTTACAGGGATATACATGGCTTTGCGAAAGGACACTGGAACTGCCGTGGAATACACTTGTTACAGGAGAGATACGAGGCTGGCAGAGTGGCATGTGGTATGGCGGGATTGCATGCACGCTGGTATTGCTTCGCACAAAAACAAGAAATAAGCTGCGGGACTTTGTATATAAACATACCGGTAGGTTCTGGCGTAAAAGAGAGGTCGTGCGCTACACTGTATGCACGATCCTTATAAGTATGCTGTTACAGGGGGCAGGACAGGCGTTATGCGTGTGGCAGCAACGCACAGAAGCAATCTATTTCTTGGATGTTGGACAAGGCGATGGAATCCTGATACGATCCCCGGACGGAAGAAATATCGTGATTGACGGCGGCTCGACGTCACAGTCAAAATGTGGGACATACACACTGCTTCCGGCGCTGCGATCGCAAGGCATGACGGAGATTGACTGTTGGTTTGTGACACATACCGATGAGGATCATATCAGTGGATTAAAAGAACTTTTATTGCAGGGAAAACTGACGCAGATCAAGGTGCGGACGGTTGTCTTTTCCGCCTATGTGTTTCAGGATGCGGCATTGGCAGAGTTAGAAGCAGTGATTCGGGCTGCCGGAATCACAATCGTGTGGATGAGGGAGGGCGACGTGATTGGAGATGATACATTTACGCTTACCTGCCTGCATCCAACTGCAGAATATCGCGCAAAGGATAAGAATGCAGCGAGTCTGGCACTGGCATATCATTCTGATACATTTGATATGTTATTTACTGGAGACATGGATGCAGATGCCGTCGCAGATATGGATATACAACAGGATTATGATTGCATCAAGCTTCCGCATCATGGCTCGAAGTACTCGTATGTGGAGGGGGTCTATGCGCATGCGGACTATGGTTTGATTTCCTGTGGATACAATAACCGTTATGGACATCCACACACGGAAGTGCTACAAGGGTTAGCGCAGGAAGGGACGAAGGTACTTCGGACGGATGAGATGGGAGCAGTAATCTTCCGGAGTAGATAAAAGGAGGAAGATGTGATACAATGTATTCATTGAAAACAAAGAGGTATTCAAACGTAACAAAAAGGTAAACATACCGAATAATAAGTGTAGTTAGCGTTCTATATCGGAGTCGACATGGCAAAAAAAGAAAAAGCAAATGGCATGGCCATTTTAAATGAACAAATCAATAAGAAAGAATTCAGTCGTGTGTATCTGCTTGGTGGAACGGAACCATATCTGATTTATCAGTATCGGGACAAACTGATCGCGGCGATGATCGATCCAAACGATACAATGAATATTATCACCTACAAGGGTGAGAATTCCAAACCAGAGGACATCATTGAATTTGCAGATACCATGCCATTTTTTACAGAACGCAGAGTGGTGCTGGTGGAGAACAGCAATTTCTTCAAGAACGGTTGTGAGAAGCTGGAAGAAGCTTTAGAGGGACTGCCAGATACGACAGTGCTGATCTTCGTGGAGAAGAATATTGACAACCGGAAGAAACTAAGCAAGCTTGTCGCACAGCTTGGTACGGTAGCAATGTTTGATGCACCGGACAGTGAGATGTTAGCTGTCTGGTTAAATGGAATGTTTGTAGAGGATCAGATTGCGATCAGCGGTGCGACATTGCGATATCTGATCGATCGAGTTGGAACGAGTATGAATCTGCTTAAAAATGAAGCAGACAAGCTCCGCTCCTATGCTGTGGAAAAAGGAAGCGTATCCAAAGAAGACATTGACCTGCTTTGTGTGAATCAGGTGGAAGACAAAATCTTCGATATGATTGATGCGATATCAGAAAAAAAACAGCAAAAGGCAATGGAATTATATGATGATCTGCTGTATTTGCAGGAGGCACCGATGAAGATTCTCGTGTTGATCACACGGAACTTCATGCAGCTTCTGAAGATCCGGTTTGCACTGGATACTGGTACACCAGAGGGACAGATTGCTTCGGCGTTCGGCATCCGTCCGTACTTTGTGAAAAAATATATTGCGCAGGCACGCTCTTTCACGAAAGAGCAACTGCTTTCCTGTGTGAGGTTATGTCAGGAAGCAGATACGAGCATCAAAACAGGTAAAATGCGGGATAAGCTTGCAACCGAGATGGTGATATTAGAGCTTCTACTGCATGGCGGAGAAAAACAGGAAGTATAGTATAACAGATATAAAAAGCTCCACGCTTATAAGTTAAGCGTGGAGCTTTTGCGTTGTCGTAGATATTTACTTCGAACACATATACAGCAGGTTTTCCCATCTGCGGTCAACCTCTTCCTGATACTGTACAAGCAGGTTCTCATTTTCCGGCTTGAACAGATGCTTGAATCTGCCTTGTGGACGAAGGAAGTCTTCGATTGGAAGCTTCTTCTTTGGCTCGTAGTTCAAGATCCACTTGCCTTCCACAACCTCGAACAGTGGCCAGTAGCATGTCTCTACTGCGAGCTTGCAGATCTTCATGATATCTGGTGTATCATACCGCCAGCCACGAGGACATGGTGACATGATATTTAAGAATGCTGCACCCGGTGTGTAGATTGCCTTCTCAGACTTCTCATACAGATCCTTCATGGTTCCGATGAAGGTAGACTGTGCAACATATGGAATGTCGTGGTTTGCGATGATGGATGCGAGATCCTTCCGGTTCTGCATCTTACCATTAGAGCATTTACCAACCGGAGTTGTCGTTGTATCTGCGAACATTGGTGTCGCAGAAGAACGCTGGATACCGGTGTTCATGTAAGCACCATTATCATAGCAGACATACACCATATCGTGATTACGCTCCATCGCACCTGACAAGGACTGGAGACCGATATCGTAAGTACCGCCGTCACCACCAAATGTGATGAACTTATAGTTAGCGGAAATCTTTCCCTTCTTCTTTAATGCATGGTAAGCGGTTTCGATACCAGACAGGGTAGCGCCTGCATTTTCAAATGCATTGTGCATGTAACTGTCCTCCCATGCGGTATATGGATACATGAAGCTGGATACCTCCAGACAGCCGGTTGCATTTCCGATGACTGCCTTGTCGCCCTCATGCAGGGCACGCAGAACTGTACGAACAGCGATCGTTCCGCCACAGCCTGCACACATTCTATGTCCCGGAGCGAGACGTTCCGGTTTGCTCATTACTTCTTTGAAATTAAATGCCATCTCGATTCCCTCCGTTACTTTCTAAGTCCGATATACTTGAACTGTTCTACTTCCTGCTTGCCAGATACATAATCCATCAGATCCTGATAGATACCGCAGGCAGTTTCAACTGTGTAATCTCTTCCGGCAAGACCGTAGAAATAGTTGACAGTTGTAGCTTCGTTCTTTGCGTCATATAAAGCAGCCTTCAGTTCAGAACCAAGTGGACCGCCGCATCCGGAGAAGCTCTCGGCACGATCCATGATGGCGATGCCCTTTGCATTTTCGAGTGCAGCAGCTAATTCGGCGCCTGGGAATGGACGGAATACACGTACCTTGATCATACCTGCCTTGATGCCCTGCTCGCGAAGCTCATCAACGGCTTCCTTCGTTGTTCCGGCAGCAGACCCCATGATCACGATCACATACTCGGCGTCATCCATGCGATACTCCTCGAAAAGTCCGTATTTTCTTCCGGAGATCTTCTCGAATTCCTCTGCGACCTCTAAGATAACCTTCTTGGCATTCTTCATGGCGATACGTTGGTTCATCTTTGTCTCCATGTAGAATGGAGAGTTTGCATAAGGACCAACTGCCATTGGCATATCTGCATTTAACAGGAAGTTTTCTGGTTCATAGCTTCCTACAAATTCTTTTACTTTTTCTGTCTCAATCAGTGAGATATTCTCAACTGCATGGCTGGTGATGAAACCATCCTGACAAGCCATAAATGGAAGCTTAACGTCCGGATGCTCTGCAATGCGGAACGCCTGGATGTAATTGTCGTAGGCTTCCTGATTGTTCTCAGCGTAGATCTGAATCCAGCCGGCATCTCTGGCACCCATACTGTCAGAGTGGTCACAGTTGATGTTGATCGGTCCGGTTAATGCACGGTTTACAACCGCCATAACGATTGGAAGACGATCGGAAGCTGCGACATAAAGTACTTCCCACATGTAGGCAAGACCACAGGAAGAAGTAGCTGTGATTGCTCTTGCGCCAGCGGCGCAGGCACCCATGGTGGCACTCATAGAGCTGTGCTCGGATTCAACCGGGATAAACTCGGTGTCGATGTCACCGTTTGCAATGAAGGTGGATACCATCTGAGGAATCTCTGTCGATGGTGTGATTGGGAATGCTGCCATTACGTCAGGATTGATCTGCTTGATTGCATGTGCAACTGCCTCGTTACCTGACATTCTTTCACGAATTGCCATATTAGATTCCCTCCTTCATTGTAATTGCACCGAAGCTGCAGACGCGCTCGCAGATACCGCAGCCTTTGCAGTGGTCTAAGTCGAAGTCTTCTCTTTTTCCGTCTTTTACCGGAATACAGCTATCCGGGCAGACGGGTGTGCAGAGCAGACACTGTGTACATTTTTCCCAGTCGATCACTGGAGTTTTTGTTCTCCACTCGCCTGTACAGAATTTACGGGAACCGCCGCCGCCATAGATCTGGTTGCCCGGCGTCATATCATAGTAAGGACTATGTTCATTGATTTTAGAAATATCTGTTGCCTTTGACATTTATTTTACCTCCTCGAACGCCATTTTCAGTGCACGCATATTGCCGTCGATTACTTCCGGCTTCTTTGCGAATTTGTGTTCATAAGATGCCTGCATCTGGGATAAGAACACATCTTTATCCATGATGTCTGCAACCTTTACGATAGCAGCAAGCATCGGGGAGTTAGGAAAATACTTTCCAAGTGTTTCCATTGATACTTTGTGTGCATCAATCGTATAAACGCTTCCCTTGTATCCATTTAATAAAGGAAGAATCTCTTCTTTTGGACGCGGTGTGTTGATCACGATGGCACCATCTTCCTTCAGACCATTTGTGACATCTACGGAATGAAGCAGTGTCTCATCTACAACAACCACATAGTCCGGATGATAAATATTGGAATGTACCCGGATTTCGGATTCGCCAATTCGATTGTAGGCCGTGATTGGTGCGCCCATACGTTCCGGACCATACTCCGGAAATCCCTGGACGTGCATACCTGTGTTGAAAGCAACGTCCGCAAGCAGAAGTGCTGCGGTTTTGGCACCCTGACCTCCACGTCCGTGCCATCTGATCTCGATGTTCTTTTTCATATATTGCACTCCATTTCTCATAAATACAGTAAAAAACACAATAATTATACCATTCTGATAAAAAATGTAAAGGGAGTCGGTGGTTTTTCTTGGCAAATTACAATCTTTCTTGAATAATCTGGTTGAAATTGTTATAATCAGTACGTTAAGCTTTTACACAACAAAAACAAAGGAGTTTTGTTATGCGAAGAAAGAAGAAAGACAAAAATAACATAAATAATCAGGAAGAAATTGATTTGATTCCGATAGAGTCACAGCAGGAAGAAACGGAAGTGGATACACAGCCGGATGCGGAGCCAGAAAATCCGGAAGCGACGGCAGAAGATACATCTGATGCATCTCTGGAGACAGAAACGGAAGTAGAATCAATAAAACCGGAAGCAGAATCGGCAGAACCGGAAAGTCCGGAAGTGGCAGCAGAGGATACGTCTGCACAGCCGGAAACACCGGAGGAAGAAAGCGAATCTTCTGCATTGTTTGGTGCGTATGTTGCTGAGGAGAACAAATGGGAGCGCAAGAACCGGATCAAGGATGAGAAGATCAAGGCAAAACAGGAGAAGAAGCGTGCGAAGTACGCGGATGTTGATGACGATACATACGAGCAGATGAAAGCGGGCGGCGCTCATAAGTTTTTTGGTGTGCTGTCTTTGATGATGCTGATTGTCGGAATTGCCGCAGTTGCACTGTTTGTCTACCGTTTGGTCATTGCACCTTCCTACGCGCAGGTGGGAGAGAAGGAAAAAAACCTGCATGTAGAAGGATTTGCCACGGAGACAGATACTTCCAAATATGAGCAGCAGGTAACTGCCCTGCAGGGAATTGCAACTCCGTCTGACCTGACTGATACATGGGTGGAACAGCCGTTTGAGCAGGCAACACCAAGTGATGTATCTGCACAGGATACAGAAGGCGCTGATACATTACCGGCAGACGATGCAGAGGCAAAGCCTGTTGTGATTGATTAGGAGGTGCAAGGATGAAAAAGACATGGAATAAACTTATTATTGTGTCGTTTATAGTGCTTGCGGTCGTTGCCTGTGCGGCAATCGTATTCCTATATCCGTACTACAATGAATATAAGGTATTTGACGGTATTGAAGCTGGACAGTGGAACGAGGTGCAAAAAAGCTACGAAGCGTTAGATAGCGAAAAGCAAAAGGCAGTACAGGAAATGCTTCCGGATTATGCGAAGCACATCTGCCTGGAATATCAGACCGGTGAAAAAGATTACATTTATACAGTCGCAGCATATGATGCGATCAACAGTATCGATGAGACAAAGAGCATTTGTACAAAATACAATGTGCTTGTCAATCGTACCGAATACCGGGATGCGATCGAACAGATTTATAATTCAAACCAGAATTACAATGGACAGGGTGTTGTGCAGGCGAACGAGACGATCAACAAGATCAATCTTCGACTGGATACAGACACGAAAAAAGAGGTTGTAATTGAGGTTTTAAATGAGAAGTATCAGCAGTATGTAGATGGTGAAATTACGGCGGATGCGATGAACAGCTATATTTCTATTGTCAATGGTCTGGCTGTGACAGATATTGCAGATTATACAACCGTGCTCACCAATAACATTCAGGTGATCGAGTCTTACCGGACATTGTATGACACAGCACAGGCAGCATATGATCAGGGTGATTATTTTACGGCATTGAATATTTGCCAGTCCGTGCAGTTAGACCCACGGGATTCGCAGTATATTGATAAATTTTACTCATTATACAAGCTTGCGTATTCTACAGGCATGAATTATTATGACGGTCTGCTTGATACGTATATTGAGATCGGGGATAACCAGAACGCACTGAACCTGTTGGATAAGCTGGAAAAATATTATGCTGAAGATATGAATCTTCAGAAATACAAGCTGTCTATGGCAGCCGACTGGCAGAAGGCATATGTGAAGCTGGCAGAAAATGCAGATTCAGAAATCCAGAAGGTACTTGGAGAGACCGAGGACGGTATCAATATATTAGATTCGTTCTATAAAAATATCAAACCAGACAGTATGCTGTTGTATGATGTCGATGAGGACGGTGTGCCGGAGGCATTTTTCTATAACAGTATGGAACGCAACGAGACCTATGTGAGCTGCTTTATCTTTACCTACCGGGATGGCGCGGTTTCTTACCTTGGCTATGCGAAGGTGCGGAGCTTCTGCAGCGACAGCAGCTTTGTCGCCTTTCCTTGGTTATCGACACGGACTTCCGGGGATGAATATTGCCTGAAACGGTATTCGGATGGCGTGATCACAGATGGACCGTATGTCCAGAATGTGGATGGTACTTATTATGTCAATGAGCAGGTTGTGGATGAGACGGAGTATCTCTCCCAGCAGAGTGAAACACTTGCAACATCTTTAAATAAGGGTGTGAAGGACTTTGATACAGCGACATTAGAAGACAGCGAAAGCTATATCTTAGCTTACAAATAAATTAAACGAGAGTATGGAGGCGAATTATGGTAAAACTTTATGAAACAGGTGCATACTTACTGAATGGTTCCGAGCTGGTTCCAGATGACGGACAGGCACAGGCAGTACTTGCATCGAAGGGTGTACAGACATCCAAAGAGGATGCATCGAAAAACACAATGGCATATGGAATACTCGAAGCACACAATACTTCGGGCAATATGGAACAGCTTAAGATCAAGTTCGATAAGATGACAAGCCATGATATTACATTTGTTGGTATTATCCAGACAGCGAGAGCATCAGGACTGACAGAGTTCCCAATCCCGTATGTACTTACAAACTGTCACAACTCTTTGTGCGCAGTTGGTGGAACAATCAACGAGGACGATCATGTGTTTGGTCTTTCCTGTGCAAAGAAATACGGCGGAATCTATGTACCACCTCATCAGGCAGTTATCCATCAGTTCGCAAGAGAGATGCTTGCAGAATGTGGAGCTATGATTCTTGGCTCTGACAGCCATACACGTTACGGTGCCCTTGGTACGATGGCAATCGGCGAAGGTGGCGGCGAGCTCGCAAAGCAGCTTCTGAAGCGTACATACGATGTGGCAAAGCCGGGGGTTGTGGCAATTTACTTAGACGGTGAAGTACAGAAGGGCGTTGGTCCACAGGACGTTGCCCTTGCAATTATCGGCGCAACCTTTGGCTGTGGTTATGTAAAGAATAAGGTTATGGAGTTCGTAGGACCGGG
>OIDX01000395.1_pt1 | contig 12029 bp, 17 predicted proteins | sample 1581671 | NCBI WGS metagenome assembly OIDX01 (sample SAMEA3882534, study PRJEB24775) | human gut metagenome | biome: human-associated habitat; feature: intestine environment; material: feces | place: Netherlands | collected 2009/2010 | reverse complement strand
AAAAGGGTTATTTTGAGAGGGCTATCAGTGTAAGGGCTGATAGCCCTATTTTTTTTGTCTAAATTTCAGGAGATTTCTGGTTATTACTCAAATAATAAGTAATGGGTTTACATAGTATCAAAAAGATGTATAATAAGTATGAGATATTATGACAAACCTGTATAACAAGGATAATACAGGAGGTCACAGGATGAACAGGAAAGAACTATTATTTAAAGGATACCGGGTTGTATTTTATGCCCGTGTTTCAACAGAGGAGGAGGAACAGCTAAACGCTATTGAGTTACAGATTGAAGAGAACCGCTCTGTAATTGCTGAGAACGGTGGAACCCTTGTGGATGAATACATAGACCGGGGAAAGTCCGGGACTATGACAAAGAAAAGAGATGATTATTTAAGACTCTATGAGGATATGAGTACAGATAAATTTGATATTATCTGTATAAAGGATCAGGACAGACTCATGAGAAATACAAGAGATTGGTATTTATTCGTGGATAGGCTGGTTACTACAGGGAAAAAATTATATCTGTACTTAGATGGTAAATTCTTTATCCCGGCTGAGGATGCTCTGATTACTGGAGTAAAGGCTATCATGGCTGAGGAATACAGTAGAAACTTAAGTAAGAAGCTCACTAACTACAACAAGAGGAGACTGGATAAAGCAAGAGCCGGGGAGACTGTCAGGCTACAAGGCTCAGGGAACGCTTATGGCTGGAATAAAAAAGACGGTGTTTACACTATCAATCCAGAACAGTTTAAGATCAGGCGGCTGATGTGTGAGCTCACCTTACAGGGAATGGGTACAACAGCGGTAACAGAGTATTTAAACAGTAATGGCTACAGAAATTCAATAGGGAAAGAGTGGAGAGCTCAGGACATTCCTAAATTTATCTATGATGAGAAAAATATAGGTACTCTGATTATCAACAAAGAAAGAAGAGACTTTGATACTAAGACAAGAGTTAAAGTACCGCCGGAGGAGTGGGTTACAATAGAGAACGCTCTTCCTCCTGTAGTGACTCCTGAGGAGTGGGAGCGGCTCTGTAGGATCCGTGAGGAGAGAACTACTTTAACCCGTGGAAAGTATGTAGGAAAAAAGAAAGGTGGTTATTTCACTGGTAAGCTGGTTTGTGGATGTTGTGGAGCTCCTTACTGGAGGAGCTTGTGTAAAAATAGGTCTAAAGAGGGTAGCCGTGAATACTGGGTGTGTAAAACCAAACAGACAGAGGGCAGAAAAACCCGGATGAAAACCACAGCAAAAGGAAAAGCCGGGGACATTAACCCTAAGGGATGTGATAACGCTAATATCTCTTACAATGATCTCATGGAAATCCTCCAGAGGGTAGCAGATCAGCTCTCAGCTAATACAGATCAGATAAAGGCTGATATGTTGAGCTGGCTGGAGAATTTGAAAGCAACCATTGTAAAATCTGTAGCCTCATACACTGAGGAAGATCTGAGAAAGGAAGAGTCCCGGAGAGATAAGCTCTTAGACAGTTACCTTGATGGAATTATTTCAAAAGAAGTTTATCGGAGGAAAAATCAGGATCTTGAGGCAAGGATCAAAATGATCCAAAAAGATATTGAGTCCTGTCATGCTCAGGCTGAGGATATAGAGGACATTGATAATATCATAAAGAACATAGATAAAGAAGTGGAAAAGTATATTGCAGAGAATGAAAATCTCAAGCTAAATTTTGTCTTAGAGAACTTAAAGAGTATTGTGGTGTATGATGATTTTGTAGAGGTAAATATCCCGGTGATTGGTTCCGGGGTAATGCTCAGAAACATTCAGTTAGTATCCCGTCAGGAACCTTGCAAGATACTAACTGAATACAGAAGAGCCGCCGGAGAATATCACTCAAGCCACAAAGACTACCAGATCTATTACAGTTTGGTAGCATAAAAACAATTTATACAGGTTTTGTCTAAAATCTCAATGCCTCTTTGGTTATTACTAAATATTCAAAGTAATAGCTAAGGAGGTCTTTTTATGATTAAACTTGAAAAACTGGAAAAAGGTGAATTTTTTGAGGATGCTTTTCTTGTATCCTACAGGTACAATAAAGATTATTTAAACAAGATGAGATCACTCAAATACAAAAGGTATGTGCCGGATAAAAAAGCGTGGGAGATCCCCTCAAGTGAGCTTAAGCACTTAGTAGATCTCTTTGGGGTTGATGATATCAATGTAAACGCTAAATATCTGGAGGGCTTAGTTGAGAAAGAAGAGAGTAAGGCTGAGGAGACTCCTGAGGATATCAAAGAACGTTTAAAAGATATTAAGCCTATTATTGACTATCCATTTAAAACAAAGCCTTTCCCTCATCAGATAGAGGCTTTTAACAGGGGATATGAGTGTAAGAATCTTTTACTTGCAGACGATCAGGGACTTGGAAAGACAAAAGAGAGTATTGATATTGCAGTAGCCCGGAAAGGTGAGATAGGTAAATGTCTGATAGTCTGTGGAGTAAACTCAGTAAAATATAACTGGAAAAAAGAGGTATCAGTACACTCAAATGAGAGCTGTGTTGTGATTGATGGAAAGACAGTAGATAAAAGGATCCAACAGATAGATCAGTGGCTCTATGGTAGTCCTTACTTTGGAATTATAAATATAGAGAGCCTGAGAAATGAGAAGATCATGGACAGAATTTATATGGATTGTAAAGATGATATTATAGGGGCTGTGATTGTGGATGAGATCCATAAAGCTAAAAATGGTATGTGTTCTCAGGGCAGATCTGTGAGACAGCTCAACAGCAAGATCAGGATAGGACTCTCTGGTACTCCAATGAATAAAGCAGAGGATCTCTGGAATATCCTCACATGGCTCAGAGTGGAAAAGAGAAATTATTATCAATTCAAAAATAGATACTGTATCATGGGAGGCTTTAATGATTATAAGGTAGTTGCTCACAGAAATCTGGATGAGCTAAATAAAGAGCTTAATACTGTTATGCTGAGGAGAAAGAAAGAGAAAGTGTTAGACCTCCCTCCAAAAATTTACACTACTGAGTACATTGAACTTACCAGAAAACAGAGGATCCTCTATAAAGAAATCCGTCAGGGTATCGTGGATAATCTGGAGAATATCCTTGAGATCCCTAACCCTCTGAGCTGTACAGTAAGACTCCGACAGCTTACCGGGGGAGTCTTTGGAGATGATAACCCTAAGTTAGAGAGAGTAAAGGATATGCTGGAGGAAATCACAGAAAGCGGTCATAAGGCTTTAATCTTCTCTCAGTGGGAGCAAGTTACCTCTGTGTATAAAGAAGCCTTAAAAGCCTATAATCCGGCTTATATAGTGGGAGCTGTAGATCCTGAGGACAGACAGAAAGAGGTTGATAGGTTCCAGAATGATCCTACTTGTAAAGTGGCTATAGGAACTATAGGAGCTATGGGAACAGGTCTTACAATGACAGCGGCAAGCTATGTTTTCTTTGTAGATAAACGCTATTGGGATGCTGAGAATAAACAGGCTGAGGACAGGGCTCACAGAATTGGAACTACAAATACAGTAAACGTGGTATCTCTGGTAGCCACTAATACAGTAGATGAGGGCATTGAGGAGATGCTGAGGGATAACAAGGCTCTCTTTGACAGAGTAGTTGAGGGTAAAGGATCCCGTGTAGATGTAGGAGAAATTCTCAAAAAGATATTGCAGTATTAAGGCTTTAATGCTAAGATATTATATAGGTTTATGCTAATGAGGGATAAATGAGGAATAAAAATAGATCATTGAGGAGGACTGAGGAATGAAAGTTATCAATGGAATAATCCACTATACAGCTACAGAAGTATCTCAGCTCTGTGGAGTATCTACTCAGACTATAAAGCTCTGGAATAAAGCAAGTGAGCAAAGGGAAGAAGCCGGGGAGGGTAGACTGATCCCGGCTCCTCACACTGAGCCAAACGGCTATAAGTATTGGAGTGCTGAGGATACTCAGAAGATTATAGAATATGCTGGACAATCTCATAAAGAGAGATATGGTAACATGAAGAAAGAGGGCAAATGAGCCCTCTTTTTTTTTTCTTGTAGGGTAGGACAAAAATGGGATACCCTAAGACAATTTTGTCCTACCCCTATCTCATTTCTGTCCTACCAAAGATTAATCTATTAAAATATAAAAATAAATCAAAGATTTATTTTAAAGAGGAGTTCAAAAACTTTTCTTTTTTTTTGTCTAAAAATCTTATCAGCTTTCAGTTATTACTCAGTGCAAGGTAAATAAAAGAAAGGAGCTAAGAGCTATATGATTCAATTAAATTTTTTAAATGCTGTAGTAGAAGATAACGGTAACGGGCTTAGAGTAAATGGTAAAGACCTCAACAGCATTATCTCAGCGGCTTTAGGAACTATCAAAAAGATCCCCGGTAGATATGAGTATTTGGGGGAGGAGAATAAGGGTAAACCTTTTGAGTCTCAGCTCTGTAATGTTTCAGTGACTATTGATGATATATCAACAGAGATCACAGAGACTATTACTTTTGCTGAGAACGGAAATGTACAGGAGGTTACTCTGGCAGAGTTTGAGAAAGGGTTAGAGGATGAGCACTCTCAGGAAGTTAAACAGGCAGATCCAGAAGAATAAAAAGGAGTTGCCAATGAAAAAGGTTGTTGCCCGGAAAATGGGGTTGACTACAAAAGAGTTAAATAAAAAGTATTTTAACAAGAATAAGGAGGAAAAGTAGTATGTTTAGTGGTATGGGAATGTTTGGAGCTTTTGGTTTTGATCCAGAGGAAGAGACAAAAAAAAAATGAAGAGATGAAGCGTGAGGCAGAGCTCAGAAAGAAGTATGAGGAAAATCTGGATAAGCCTATCACAATTACTCAGCGTCAGTTTATGGAGATCTCAGCTCAGGTAATGACTAATGGTAAATTTATGAGCATTGCTAAGGAGCGTGATCCTCAGATGAGAGCTATGCTGGTGTTAGCAGTTACCCCTATCATGGCTGATCTCACGAAAGAATTATTTGCAAAAGATTTTGAAGAGGAGGAAAAATAATCATGGCAGAGAATAATAACAATAAACCACAGGTAAGAGTAGCCTCTATTGAGGTGGAGTTAGGAATGAGTGTACAGAATAAGGCTGGGATCTGGTGTAAGCCTACAGCAAGAATGGTACTTACAGTAGATGGAGGAACATCTCCGGCTCAGAGAGCGGCTATCATCAAACAGGGATTTGATGAGGTATGTGAGAATATTGAGAAGCTGTTAGAGGAGATGTAGGATGAAAGAGGTAAATTGTACAGCACTTTCCTCAGAGGTAGTAGAAGCCATTTATAATAAATCTGATTTATCTCTTGCGGCTAAGGGACTGTTTATTTTGTTATCTTGTGGATTTGAGGATATTGATTTTTCGGATCCTGAATATGTGACAGCTTTTAAGGAGTTACATGATAAGCGTTATCTGAATTTCTCTTTAGGTTGTTAATTAGTTTCTGGGAGGGGTAGCACCCTCCCATTATTTACCGGAGGTGAGGTAGATGAAAATTTCAATAGAGGGGTTCGATCAATCAAGAGCTGTAGAGTTGGGGCTATGCGTGGCTGATATGGTTTTACTCAGATGGTTTGTGGATTTCTCTAATACTGGAGCAATGGAGAAACGAATAATAGACGGAAAGGAGTATTTCTGGATTAGTTACGAATATGTTTTACAGGAGTTGCCTATTTTAAAAATCAGTAAGAAAACTTTATACAGATGCTTTAAGGATCTGGTAGATAAGGGGATTTTGACTCATGCTTTTGTTAAGGATGGGGGGAGCTATTCTTTTTATGGGTTTGGAAAAGGATTCTTTTCCCTTGTCAGTAGCAGTAGTTTTTCTGGGGCTGTGTTACATACATCTCAAAAGCCTCCAGCGGAAAAGAAACCTGTAAAAAATTCTCTTACCAAAAAAGAGGTTGAAAGCAGAATAGCAGAGAGCTTTACTGATGAGTCTTTGAGATCTTCTTTTAATGATTTTTTGGCAATGAGGGTAAACATTAAAAAACCTATATCAACCTCAGGAGCTCTTACCAGAATGATTAACCGGGTGAAAAAGCTCTCTGATGGGGACGAGTCTTTAGCTGATAAGATATTAGATCAGAGTATAAGGAATAACTGGCAAGACATTTATCCTCTGAAAGAGGGGTATGTAGGTACAAGTAAGGACTCAAAGATCACAAGTAAACAGTATGATCCGGCTGAGCTTGCAAGGGATGATAAGGGAAACCTGAGAGTATTTTAATTTTGAGGAGAGTATAAAAGCTCTCCTCATTTTTTTTTGTCTAAAAATCAGAGATTAACTGGTTATTACTCAGAAAGAAAGGAGTTGTAAATCTATGAAATGTTATGCAGAGACATATTGCAAGAAAAGAAAAAATGAGTGCAATGAGTTTTGTGACGGGTACAGACTCTTGAGAGCTTTATATAAAATGAGCCGGATCCCGGAGCGGTACTGTTATAATATCCCACTTGTACCAGAGGGGAAAGATCTGGAAGCTTTTGAGGCTCTCAATGATTTTATGAAAAGTGTTGAGGAGAGAGTTGAGAGAGGTGAGGGGTTGTATATCTGGAGTGAGTCCACTGGTAACGGTAAGACCTCATGGGCTTGTAAGATCCTGAGCTACTATTTTCGGAAAGTGGCATTTAAGAGCGGCTTAGAAAATGAGGGGCTGTATATCTATCTCCCTACTTTTCTGGATGATCTTAGACAGAGCTATGATGATCCTGATACAGATTTCTCAGAGCTGTTAGCAATGCTCAAAAACTGTAAGCTCCTGATTATTGATGATATAGGAGCTGAGAAGTCTACAGAGTGGGTAAATGAAAGATTGCTCAGTATCATCAATACCCGGATGATGAAAGGACTCAGTACCATTTATACCTCTAATTGTTCTCTTGACGATATAGGGAAAAGAATGGGGGAGCGGATCAGGAGTCGGATAAGAGGATCCGTGACAGAGATACATCTAACCGGACAGGATAAGAGGGGAGGGGTTAAGTAATGGCTGGTAATGGATTAGTAGAAGAGAGCTATATTTGTAAACTCTTAGAGGGGGGATCTCTTGATACTTTGAAAGAGTCCGGGCTCCGGGATGAAATGTTTTTAACCTGTAAGGATCAGATCCAGTTTATACAGAAGCATGAGGCAGAGTATAAACAGCTCCCGGATAAAATGATTTTTTTACAGAAATTCAAAGACTTTCAAATGTTGGAAGTAACAGAGAGCATGGACTATTTAGCTGACAGGATAAAGGAGCAATTCCTCTACACTAAGTTAGTCCCTATAGTTCAGGAGGGAGGAAACCTGTTAAGAGAGGACTCCCTGAAAGCCTATGATTATCTGAGAGCGGCACTGGAGACTTTACAGAAAGATAACCCGGTAAGTAAAAACAGAGAGGGTGTAGATATCATCTCCTCAGCTAAAGACAGATTAAGCTCTTACCTGAAAAGGTGTGATATGAAAGGGTTAATGGGTATCCCTACGGGACTCACTCAGTTAGATGATATTACAAATGGATGGTTGTTTGGTGAGGAGCTTGTAATCATCACAGGTAGAACTAATGTGGGTAAATCATGGATAGCTGAGTTTTTCGGTACAGTGGCGTGGGAGGCTGGTTATAAGATCCTCCAGTATTCAGGAGAAATGAGTGTGGAGATGGTAGGTTTTAGATTTGATACACTCCATAAACATTTTTCTAACATGGGACTCCTTAACGGATCCGGGATACTGGGAAAGAAAGAGGGATCAGATGGAGCTAAGCTCTTACAGGATGATTATAAAAATTATATCTCTCAGCTCTCTACAAAGTCAGGATATGTGATTGTTACTCCTGATGATTTTGGAGGAAGAAAGCCAACAGTAGGAGAACTGGAGACTTTGGCGAAAAAGCTGGGCTCAGATATGATAATCATAGATCAGCTTTCCCTTATGACAGATCAGAGGAGAGCGGATACTCCCCGTATTGCTTATAACAATATCTCTGAGGATGCTTTTTTAATGAGTAAGAGACTGGGTAAGCCTGTAATCATGCTGGCTCAGGCAAACAGAGAGGCGGTCAAGAATAAAAAGAAAGGTCAGTCTCCAGAGTTACATGATCTGGCTGAGTCTGATGGAGTAGCTCAGAACGCTACCAGAGTAATCTCACTCTCAGTAATTGATGGGATTTTAAAACTCTCCACGAAGAAAAACAGATATGGTATCAATAACAAGGATGTAATGGTGATGTGGGAAATTAACGCCGGATACATTAAGCCATTACTGGAGAACAAAGAGGGAGAGAAAGGGGAGGCTGAGGATTATGGATTCTAAAAACTCATATGTAGGAAGTATTTTAATGTTTCTCAATATGTTTGTCCTGATTGTTGCAATGATCTTGTTAATGATTGTGGGGGCTTATCATCTGTTATTTGAGGAGCCTGAGAGACTTCCTTACAGAGCTGTGGTGTATGACCGGAGCAATAAAGCCATTGTAAGCTATGAGGCTGTGTGTGAGGTTAAAGATGGGACATTATATCTCTATGATGCTACTGAGCTGGAGAGGAAAGATGTGAGCCACTTAGTAGAGTAAAATTAAACTTTTGAAGAATTTTAAAATTCTTTGTCTAAATATTCACCTCTTTTAGGTTATCACTCTATGAGAAGCCTAAGGGAGGTGATTTTAGTTGAGTGATAGATTATGTAGTAAAGATGTAGCTGATCTCATGGAGAAAAGACATGATAACTTGATGAGAACTATCAGAACAGATCTAAAGAACCTTGAAACCCCGGAGAAGTATTATAAAGAGGATACCTACACAGATGGTAAAGGAAAAGTCCGTGAGTGCTTTCAAGTTTCTTTAGATGGCTGTAAGAGGCTCTCTAATAAGCTAAAGGGAGAGTTAAAAGAGGAGTTCCTTATTGCTGTAGGCTTAAGGTTGGAAAATGGATCAGAGGGGCAAAACACGAAGCCTGAGAGTGAACCTGAGAAAGAATATACTCTTGAAGAGGCGGCGGCTGAGTTGGGGATCTCAAGGAGGACTCTGGGAAGAAAGATTGATGCCGGAGAAATCCAGACAGAGAAAAGGGAGTATCAACAGATTCTTACAAAAGAGAGATCCATAGTAACAGAGTCAGCTCTTGAGGCATACAGAAAAAGTCTGGAGGTAGAATAAATGTTTAAGTGGAGATTGAGAGCCTGTAGAGTACAGGCTGGATTGTATCAGAGAGAAGCGGCTAAAGCTCTTGGAATCTCTGAGGTATCCCTTGTAAATTACGAAAAGGGAAAGAGTAGCCCGGACATGGATTTAGGGCAGAAAATGAGTGAGCTCTATGGAGTCCCTATGGATATGATGGACTTCACAAAAGTAGGGAACAGGGTAATAAAGGATTAAAGGAGGATCTCAGGAATGAGTAAGGATCTGGATGTTAATAAGCTGATGGATAATGTAAAAGCTCTCTCAGTAGAGAATGAAAATTTTTTGAGTGAGAATGAAAAGTATAAGGCTGAGGTTGCAAAACTGGAGTCCGAGATTAAGGAATATAAGAGAAGCTGTGATGATCTCTATAAGGATAAACATAAGGTAGAGGTTGATTTAGCGGCTGAAAGAGACAAGGCTAATGCTTATCAGAGAGAAAATGAGATACTGATACGAAAAATTGACAGCAGTTTGACAGTAGAAGAACTGTTAAGACATTTGTCAAAAGGTGGAGGTAAAAGTGTAGTAATTGGGATTAAGTAAAAAGAAAGGAGCCTTACGGCTCCTCTCCCTTAAGCTCAAGTATTCTTTGAGCTATCCCTTTGAGTAGGATTAGATCTTGCTCCTCCAGCTTAACTACTTGTTTAAATAACTCATAAAGTGAGGTATTACTCTCAAGTAGCTTTGCAAGTATCACTGGATCAGATGAGTTAGATTGTTTCTTTTGGTAAGGATCGGACATTAGATCTGTAGTATCAATGTGGAAATAGTTAGCTAACATTTCTATTTTGTCCATTCTTGGAAACATCTTTCCGTTAATCCATTGAGATATTGTGGGGGAGCTGATGTTAAGATCCCTGATTAGATCTTGTTGACGTTTTCCATTGATGCTCATGTAATACTGTAGTGCTTTTGGAAACGCTGATTTAGGATCTGTACTCATAGTTTTCACCCCCTCTCTATCAAGGGATGAGTATATTATACAGTAGAACAAAGAAAAAGTAAAGTTAAACAAAGAAAAAGTTTTGATAAACTTAAATATTTTTATTGACATCTTTGTTTAACTGAGATATTATGTGTGTTGAGGGGCGGTTTACCCCGTACCTCATATTATTTTACCTAAAATTCTTTGTTAAACAAAGATTAAAACAAAGAATTTTAAATAAAAACAAAATAAGGAGGATGCAGAGATGGAATTAACAACACTCTACAAACAGTACAGAGCCGCAAAGATGGCGGCAGATCAGGCGGCAAAAGAAGAGGACAAACTCAAGAAAGCCCTCAAGAAAGCAATGGAAGAAGCCGGGGTTAAAAATTACACGGATGAGGACGGTTTTCTCTTTGAAAGAATCGTACAGAACAGAAAGAGCATGGACGAAAAGGGTGTGCTGGAGAGCCTCAAAGAGAAAGGACTTACTCAGTGTATCAAGACAGTTGAGGCAGTAGATGAGGCTAAGGTACTTGAGGCTATTGAAGCTGGAGAGTATACGGCTGAGGAGCTCCAGAAGTACCTCACAGTCAAAGAGGTTGTGATGTTGAAACTTACAGATCCGGCAAAAGTCAAGAAATGATAACTGTCTGGAATACTCCAATAGCGGCAAGCGTGGAGCAGATCCTCAGGGATCTCAAGCTCATGCTTTTCGCTGAGGGGTTGCTCAGGGATCAGAACAATACCGGATCTGATGTGATGGTTACTTGTCCATTCCACAAGGGAGGGCATGAAAGAAAGCCCTCCTGTGGTGTGAGCCTCAAGGAAAAGATAACGCCGGATAAAACCTATGAGGCTGGTACAGTCCACTGTTACACCTGTGGTTATACCGCTGACCTCCCTACTTTTATCAGTGATCTGTTAGGGATGGGAAACCCTATGGAGGGTTTTAAGTGGCTGGTAGGACATTACAACTACTCAGCAAATGACCGGGAAGAGATTCAGTTTAATTTCTTCCGGGGAACTGATGAGGGACAGGTAGCCGCTATGGATGAGGGAGAGGTTGAGGAGTATCACAAGAACCTTTTGAGGAGTTCAAAAGCTCAGAACTATCTCAGGGGGAGATGTATAAGCCGGGATGTGATGGAGATTTACAACTTAGGTTTTGATCCAGCGGATGAGGTGGTCTTATTCCCGGTCTACTCCAGAAAGGGAGATGTGCTCTTTTACAAGAGCCGCTCACTGGTGGGAAAGCACTTCTTTAATGCAAAGGACATAGACAAGACCGCCGCTGTTTACGGACTCTATCAGACCTTAGAGGCAAAGATCCCGGACAGTACAGAGATCTGGTTAGTGGAAAGTGAGATAGATGCTCTGAGCCTTGTTTCTAAAGGTATTTTAGCGTGGGCTTTCATGGGATCGGATATCTCAGAAAAGCAGATTAAGGAAATGTGTCAGAGCCCTTATAGGAGATTTGTCATAGCTACAGACAATGACGAAGCCGGGAGGAAAGCGGCAAGACGGATAAAAGACAAGCTCATACCTTTAGGCTTTCGCTTTTTTAATCTCAAGTGGCTTACAGATCTCAAGGATGTAAATGAGCTGATTCAGAATTACGGGGATGATTTTGAGGATTATCTCCACAGGTATTAAACAGGAGGAAAACAGGATGAGAACAGGATTATATAAAAGATTAAGCAATGAGGAACTGGTAGAACTGTACAAGGCTGGAGAGTCTGATGCTTTTGAGGCATTACTTAAAAACACTGAGGGACTGAGAGCTACTTTAGCTCAGAGATACTTAAACATTCCGGGTAGTGAGTTTGAGGATCTGATGAGTGAGGGAGCTATAGAGATGCTCTCAGCTATCCAGAATTTTGACAGCAAAAACTACAGCTCCTCTTTTAGTACGTTTTTGTACTCAGCTATCTCTC
>OIDX01000391.1_pt1 | contig 12043 bp, 10 predicted proteins | sample 1581671 | NCBI WGS metagenome assembly OIDX01 (sample SAMEA3882534, study PRJEB24775) | human gut metagenome | biome: human-associated habitat; feature: intestine environment; material: feces | place: Netherlands | collected 2009/2010 | reverse complement strand
GTTGGTGAGATGCATGCAAAGAAAATTGCAAGACTGTATGATTTTGCAATGAAAACAGGTGCACCGGTGATCGGTCTGATCGATTGCGCAGGTATGCGTCTGCAGGAAGCAACCGATGCACTGAACGGTTTCGGTGAAATTTACATGCAGCAGACAAAAGCAAGCGTTCGTGGATGTATGATCTTACGTCCAAATGGATATGCGATCTGGGAGAATATCCAGAAAGTTTTAGATGCCAAATTTAAAGAAACAGGTGTGGAAAATGTTGCAATGCCAATGTTCATTCCAGAAAGCCTTTTAAACAAAGAAAAAGATCATGTAGAGGGATTTGCACCAGAAGTTGCATGGGTAACTCATGGTGGTCTGGATCCGCTTCAGGAGCGTCTGTGTGTACGTCCCACATCAGAGACATTATTCTGTGATTTCTATTCAAAGATCATCCAGTCTCACAGAGATCTGCCTAAATTATATAATCAGTGGGTTTCTGTCGTACGTTGGGAAAAGACAACAAGACCATTTTTAAGAACTTCTGAGTTTTTCTGGCAGGAAGGACATACAGCACATGCAACAGCAGAAGAAGCAGAAGCACGTACGATCCAGATGCTGAATATTTATGCGGATTTCTGTGAAGAAGTTCTGGCAATTCCGGTTGTAAAAGGAAGAAAGACCGACAAAGAAAAATTTGCCGGAGCAGAAGCAACTTATACGATCGAATCCCTGATGCATGACGGAAAAGCACTCCAGTCAGGAACCTCACACAACTTTGGTGACGGCTTCCCTAGGGCCTTCGGCATCCAGTACACAGACAAGGACAATAAATTACAGTACTGTCATGAGACATCATGGGGCGTTTCAACACGTCTTATCGGGGCTATCATCATGGTTCACGGAGATGACTCAGGACTCGTGCTTCCACCAAAGATTGCACCAACACAGGTTATGGTCATTCCAATCCAGCAGCAGAAGGACGGCGTCCTTGACAAGGCATACGACCTCAAGGACAAGCTCTCAAAGGATTTCCGCGTGAAAATCGATGCAACCGACAAGACACCTGGCTGGAAGTTCGCAGCACAGGAAGTTCAGGGAATCTCAACACGTATCGAGATTGGACCAAAGGATATCGAGAAAAACCAGTGCGTTATCGTCCGCCGAGACACAAGAGAGAAAATCGTTGTCTCACTCGATGAGGTAAATGAGAAGCTCGCAGAGGTACTTGAGACAATGCAGAATGACATGCTCGAGAAGGCAAAGGCATTCCTTGCAAGTCATATAAACGATGCACACGATTACAATGAGTTCAAGGCAATCGCAGAGACAAAGCCTGGCTTTATCCGTGCTATGTGGTGTGGAGACGAGGCCTGCGAGAACAAAATCAAAGAGGACACAACAGTTACAAGCCGTTGTATGCCATTTGGTGACCAGGAACAGATTTCCGACGTATGTGTATGCTGTGGAAAGCCGGCGCACAAACTTGTATACTGGGGCAAGGCATACTAAATTCGCGCCTACGAGAGTTTATTTCGCGAATTAATCATTACTTTTGTATATTATTATGATAAACAGCTCGCCGGAGGGGCGCATTGACGCAGTATACGACTGTGGCGCATGCTCGATTTACGACGTGTCGTGTGTGAGAGTTAATGCCACCTGCGGCTGAAGCTGGCGCAAAAAATACTCGTTCAAGCGTAAGCGCGTTTGATTTTTTAGCGCCTAATAAGCTCTGCCGCAGGAGGTATTTACTCTCACCAGACTAAGGAGTTATGAGAGCATGTGTCACAGTTGTATGCTGTGGCAATGTGCCCCTTTGGCGAGCGTCATTTAGAATAAAAAAGGAGAATCCAACGATGCGCATAGATTTACCGCAGAATGTCAACTTCATAATAGACACGCTCTACGAGCATGGCTTTGAGGCATATGCGGTAGGTGGATGCGTGCGTGACAGTCTCCTTGGCAGGACACCGCAGGACTGGGATATCACCACATCTGCAAAGCCTGCGCAGGTCAAAGCGATATTTGACTATACGATAGACACAGGTATCCAGCATGGCACAGTCACGGTCATGCTGGAGCATGTGGGCTATGAGGTCACCACCTACAGGATAGACGGAGAGTACGAGGATGCACGCCATCCAAAGGAGGTCACATTTACCTCCAATCTGAAGCTTGACTTAGAGAGGCGCGACTTCACAATCAATGCTATGGCATATAATCATAGGATGGGGCTTGTCGATGAATTTGACGGCATAGGAGATTTAAAAGCACATGTGATCAGATGTGTGGGCTGTGCGCATGACAGGTTCAGTGAGGATGCACTCAGGATGTTTCGTGCGGTGCGATTTGCAGCCCAGCTTGGCTTTGATATAGAGGCACAGACTAAAGCAGCCATAAAAGAGCTTGCCCCTGCCTTGTCAAAGGTCAGCGCAGAGCGAATACAGGTGGAGCTTGTGAAGCTTCTGACATCAGATCATCCGCAGATGATGAGAGATCTGTATGAGCTTGGACTCACAGCGGTATTCATGCCGGAGTTTGATGTGATGATGCAGACACCTCAGCACAATAAGCACCATATGTACAGTGTCGGCGAGCATACGCTTCATACCTTGGAGCATGTGCGAGCGGACAAAATCCTAAGGCTTACCATGCTGCTTCATGATGTGGCAAAGCCTGTGTGCATTACGACAGACGAGGAAGGCCAGAATCATTTCAAGAAGCATCCGGTTGTGGGAGCTGATATGACAAGAAAGATACTCAGGCGCCTTAAGTTTGATAACAGGACTACAGACTGTTGTTTTAAGCTCGTAAAAGAGCATGATGACCGTCCGGCCATCACGGAGCGCAATGTAAGGCGTGCCATGAGCCGCATAGGAACAGAGCTTTTTCCGCTGTTGTTTGAGGTGAAAAGAGCCGATACACTCGGACAGAGCATGTATAAGCGCGCAGAAAAGCTTGAATACATCGCAGAATATGAGCGTGTATACAGGAAAATCCTCGCAGACCACCAGTGTGTATCCAAAAAGGAAATGAAAATAAATGGCAGCGACCTGATTAAAATGGGAGTAGAGCCGGGACCGAAGCTTGGAGATATCCTGGACAGGCTTTATGAGCAGGTGCTTGATGACCCATCGCTCAATGAAGCACAAAAACTTAAAGAGCTTGCGAATAAAATAATAACCTCTCTCATATGATTAAAAAGCATCTGAATAGTTATGATGCATTAATCATATGAGGGGGGATTTTTTTGTATAATCAGCCGGAAGTGGCTTTGGAAAAATATGAGCTTACAGTAAGCAGGATAATAAAAGGCAGAGGAGCATATATATGTGATACAGGCATCGGGCAGAAGCTGCTCGTGCCGTACAGAGGGCATGAGCAAAGGGCATGCACCCTGCGGGATACGCTGGCATTTATCCAGAGAAACGGTATGGATGTGGAGCAGATATCACAGACAAAGGAGCAGTGTATCATATCGCGAGATAACTGTGAGGACGCATACATATTGAAGGATTACAGAGCAGGCAGAGAGTGCAGCACGGACAGCATAGATGATATGCGTGGCGGCAGCAGGGCATTAGCGCAGCTGCACAATATATTGGAAAAGTATCCTCTGCCTTCGGATATTGAGGTAGAAAGCCTGCATGGAAAAGCTCAGCGAAAATGTGCGCAGATAGTAAAGCTTAAAAACTACATACTGCGTCGCAGCAAGACAAATGCTTTTGAGCATCTGTTTTATGAATGCTATGAGAGATTCTTAGAGCAGGGGAAGAAATCGGCGGAAATATTGTGTGAGCTGGAAAATAGTAAAACGTTGGTTCCGACATACTGTCACGGAGCCTTCAACCAGCACAATGTCGTGTATACACAGTCCGGAAGATGGCTCCCTGTCAATTTCGAGACCATGCATCCGGGATATCCGGAAACTGATCTTGCGGAGTACATGCGCAAGATGCTCGAAAAAAATCACTGGGATACAGCGGTTGCAGATACAATTCTTGACAGCTATTGCAGCGTAAGAAGTCTTGATGATACATCAATGAGACTGCTTCAAGCACTGCTTTTGTTTCCTGAAAAATTTTGTAAGCTCTGCAATCACTATAGCAACTCGCGCAAGTCATGGGTATGCGACCGTGATGTGGATAAGCTTGCACAGCTCATACAGCTAAGCGGGGAGCGCGAGGAGTATCTGCATGCCATAGTGTAAACAGTAATGCATATATATAGTGAATTTAATTGAAAAGTAAATGACTATACGATATATTATTATTGTGGAAAGTCTGTTAAGAAAAGTTCAGACATACATCACTGAAAACGACAGTAAATCATCTGACAGCTCGGGGAATAGTCTGATAAATAAAGATATATCAGATTATCTTTCAACATTAACCTCTTTATTAAGTTCAAAGTAAGGTTTTAAGAATGGTAAAAGTACATAAAAGCCTAGGAAATAGCGCATTTTCCTTGACAAACCCCATAAAAACAAGTATATATATTCTTGTAGGTAATTTGGGAATATAGCTCGAATTATATAAATTATGAAAATCCAGAGGAGGAATTTTATCATGAACAAAGCAGATTTAGTTGCAGCTATGGCAGAGAAGGCCGGAGTATCAAAGAAGGACGCAGAGGCATCTTTAAAGGCATTCACAGATGTTGTTGCTGAGGAGTTAAAGAAAGGTGAGAAGATCCAGTTAGTTGGATTCGGTACTTTCGAGGTATCTGAGAGAGCAGCAAGAACAGGAAGAAATCCACAGACTGGCGCTGAGATGACAATTGCAGCATCTAAGGCTCCTAAGTTCAAGGCTGGAAAGGCTTTAAAAGATTCTCTTAACTAATAAGTCAGACTATCCGTAGTAGAAGAATGGGTGAAGCCTTTAAGGCTCCGCCCATTTTTGACTATATCCACTGAAATCAGGGTAATAGTTATGAATTGATTTATTATAGGCGAGACACAGAGGTAACAATGAGATTAGACAAATTTTTGAAGGTATCACGTCTCATAAAGAGACGTACAGTGGCAAATGAGGCATGTGACGCAGGCCGTGTCACAGTAAACGGCAGACCGGCAAAGGCATCTGTAAATGTCAAGGTCGGAGACATAATAGAGATAGCGTTTGGACAAAAGACAGTCAAGGTTAAGGTGTTAAATCTCCTTGACACAACAAAGAAGGAAGAAGCAAAAGATCTTTTTGAGTATATATAGGTTATATTTTCATGAATCCCGGCATATATTTACATATGTGATTCCACAGATGGCAGCCATATGTGAGGCTGTTTTTGGGACATATAAAAAATATGTGAGGGACAGGAAATGGAAGAAATATCAGGCACAAAGAGTCATAAGCTTATCTTGAATAATCGCAGAACAGGCAGCTTTACAGGCATTTTGGATGTGCTCTCCTTTGATGTGGGAGAGATACTTTTGGAGACGGAGCTAGGCATGCTTGACCTAAAGGGCAAGGATCTTCACGTAAACAGGCTAAACCTTGAGAAGGGAGAAGCCGATATAGAAGGTGAGATAGACATGATTACGTATTCGAAGGTACCGGAGGTGACCGGAAAAAAAGATAAAATGTTTGGCAGGATATTCAGATAAGCACCTAAGGAGGAATAATGAGTAAACGTCGTGCAAAGAGAAGGGGCGGAACTTTAAGTGTTTCTATCATAGTTATAGCATTTCTTGTGGTTATGGTAGTCCAGGTTGTGCAGCTAAAGCAGAAGGAATCTACATATACCGCACAAAAAGCGGAGCTTGAAAAGCAGTACACTAAAGAATCGGAGCGTGCTGATGAGATAGAAAGCATGCAGCAGTATATGCAGAGTGACCAGTACATAGAGGATATAGCAAAGAGCAAGCTGGGGCTTGCGTATGACAATGAAATAATCTTCAAGGAAAAGGACAAATAATTTTTGAAGATATAGTTGCGCTTTTTCGTCAAAACCTTCATTTTTGACCACATATAATCGTTGAAAAAAGATGGAGGCAAAAAGATGAGGAGTGCAAATTTAAAAAAGGCCGTGTGGGGGCTTATGGCATTTGCATCCACACTGGTGTGTGTGATGGATTGTTATCCGCTGATACCTGCAGTGTATGGAGTTTATTGTCTGAGCAGTGGGCATACGATTATTTTTTACATAGGATTAATTATTGGAATGGGATACTTTATATCGATACCGTCGATATGTAAGTATCTCTTTATTATTGCGGTGATTTACTTTGGGGAAAGGCTATTTGTGAGAAAAAGCAGTAAAAACGGATGTCTGACAACAGCCGTTGTAGCAGCTTGCGCCACGGCGGTGATGAATCTGTCGGTAACATTTCTGGGAAGGCCGGATACGGATGAGATAGTGTTGTCGGTAGCAGAGAGCCTTGTTGTGTTTTCGATGGCCTTTGTGCTTTGCAGAGCATGCGAATATTTAAGGGCTCTTGAGCACAATGAAAACCCGGTCATAGCAGGACTTCTGCCCGACAGGGAGGAGGCATTTGCCACAGCAGTTTCTGGACTTTCAGGCATTATTTCGACTGCAAATGTCATGGCTGTAAAATGTACGGCAGATAAAATCCCTGATGAGAGTGAGAAAATACAGCTTGAGGTGACAGGGAGACTTTGTGCATGCTGTGAGGGCTGCAGTGTGTGCTGGACAAGCGGGGCTTCGATTTCCGACAGTATAAAAATGCTTGCTGATGCAGTGCGCAAACGTATGAAAACAGAGGAAATTGTGCAAAACAGATATGTGGATGGCTGTCCGCACTATACGCGCATGGTGGAAGCTGCCACAGAGGCATTTGCCCGTATTGAGCTAAATGAAGCCTGGTACAGGCGTCTCACGGAAAACAGACGCGTTATAGCTGCACAGCTTGACGCTATGGCAGAGCTCATGGAGAGCTGGTGCAGGGCTGAAAAATGTATTGATAAAAAAAGAAGGCTGCGCCTTTCAAGAGTTTATGTATATACAAAAGAGGCTGGTATACAGGTGGAAAATGCCCATATTTATGAGAACGCAAGGCAGCAGGTATGTATAAAGGCAGATGTCTGCACCAAGATAGATGGTGGGATTGAAATTTCAAAATATGTGCAGGCGGTTTCACGCGCCATGGGAGTGAAGCTCAGGCAGGCACATGGGACAGTTTCAATAATATCCGATGAGAGGACATCTATTGTGCTTTACGAGGAGAATCAGTTCTATGCACTTTCGGGGGTGGCGACCAAAAAGAAGACCGGCTCTCAGGCAAATGGCGACAGCTGCAGTATGTTTCAGCTGGATGATGGCATGTATCATGTATGTGTATCCGATGGCATGGGCTCGGGCAAGCAGGCGCAGGCCGAGAGCACACTGGTGGTGGATTTGCTTGAAAAGCTTTTGGAGGCCGGTTTTAGCAGGGAAAGTGCCCTAAAGCTGATGAACTCTGCCATGGTCATATCGGCGGGCGAGGAGTCCTATTCCACGGTTGATTTTGCCACAATAGACATGTACACAGGTGAGCTTGAGCTGACCAAAACAGGCGCTGCACCGTCATTTATCAAATCAGGGAAACAAGTAAGTGTTATAGAAATTGAATCACTCCCGGCGGGGGTCGATGTCTGGCAGGAGAGCAAACAATCAAAAAATACACTTCAAAGTGGCGATTTCCTTGTCATGGTGACGGATGGTGTGCTAGAATATCTGCATGTAAAGGACAGACAGGGGAAGCTTATGGATATCATCGCAGGTGTCAAAAGTGACAATGCAGGCGTGATGGCGCAGAAAATTCTGGACAGGGTGCTGCTTGACACAGGCGGATACGCCATGGATGATATGACTGTAGTTGCAATAGGAATCTGGGAAAAATAATGATTAGACGGACGAAAGATTATATTCTGGAAAACAAGATGATAAACAATCACAGCACGGTGCTTGTTGCGCTGTCGGGCGGTGCGGATTCGGTCTGCCTTCTGCTGTTGTTAAATGAGATAAAAAGACAGTGCGCAGATGAGCTGGATTTTGTGTTGGAGGCAGTGCATGTGGAGCATGGTATCAGAGGAGCCGAGAGCAGGGAGGATGCGAGGTTTGCGTCAGATCTCTGCGAGAGGCTTAACATACCGTGCCATGTGCATTCCGTGGATGTACCGCAATATGCAAAAAGTCATGGACTCGGACTGGAGGAGGCCGCCAGGATATTGCGCTATGAAGCGTTTGAAGAGGAGGCAGGCAGATATCCCTGTGAACCGGCCAATGCATCAGACCCAAATCAGGATAACAGGAGGCAGGTAGTCGTTGCAGTTGCGCACCATATGGAGGACAACGCAGAGACAGTTCTTTTTCAGATGCTTCGCGGAAGCGGAGCAAAGGGTCTATCCGGCATGCATCCGGTTTCCGTGAAGAACGGTGTCACCTATATCAGGCCGCTTTTATCAGCAACACGCGCACAGATAGAGGAATATCTGAAGGAAAACGGACAGGCTTTTGTCACCGATGCCACAAACACTGACACAGCCTACTCCAGAAATAAGCTGCGCCATGATGTGTTTCCACTGCTTTTGCAGATTAATGACAGGGCGATAGAGCATATCAATGAGAGTGCAGGCCAGCTTGCGGTGATGAATGATTTTTACGAGCAGCAGCTAAAAGAGGCGTGTGACAGCATGGTTTCCCAAAAAGAAGGCAGGGTGATACTTGAAATCAGTCGCTTTGAGAGTCTGCATCCGGCATTAAAAAGCGGAGTGGCGCGCGAGTGTATACATCTGGCATCAGGGCGGCTCAAGGACATCACGAGCACACATATCGGTGCACTTGTGAAGCTTGCAGGGCAGCAGTCGGGCAGAAAAATCAATCTGCCATATGGAATTATTGCGGAAAAATCATTTGGCGAGGTGATACTCTTCGCCGGAAGGTGTGACGATGAAAAAGCAGAAATTCACATTACGCAAAAAGAGCTTGAGGCACTGAGTGCCACGGGAGAGCAAAAAAACATAAAGCTTTCGGCAGATGGCTCATATGTCACACTTTGTATACAAGATTTTAATGGTAAAATGGACGAAATTCCCAAAAAACCATATACGAAATGGTTTGATTATGATAAGATGAAAAAAGGCTTTGAAATAAGAACAAGAAAAGCCGGTGACTATATAATTGTGGATGACGAGGGCCATCATAAGAAGCTGAAGCAGGTATTTACAGGTGATAAAATTCCGGCACAGCAGAGAGCGGGGCTGTGGCTCATAGCCCATGAATCACTGGTGCATGCCATTATCGGATACAGATCCGGCTGTGGCGCACTTGTCACACCACAGACAGGAAAAGTACTTAAGATCACATTTTACGGAGGAAAACAAAATGGATTTTTCAAAAAAATATGATATTTCGGTTTATCTGACAGAGGAGCAGCTCAATAAGCGTATTGCAGAGATTGGAGCGCAAATCACAGAAAAATACAGGGGACAGTCAGTATATCTCATTTGCATACTCAAGGGCTCAATATTCTTTACCACTGAGCTTGCAAAGAGAATTGATTTGCCTATGACTATGGATTTCATGTCGGTATCCAGCTATGGCTCAGGCACAGAGTCATCAGGCGATGTCAAGATTAAAAAGGACCTTGAGCATTCTATCGAGGGAGAGAATGTCATCATCATAGAAGACATCATTGATTCGGGAAATACTCTTAGCAGGCTTTCAAAGCTCCTTGCCAAAAGAAACCCGAAGAGTCTCACAATCTGTACACTTTTGGACAAGCCTGAGCGCCGTGTGGTTGATGATGTAAATGTAGACTACGTGGGCTTTGTGATTCCTGATAAGTTTGTTGTAGGCTATGGCCTTGACTATGATCAGAGGTTCAGAAATCTGCCTTACATCGGCTTCGTCGAGGGCGAAATAAAATAAAAAGGAGAAGTAAATTGAATAAACAAAAAAGCGGTATGCGCGGAATAGGCGTATACATTATCATTGTATTTGCAGTAATCTGCATCTGGTACTGGCTGAGCGCCGGGGCTACATCAAACTCTTACACACAGAGTCAGTTCGAGAAGGATCTTGACAAGAATCAGGTGAAGAGCGTAAAGGTAGTGCAAAACAGGGAGATACCGACAGGAAGTCTGGAGGTGAAGTTCAAGGATGGCACATCAAAGGTGCTTTATGTATCAGATGTAAACAATATCGAAAAGACCATGACAAAAGCAGGGTATACCGACTATACAGTTGCGGATGTTCCGGCTGAGAGCTGGATTATGACACTGCTTCCGTATCTTTTGGTATTCGGAGCCATGTTCATATTCTTTGCAGTGATGAACAACAACGCAGCAGCACAGGGCGGCGGTGGCAAGATGATGAACTTCGGCAAGAACCGTGCGAAGCTCACCACACAGGAGGAGAACCATATCAAGTTTTCCGATGTAGCAGGCTTAAAGGAGGAAAAGGAGGAGATTGCAGAGATAGTTGATTTCCTTCGTGATCCGGGAAAATACACCAGACTTGGAGCAAGAATCCCAAAGGGTGTCCTTCTTGTAGGACCTCCGGGAACAGGTAAGACTCTCCTTGCCAAGGCAGTAGCCGGAGAGGCAGGGGTACCGTTTTTCACCATTTCAGGATCTGATTTCGTGGAGATGTTCGTCGGAGTCGGAGCTTCACGAGTGAGAGATTTGTTTGAGGATGCCAAGAAAAATGCGCCTTGTATCGTATTTATCGATGAGATTGATGCAGTAGCCAGACGCCGTGGCACAGGAATGGGCGGCGGACACGACGAGCGTGAGCAGACATTGAACCAGATGCTTGTCGAGATGGATGGTTTTGGTGTCAATGAGGGCATTATCGTCATGGCAGCCACAAACCGTGTGGATATACTTGACCCTGCTATCATGCGTCCGGGACGTTTCGACAGAAAGGTTGTAGTAGGCAGACCGGATGTGGGCGGCAGAGAAGAAATTTTAGGTGTCCATGCCAAGAAAAAACCTCTTGCAGAGGATGTAGACTTAAAGCAGATTGCACAGACTACAGCAGGCTTCACAGGTGCAGACCTTGAGAATCTGATGAATGAGGCAGCAATCCGTGCAGCGGGCGAAAACAGAGAATATATCACACAGGATGATATCAGAAAATCCTTCGTCAAGGTTGGTATCGGAGCTGAGAAGAAGAGCCGTATCATCTCTGATAAGGAAAAGCGCATCACAGCCTACCACGAGGCAGGACATGCAATCCTTTTCCATCTGCTTCCGGATGTGGGACCTGTATACACAGTTTCAATCATCCCTACAGGAGCAGGCGCAGCAGGCTACACCATGCCTCTGCCTGAGAAGGATGAGATGTTCAACACAAAGGGACGTATGCTTCAGGAAATCGTAGTAGACTTAGGCGGTCGTGTCGCAGAGGAACTTGTGTTTGACGATATCACTACAGGTGCATCACAGGACATCAAGCAGGCTACAAAGCTTGCGCGCGAGATGGTTACCAAATACGGTATGTCAGACAATATCGGCCTTATCTGCTATGCCGATGATGAGGAGGAGGTCTTCATCGGACGAGACCTCGCCCATGCAAAGAACTACAGCGAGGGCATAGCATCGGCAATCGATGTCGAGGTAAAGCGCATCATCGATGAGTCATACGACAAGGCAAAGAGCATGATAGCAGAGTACCGCGATGTGCTTGACAGATGTGCAGCACTTCTTCTTGAGAAAGAGAAAATCACAAGAGATGAGTTTGAAGCACTGTTTGATGAGGACAGCAAAACAGCAGTTGGACATAATATTTAAATAACAGCTATGATTTTGTACACAATCACTATATGAAAATATTAAATGCGACTAAAGTACTATACAAATTGCATAAAAACAAACCATGTTTTTTATGCAATTTGTGAACACTTGTCGTCGCAATCATGATACTATAATAACCGTAAAAACCCCCCAATACATTATATAGTTTTTGCTATACCCCATAGTAAAAATACCTTCTCCTAAAAGGCAGCCGATCGTAGGCTGTCTTTTTTAATTTAAAAAAATAGTAACTATTCAGAACAATTGAGAACAAGAAAAGCTGATGCGTCATGCTTGCATGTAAGCAGCAGGTTTTCTTG
>OIDX01000378.1_pt1 | contig 12289 bp, 12 predicted proteins | sample 1581671 | NCBI WGS metagenome assembly OIDX01 (sample SAMEA3882534, study PRJEB24775) | human gut metagenome | biome: human-associated habitat; feature: intestine environment; material: feces | place: Netherlands | collected 2009/2010 | reverse complement strand
TATGCGAATATGTGACTTGCATCTCTTCTGTTTCTAATTTTGAAATCGTTAAAATATCATTGATCAACTGCGTCATGTGGTCACTCTCTTTTAAAACACAATCTAAACATGTATCGATTTGAGCACTATCCTGAATTGTATGCGAACGAATCAATTCTGTATATCCACGAATAGAAGTGAGTGGTGTTTTTAATTCATGACTCGCATTACTGAAAAATTCCTGGCGAACCTTTTTTTCTTTTTCCAGTCTTTCTAAATACTTTTTATTTTCTTCGGACATTTTCGTCAATGCATCTGTGATTCCATAAAGTTCGGGATAATTATATTTATGAAACGATAGTACTTCTTTTGAAATATCTGTTGAATTAATTGTATTTGTGATATCTTTAAAAGGTTCTACAATTTCATTGGCCATTTTTTTAGACAAAACAAATACCACCATAAAAGATACGGCAATACTAAATAAAAATGGTGCTAATAATATCGAAATAGATTGGCTCAACCCATCAAATGGCATAGCTAAACGAACAATTGTTTGATTATCTTCCTCATAATCAGCTACATATAAATAAGAACGTTGCATTGTATCTGAATGACGAATACATGTCCCTGTACCTTGAGCAATAGCTTGTTTTACCTCTTCACGCTGCAGATGTTTTTCACGAATTCTATTTTTATAGTTATCATATAAAACTTTTCCGTTTCGCTTAATAATTGTGATACGAATATCCTCCGATTTAAAAGTATCACCCAAACGAGTCGTATTTAAATCATCTATTTCTAAGTTTTTCACCAATTTAACTGTATTCATTAAATATTGTCGATCTTGAGAAATAGATGCTTTATATAAACTCACGTAAAGTAAACCAAAGCCCAAGATAAATGTGATCAAAAAAGTTGTTAAAAACGAATGAACAATCTTCTTATGCATTGTTATCCTCAGCAACAAAACGATATCCAACCTGTCTTACAGATTGAATCCAATGTGCATATTCATTTCCCATCTTCTTACGCAATGAGTTAATATGTACATCCAATGTTCTGCTTTCACCAATAAAATCATATCCCCAAATCTGATTGATCAACTCTTCTCGTGATACAGCTCTACCTTCATTTTTAGCTAAATATTTCAATAATTCAAATTCTTTGAATGTCAATTCAACCGGTTCTTCATGAATTGTCACCGTTCTTTTATCTAAATCAATACATAAGCCATGTATTTGAATCAATCGTTCATCCTTTTTACTTCTACGAAGTAATGAACGAATACGAGCAGCAAGCTCTAACACACTAAATGGCTTCGTCAAATAATCATCAGCTCCTAAATCAAGTCCCATGATTTTATCAAGCTCTTTATCTTTTGCACTTAAGATAATAACAGGTAAATCTTTAAGCGTTGCCTTTGAACGAATAAATTTTAATATATCATATCCATTCATGCCTGGTAACATCAAATCTAATATGGCTAAATCTACTTTATTGTTTTGTAGATAATCATATGCATCTTTTCCATTTTCAAAATCAACTAGTTCATAATTAAAACTAGCCAATGTTAATTTTAATAATTGACGAATATTTTCATCGTCTTCAACAATTAAGACTCGTTCCATAAAATCAACCCTCTTTTTTTGTCATTTTATCATGAAAGCAAGTAAAAAAGGAGTAAAGTTTTTTTAACATTACTCCTTAATAATCTAAATTATTTTTTTAAAGATGGGTTCCAGTGTTCGTTTGGTTCTAATCCTAAGAAATCACAAACTGTAGCTGCAACATTTGACAATCCTAGATCTTCGCCTTCTTTTAATTCACATTCCGCATTGTATACGATGAATGGAACTGGTGCTAATGTGTGGCTAGTCTTACTTTCATCATCCGCATTACCGTGGTCTGCAGTAACTAATAAAATACCATTTACTTTATTTACAGATTCAATAACACGTGCAAGTTCTAAGTCTACTGATTCAACACCAATGATAGTTGCTGGTAAACTTCCAGTGTGTCCTACCATGTCACCGTTTGGATAGTTTGTACGAATGAAATCATAGTTTCCACTTTCGATTGCTTCACACAATTTATCAGTGATTTCAGCAGCCTTCATCCAAGGTCTTTGTTCAAATGGAACTACATCACTTGGGATTTCAACATAAGTTTCTAAAGACTCATCAAATTTTTCTGAACGGTTACCATTCCAGAAATATGTAACGTGTCCATATTTTTGCGTTTCACTGATTGCATATTCACGAATACCATGTTTACACAATTCTTCAGTTAATGTATATTTAATTTTTGGTGGTTCCGTCAAATAGTTCTTTGGAATTTGTAAGTCTGCATCATATTGTAACATACCTGCAAATTTAACATTTGGAACTTTAACACGATCAAATTTATCAAATGAAGCATCTCCATCAAATGCTAAAGAGATTTCTTGAGCACGGTCACCACGGAAGTTGAACAATACAACGCTATCTCCATCATCGATAGTTCCAACTGGAGCACCATCTTTTGCGATGACAAATCCTGGAAGATCTTGGTCAACAACATTTAATTCTTTACGATACGTTTCAATAGCTTCTGTAGTTGAAGCAAATTGTCTTCCTTCACCCATTACGTGAATTTTCCATCCACGCTCAACCATAGACCAGTCAGCTTCATAACGGTCCATTGTGATTTGCATACGTCCACCACCACTAGCGATGCATGCGTGGAAATTGTCATCATTTAATTCTGCCATAAATGATTCAATATCATTTACATATTCTAAAGCTGAAGTTGCAGGAACATCACGTCCATCAAGTAATGCATGAACACGAACTTCCTTAATACCTTCATTTTTAGATTCTTTAATCAAAGCCTTTAAGTGAGAAATATTAGAGTGTACGTTTCCATCACTTAAAAGACCAATGAAATGCATTTTATTTCCTTTTGCATTTTCAGCTAAATCCTTCCAAGTTTTAGAATTGAAGATTTCTCCAGACTCAATATTTTCGTTAACTAATTTAGCTCCTTGAGAATAAATTTGTCCACAACCTAAAGCATTGTGTCCAACTTCTGAGTTACCCATATCTGAATCTGTAGGAAGTCCTACTGCAAGTCCATGAGCACGAAGTTGTGTATGTGGACATTCTGCCCACAATTTATCAAGTGTTGGTTTGTTGGCTAATGCAACAGCATTGTTCTTCTTATCTTCACGAATACCAATACCGTCCATAACAACCAAAATTACTGGTCTTTTTTCCATTGTATTTTTCCTCCATTAATCGATAATAATATAACACTAACTAGGCCTTTTTTCAATGAACTCGTCTCAACAAATGAATTTTTTCACAAAAAGAAAAAGCCGCTTAACGGCTTTGATAACGAGATAAAAATTGTTGTGTTCTTTCTTGTTGAGGATGCTCGAACAACTGTTCTGGGCTACCCTGTTCTGCAATGACACCTTTATCCATAAAAATAACACGATCACTGACTTCTCTGGCAAACTGCATTTCATGTGTAACGATAACCATAGTCAAACCTTCATCAGCTAACTTTTTCATGACATCCAAAACATCACCAACCATTTCTGGGTCTAATGCACTTGTTGGTTCATCAAATAGTAGTACTTCTGGATCCATACACAAGGCACGAGCAATCGCAACACGTTGCTTTTGTCCACCTGAAAGTTTAGTGCTTGGCTTATTCGCAAATTCTTTCATTCCTACTTCATCTAAGAATTTTAAAGCTGTAGCCTTCGCTTCTTCTTTTGATTTCTTTAAAACACGAATCTGACCTAACATGCAGTTTTCTAAAACAGTCAAATTATTAAATAAGTTAAAACTTTGGAACACCATTCCAACCTTTGAACGATATTCATTGACATCCATTTGACCACTTAGAATGTCTTTACCATGATATAGAACATGGCCTCCATCCATTCTTTCTAATAGGTTTACACATCTTAACATCGTACTCTTACCAGATCCACTCGATCCAATAATCGTAACCACTTCTCCTTTATGAATATCGAAATCTACATCATTTAATACTTTAAGATTTCCAAAATGTTTCTGGAGATGTTGAATTTGAATAATTGTTTCCATAAATATCCTCCTAGCTACAGAAATCTTTCATACTGCTTTCGCTATCCATTCTTTTTTCAAGATAATTCAATAAGAAAGAAGCAAGTGTTGTTAAAACTAAATATAAAACTGCTGAAACCATAAACGTTTCAATATAACGATAGTTACTTCCTGCTACAGATGTTGTCTGGAAATACAATTCCGTTACCGTAATAACATTCAACATTGAACTATCCTTAATATTTACAATCAATTGGTTTCCAATAGAAGGAAATGAATTTTTAATGGCCTGAGGAAATACAACATACATTAAAGTTTGCGTCGTTGTCATACCTAAAGACATCGCAGCTTCATTTTGCCCTTTATCCACAGACTGAATTCCAGAACGAATAATTTCAGCCATATAAGCGCCTGTATTGATTGAAATAATAATCAAACCTGCTGTAATCGGAGTCCATCCAATCACAGGTTTACCTAAATAGTAAATAAACATAGCTTGAACCATCATTGGTGTACCTCTGAACACCCAAATATACAATCCCGTAATGATTCTACCTATTCTTTTTAAAACTTTAATACCCATTGAATCATATTCGTTGATTTCAATCGCACGAATGCCGCCGACTAATAAGCCGACGACAAATCCTGCAAACGTACCAACAAATGCGAACAACAAGGTCATCTCAATTCCATATTGGAAAAGAGGTAGATTATGAACAAATATGTTCCAAGCTTTCGCAAAATCAATACGCATAATTAATCCTCTGTTGGTTGGTTTTCTACTGCATGTTCCATCATTTCTTCACGTTCTTCATCACTAATACTATCTAATGCTTTTTGAACTTTTTTGAAGAATTCAGAATCACGAGAACCTTCTTTTAATGCGATTGAAACAGTTGTATCACAATCAAAACCATGTCCATCTGCAAATTGAACGACTGTTAAGTCAGGGTTTGCTTCTACAACACCTTTGGCAACTGCCATTTCAGCAGTAATTCCATCCACTTCGTGTTGTTGTAAAGCCAATACCATTTCTGGATAAGTAGCCTTTGGTGTTACGTGATTTACACCTTTGATTTGATCAATGACTGAATCATAGTTTGTTGATTTTTGACCAACAGCTTCTTCACTATCTTTACGAACAATCATGATCATTCCCTTTGAATCATAATATGGAGTTGTAAAGTCAGCCCCTTCTTCACGATCTTTATCTTTAGTCATACCAGCGATAATCGCATCGATTTCATCACCCTCTAAAGCTGGAATCAATCCATCCCATGCAGTTTTCTTAATAACTAATTTTTTTCCTAATTTTTTCGCAATCTTTTTTGCGATTTGAACATCATATCCATCCGCATATCCAGATTTTCCTAATTTTACAGAAGTATCTGTTTTTTAAATGGAGCATATCCACATTCCATTCCTACTACAAATGTGTCTTTATCTTCTGATGTTGTAGCTGTGTTTGATCCACATCCTGTTAGTGCAAAAGCACATACCATGGCAGATGCCATTAATTTTTTAAAGTTCATATTTCTTTTTCTCCTTCTCTAATCGGCAAAGAATAGAAAAAAGCTATGCGGCATACCACATAGCTAAAAAACAATCTCATTAACTATAAGATAACGCCTCTTCCTGACGAAGGAGTGTTATAAGTATTCCTTATAACCCCAAGAAACAAAATTGCCATTTTATCTCTTTCGGCATTGGTTACCTTTCAAACACTTCACAGTCTGCCAACTCCATGCTTTACTCTGATGCAATGCTGCCTCTATCTTTACTCGATTTACTTTATAGTGCTTATTATACTCGTCATATACATAGTGTCAAGAAAGAATTTGCAAATTTTCATAAAACTGTAAATATTTTCATCATTTCTTTAAGCTTCTTTTAAGTTTTTAAGACTATTCTATAGACAGAAATAAACAGGTATCAACCCAATACATATAACCCTTTCCTAAATAACTTATTCTGTTTATTTCATATATTCCTATTTCTTGGTGAGTCAGAATAATAGACTCACCCTTTTTTTTGAACAAGAAAAAAAGAAAAGAACAAATCTTTTCTCTTAATGCGTTTCTCCAGAAACCACTTTAATATCCGTATCACTCTCTAACATAGCTTCTACAGACAATTCAATGGCTTTAGCAATATCTTTTAAATTCATTCCAGGAGTTCCTGCTGGCTGATTTACTGTTTGTTCAGTCGCAAAAGGTACATGCATAAAGCCACCTTTTACATCTTTAAATTCTGTATGACAATAATGCAATACAGAATACATTACATCGTTACAAACATAAGTACCTGCTGTATAACTAACACTTGCTGGAATTCCATTTTCCTTCATTTTTTCAACCATTCTAAATACAGGAAGCATTGTAAAATAAGCTTCTGGCCCATTTTCTACAACACTTGTCTGTAAAGGTTGATTGCCTTCATTATCGGCAATTCTGGCATTTCTAAAGTTAATACCCACCCATTCTGGTGTGACTTGACTTCTTCCTCCTGCTTGACCAATACACAATACAAAATTTGGCTGATTCTCTTGAATCGCTTCATAAACTGCATCTGGCCCTTTTTGAAATACTGTAGGAATTTCTTTCTTAACGATTTTTGCCCCACCAATTTCATCCGGCAATAATTTAACAGCTTCATAAGCTGGATTGATTTTTTCTCCTCCAAAAGGATCAAAACCTGTAATTAATACTTTTTTCATAACATTTCATCTCCTATGACATCATGATCATCATGACAATTTGTACCACTAACATAATTACGGCAACAAGCACTTGTTTTTTAATGACACCATTTTTATCTTTCATTTCTAAGATTGCGACAGGAACCATATTAAAGTTTGCTGCCATTGGCGTACATAGTGTACCACAATATCCACAAGTTAATGCTAGAGATCCAATCACTACTGGATCTGCTCCATATTTAAGGACAAAAGGTGCCCCAATACCAACTGTCATTACGGTAATTGCCGCAAAAGCATTTCCCATGATCATGGTAAATACCGCCATGCCAATCGCATAAACAATAATTCCAATTGTAACATTGCCTGCAGGAATAATATTAGATACTAAACTAGAAATGACATCTCCAACACCTGCAGCTGTAAATACGGCACCTAAAGCAGCAAGTAACATTGGAAGCATACTTAATGGTCCAACCACATCCATCATTCTACGACAATCTTTTAAGAAGACACTTGGTGTATTTGATTTTGAATAGATACGCAAAATGATCATGGCTACAAAAACACCTACACTCATTCCAACTAATGGTGAAATCTTTGTGAAGAAAGCTGCAAGTAATGCGAACAAACCAATACATACAGCTGGAACAAATACTTTTGCACCAATTTTCTTGTTGTTTTGTTCCATCTCATCAAGAGTAGGTTCTGGCTCATTACCAGGTGAAACTTTCTTTAGAATTGGAGGTAAAACCAAGATAATCAATAAGATACCATCAGCCAAGGCAGGTAACCATTTGCCTAGCACAAACATAACTCCTAGATCAAACCAGAAAACAAACGAACCAACACTGTTTTTATTTTCTTTATCTTTTAGATTTTTAAAGGCAACATAAATAGAAATCAATCCAATTAGACAATACATGACTTCTAATAGTTTTTCTGAAAGTGTAACATCTACACTCGTATAAAATTGAATTGGATTCATTATTTAGTCTCCTTTCTAGATAATTGTTTATCTTTAAGATAGTAATACACAATCGCAACAGCTACGGCAATAATTGCCACTGGAATTTGTACTTTCATTAAATCGACCAATTCAACATTGTATCCTAAGCCAGCTAATGTAGATTGCACTAAGATCATTCCACTTGTTCCTACAAACAAAACTTGCCCAAAGAACCATGCGATATTTTCCATACCACTTGCCATTCCTTTTAAGTTTTCTTCATACTTTTCACTGATCTTTTTACCATTTTTCTTAGCTGCAGCAGTCGCCATAGGCAATACAATAGGACGAACAAATCCGGCAACGCCACCAAAGCTTACATTAAATGCCGCAAAGACTAGACGGAATACACCATAAATCGCAAGAACAACACCGGCTGATGCATTTTTAAATTTCTTCATTAAATTAGCTGCTGCTTGTTTTAAACCATTTCTTTCCAGAGTTCCCGTAACTACCATAACCATCACAAACACGCACATACTGCGGTTAGCGACGAAGCTTGATCCAAGTGTTTCCAAGAAAGTAACTGGATCCATACCTGCAACAAGTGCAGTCACAATAGCGGCAATCATAATAATCAAAATCGAATCCAATTTTAATACAAATCCGATTACAACAATTAGAATGCCTAATAATTTCAATAATTCCATAATCTTTCATTCTCTCTTTCATATTTCTTACAGAAATTTACATCTGAAATTATATCATATTCTTCAACAAAAGCAAAAAAAATGGATCAAACGATCCATTTACAACACTTCTTTATAAACTCTTAATACATTCTTATAGAAGATTTTTTCTACTTCTTCTTGTGTAAGCCCTGCCTTATATAAAGCTTCTTCTAATAGATTCATCATAGAAGCACCTTCAATTTCTAAAGGACATGAAATCCCATCAAAATCTGTACCTAATCCAATGACATCAATTCCTGCAAGATCTTTGATATATAGAATATGTTTCACCATATCTTCGACACAACTCTTGTGATCATCACGATCCGCTAAGAAACTGCCACAGAAATTAAGTCCCATAACACCACCACGTTTTGCCAATTGACGAATCATATCATCACTCATATTACGTGCTACATTACATACACTTCTTGCGTTTGAATGTGATGCCACAAATGGTTTTGTCGTATATTTCAATACATCATAGAAACCAGCATCATTTAAGTGAGAAACATCAACGATCATGCCTAGTCTTTCCATTTCTTTTACATATGAAATTCCAAACTCTGTCAATCCTCTTTCTGTATCTACACTACGCTTATAGTTAGGTCGATTTCCATTCATATCTTTCATAGAAAGGTTTGGATAACCAATTCCATTCTCATAATTCCATGTTAGTGCAATCATTCTTACACCCATGCGATAGTAGTTTCTTAACATCGCTAAATCATTGAAGCAAACACCACCATCTTCTAAAGTTAATAAGCTTGATAATTTTCCTTCTTTATCATTCTTCTCAATATCACTAAACGTATATACAGGTGCAATATAATCTGCATACTTATCCATTTGTGTACAATATTCATCATACAAACGCATTGTCTGTTGCTCAGGAATAGCTAGTTCTTTTTGATCTGTAAACAACGCAAAATTCTGTAATAAATAATTACCCTTTTTCATTTTTTCCAAATCAATCGACAAATCATTTGAATACAAACTTGCCTCTTTCCCTTTTAAATCACGACTCAATAATTCTAGAATCGTATCACAATGCATATCGACTACTCTCATTTTTATAACTCCTTTAACCACTCTATACAGCCATCTTCATAACATGAAGGAACAATTTTTTTTGCGACTTTTTTACATGCTTCACAACCATTTTCAAGAGTAACACCAAGACCAGATGCTTCTAATACAGGCGCATCACTTGAACCATCTCCGATGGAACTGACATCTTTCCAAGAGATTTCAAGATTCTTCAACAAGCGGTTCACACTATTTAACTTTTCACAATCCTTATGAATAATGTCAATCATCGTATCTGTACTATGCACAACTTTTACATTACAATTTAATTCAATAATCGATTTCATTTCATCATAAATTGAATCAATTCGTGATTTTGAATCCGATATAGACACTTTCCACACAGAACCCTTTAAATATTTTTCCATGTGATTCGTTAAAATGTAATCCACATCACAATTATGCATGTCCAGTTCAAATCCACGTGTCATTTTATTTGCCACAAAATAATCGGGTTGACTATATCCAACGCCTAAATTATGCTTTTGAGCATATTGCCAAATAAATGAAACATCGTTATTTGAGATTACATACTCAAACATCGTCTTTTTCATTTTCACATCAAAACAATGGGCTCCATTACAACTAATGACATATCCACCAAAATCTTGCATCAAAATCTGCTTAGACAATGGATATACGCCTTGAAAGCATCGAGCTGAATTTAATACGACTAAGACATCTCTTTTTTCAACTTCAATCAATGCTTCTTTAACAGCTTCATTGACATAGATTCCACTACTCGGATTCATTAAAGATCCATCTAAATCACATACAATTGTCCTGACCATATAGCACTTCCTTTTACTTGTTTAATAGTAATACGAAACGCCACAAAAAAAAAGACCCCGAAGGGTCTTATTTAGCTAAAGTTCTTAGTGAAATACTACTTTTTGAATTCAACAGCTGGTAAGTTGTAGAAAGTCTTGTCTCCAAGATATTCAGCAACGTTAACAGTTCCACGTTGGTTCAATTCGTCTTCAATACGCATTAAACGGTTGTATTTAGCAATACGGTCTGTACGGCTTAATGAACCAGTCTTGATTTGTCCTGCGTTCAATCCAACAGCGATGTCAGCGATTGTAGTGTCTTCAGTTTCTCCTGAACGGTGAGATACGATGCAAGTGTATCCGTGTTTCTTAGCCATTTCGATAGCGTCGAATGTTTCAGTTAAAGTACCGATTTGGTTAACTTTGATTAAGATCGCATTAGCGATTCCTTTTTCGATTCCTTCGTAAAGGATTGAAGGGTTAGTTACGAATAAGTCATCACCAACTAATTGTACTTTGTCTCCTAGACGGTCAGTTAATTTTTTCCATCCGTCCCAGTCGCTTTCTCCTAATCCATCTTCGATAGAGATGATTGGGTATTTAGCGATCCATTCTTCGTACATGTCGATCATTTCATCGCTAGTCTTAGTTCCTTGACCAGATTTTTTCAATTCATATAATCCAGTTTCAGTGTTGTGGAATTCAGAAGCAGCAACGTCCATTGCGATCTTCATATCTTTTCCTGGAACATATCCAGCAGCTTCCATAGCTTCAACTAATAATTCAAGAGGTTCTTCGTTTCCATCTTTACAGCTTGGAGCGAATCCACCTTCGTCACCAACGTTAGTGTTGTATCCTTTTTTCTTTAATACAGATTTTAAAGCGTGGAAAGTTTCAGCAGCCATACGAACAGCTTCTTTTTCACTCTTAGCACCAACTGGCATAATCATGAATTCTTGGAAATCTACTGTAGAGTCAGCGTGTGATCCACCGTTGATAACGTTGCACATAGGAACTGGCAATGTTTTTCCGTTGAATCCACCGAAGTATTTGTATAAAGGTTCTCCGTAGAAATCAGCAGCTGCTAAAGCACAAGCCATAGAAACACCTAAAGTAGCGTTAGCACCTAAATTTTTCTTGAATGGGTCTCCATCCAATTCTAACATTGTTTTGTCAATTAATACCTGGTCACGGCAATCCATACCGATAATTTTTGGAGCAATTTTAGTGTTTACGTTTTCAACAGCTTTAGTTGTTCCTTTTCCCAAGTAACGAGCTTTATCTCCATCACGTAATTCTAAAGCTTCACGAACACCAGTACTTGCACCACTTGGTACCATAGCACGTCCGTAAGCACCAGATTCTGTAGTTACTTCAACTTCAACAGTTGGATTTCCACGTGAATCTAGAACTTCACGAGCATATACATCAACAATAATAGGCATAATTAAAATATCCTCCTCTAAGCCTTAAGCTAATAAAATAATAGCACGCAAGCCATCTAAAATCAACGATTATAGGCTCTGAAAGCGGTTTTAACTTCCTCTTGGTTCTCATCAGTAAACACAAAGCGGAAATGTTTTATTCCATACGATTCATAATCTTTTCGATTTTCAATTTCATTCATAATATTCACATCATATAATCGCATGTGACAATCTTTATCTCCAAATAAAAAGACACGCTTTCCATCTAAGCCTTCAAGCTCATAACGATGATGATGGCACAAACCGCAATTCATTCTCTTACCATCTTTTAAAGCCGTATTTACAGGACAATGTTTCATCGTCATCAAGCGTCGTTTCTGATATAAAGTCTTATAGACTGGAGCATCAAAATGATAACGATTCGAAAAGCCCTTCATTATTTCTTCAACCTGATACTTGTCACACTCATCACTGATTACACAACTTTCATATCCCATTTCTAAGATAGCAGCCACACTATATGAATTAGAAACATTTAATGAATCTACAATTTTTCCTTTACCTAGATGC
>OIDX01000373.1_pt1 | contig 12342 bp, 10 predicted proteins | sample 1581671 | NCBI WGS metagenome assembly OIDX01 (sample SAMEA3882534, study PRJEB24775) | human gut metagenome | biome: human-associated habitat; feature: intestine environment; material: feces | place: Netherlands | collected 2009/2010 | reverse complement strand
ATTCAGGCAAAAATAAGAAGATAATAGGATAAATTATCTAAAATTTATTTCATGACGCGTTCTACATCTTCGATGCTGCGGTTGAATGGTCCGTTGTGCTCCAGCTTGATGGTGCACATGGCTGCCGCAAACTTGCCGGCTTCTACCGGATTGGCTCCCTGCAGGCGCTTGTAGAGATAGCCTGCCGAATAGGTATCGCCGCATCCGGTAGCATCTACTACTTCATGAGGAGGATAGGCTGGAATGTCGTAGAACGTATCATCTACATAAACCAGCGAGCCCTCGCTACCCAGGGTGATGATAACCTCGGCTACGCCCCAGGCATGAATCAGCTTGGCGGCTTCCTTCGGGTCCTTCAGTCCGGTAATGGTCTCCATTTCGGTCTCATTCACCTTCAGATAATAGGTGTTTTTGAGCACATCGAGCTTGTCCTTCCAGTCGATGGCGTAAACTTTCTCGTCTCTCACCTCGCGCAGATATCCCTGCACATCAATGGAAACTTTTCCCTTCTTGGCAAGAAAGGCAACCACTTCTGGCGAGAAATCATCGCTCAGCAGACTGCCCAGGTGGAAGACCTTGGCCTCTACATGCTCCAGCTGCTGGATGGTGAAAGGATCTGCCTTGGCAAGCACACGCTGCTTACGGTCGTTAGGATTATCGCCATAAATATTCTCGAAGAAAACCGTATTGCGCGATGGGTTCAAGGTGACGTCTATTCCAGCCTTGAGCATCTTTTCAACCGGTTCCTTCTCGGTAGGATCCATCGCCGTAATGAGCGAGAAACTTACATCCTTTGGCAATTGGTTGATGGCGTAGGCAAAATAAAAAGAGGTGCCGCCAGCCATGTAAACTGTACTGCTCGGGGTCACGATTTTATCCTTTGTTACGTGCCCAATACAACAAATATCTTTCATTTTTATTACATTTTGCGGATGCAAAGGTACTGCAAATCGAGAATAATACAAAAAAAAATGGGAATTATTTTGTTTTGTTCGCATTTTAATGTACCTTTGCATCAAGAAAAAGCAATTTTAAAATATTATCTAGAATAGATATAAAGAAACATTATGTGGTTTGATAATTTAATCAACGTGCATTCGGCGGTGCAAGGCATCGTCATCCTGTCTTTGATTTGTACTTTGGGTCTTGCCCTCGGCAAGATTCATGTCAAAGGAATCTCCCTTGGCATAGCCTTCGTATTCTTCGTGGGTATTATAGCGGGGCATCTAGGGTTCTCTATTGACCAGAACATGCTGGAGTTTGCAGAAAGCTTTGGCCTTACCATGTTTGTGTATGTGCTGGGTCTTTATGTGGGTCCTAACTTCTTCGGTTCGATGCGTCACGAAGGCATTTCGCTCAATCTCTGGAGTTTGGCTGTCATCCTGGTGGGAACCTTGTTCTCGCTCGGCTTGTGCTGGATTTTGCCAATCAGTCTGCCTGATATGATGGGCATCCTGTGTGGCGCCACAACCAATACGCCTGCCCTTGGTGCTGCCCAGCAGGCGTTGCAGCAGTTGGGCTTGCCTAGCGAAGGTGCGGCTCTGGGCTGTGCCGTTACTTATCCGTTGGGTGTTGTGGGCGTTATCCTGGCGATGATGCTCTTGCGCAAACTCTTTGTGAAACCGGAAGATCTGGAGATTCGCAAAAATGATGATGACGACCATACGTCTATCGGACAATACGTAATCGTGAATCCTGCCCTGAACGGCAATACCATCGCAGAGATTACGATGATGACGCATCGCAAGTTCATCATCTCCCGTGTGTGGAGAGGCGAACAGGTGATAGTTCCTCAGGCTGATACGGTTCTTCATACGAATGATAATGTGCTCGTGGTTACCAATAAGGACGAGGTCTCGGCGATGCAGATTCTCTTCGGAAAGAAGGTGGATAAGGAGTGGAATAATGATAAGGTAGACTGGAATGCGATTGATGCGAAGGTAGAAAGCCGCATTATCGTTGTTACCCGTCCGGGACTGAACGGCAAGCGCCTGGGCAGTCTGCAGATGCGAAATTCCTATGGCGTGAATGTGAGCCGAGTGCTTCGTGGTGATATCCGTCTGCTTGCTACAGATGACCTCCGTCTGCAGTACGGCGACCGACTGACGGTAGTTGGCGACCCTACGAGTATCGACCATGTAGAGCAGTTTCTGGGTAATGCCGTAAAGACCCTGAACGAGCCGAACCTCGGCGCTATCTTCCTCGGAATCATTCTCGGTCTTGCCGTAGGAACCATTCCTCTGGATATTCCTGGAATGACGGCTCCTGTGCGTCTGGGTATTGCCGGCGGTCCTATCGTGATGGGTATTCTGATTGGTGCGCTGGGGCCTCGTGTGCATTTCATCTCTTACATGACGCGAAGTGCGGGTCTGATGCTGCGAGAACTGGGTCTTGCCCTCTATCTCGGTTGCCTGGGATTGGCGGCTGGTGGACAGTTCTTCGAGACGGTAGTCCGTCCGGAAGGTTTGATGTGGGTAGGCATCGGTTTCCTTATCACGGTTGTGCCTGTGGTTATCGTAGGTCTCATCATTCTGAAGACCAAGAAGTATGACTTCGGCAGTATCTGCGGAATCCTCTGTGGAAGTATGGCGAATCCGATGGCGCTTACTTACGCCAACGAGACGCTGGATGGCGATACGCCAAGTATCAGTTATGCTACGGTTTATCCGCTCGGCATGTTTATCAGAGTGGTGATAGCTCAGGTTATCGTGATGTTCTTTGTTTGATGTTACGATGTTTTCATCTGTTTCTGCGGATTCTGTCATCCGCAGATATGAAGAAAGGCTGGTTTCGGTTAGAAATCAGCCTTTCTTGTTATAGTCATCTTCTTTCCCGTCATCGGGTGCTCAAATGTGATTTCCTCTGCATGAAGATGCAGTCTTGTTGCCGGCTCGTTGCCGTAGAGCGGATCGCCGATGATAGGGGCATTCAGACCTTCCTGATGAGCACAATGCACTCTCAGCTGGTGCGTTCTGCCCGTTTTAGGATAGAGCGCCAGGCGAAGATGGGTATCGTCTATACGCTCTAGAACCTCGTATTCTGTAATGGCTTCCTTGCCCTGTTCGCGGTTTACCATCTGTCGTGGACGGTCTAGGAAATCTGCTATCAGGGGGAGCGAGATGTAACCTCTTCCGCTTTCTGCTTCTTTCAGAATCCGGTTGCACGATTCCTTGTCTTTTCCGCAAACGATGGCTACGTATTTCTTCTGAACCCGATGATTCAGAAACTCCTTCTGCAGGCGATGATAGGCAAACTCGGTCTTGGCAATAATCATCAGTCCGCTTGTTGCCATGTCCAGACGGTGGACGATGAGCGGACCGGTAGCTTCCTGATATTTCCTGCGCATCAGAGCGTAGACGGAAGGCTGGGTTGCATCTTTCCCCGGAACCGAGAGTAAACCTTCGGGCTTATAGATGACTGCCAGTTCACGGTCTTCGTAGAGCGTTTCCACCTTATTATATATAGTAGTTTCGGTCTGTTGGGTTTCAAAGACTGTTTTAGGCAGCATCCAATGTAGTATCGGTTTGCATTTTCCGTTGCAGGCAGGATAAAACTGAAGATGATGTCTGATTTCTTCTTTCGGACTCTCTCCCCACCAGAACATCGCCATCTGCAGAGGCTTGTAGCCATGCTGGTAAGCGTATTGCAGGAGTTTCGGCTCGCAGCATTCTCCACTTCCGGCAGGTGGAATCTTAACCGCCTCGTCCTTGAAAATCTCCAGCAGATCCTTGGTTTCTCCTTCCGCATTCAGCATCTGGAATTTCGCAAACAGCCATTGCTGAAGTGCTTCTGATAACTGTTTGCGGAGCTGTTTCGCACTTTTCAAATCCTTTTCGTAGTTTTCATATAGCGTTTCGTACGCCGTCTTTTCGTTTATCGACTTTTTCAGCCTCTTCAGTTCTGCCTTCATAAACTGGCTCTCTTTTATCATCGCTTTCTCCTCTTCCTCGCTCAGGGGCGTTCCTGCCGAAAGGGCTTCCTCGCGCCTTGCATCTCGCTTTTCCTTTGCTTCTTTTATCTTTGTCTGATAGTTTGCGATAACTTCCTGGCGCTTTTGCTGCAAATCATCAATCAGGCTTTTCGCCTTTATCAGGGTTTCGTTGGCTTCAAACTGTCTGATTTGCTGGTTCATTTCCGAAATCTCAGCCTCATGTACCTTAAAATATCCGTCGGGTTGAAGATAATCGAAAACGGCTGGCACAAAACCTTCCCAGTCGCTTCTGCCGCCAATCTGTCCGCTATAAGCTCTCAGATAGCCAATCTTGCCATTCCCGGCTTCTACTATAAGTACGCCGAACATCTTTCCACGGTCTATTTCCTCCCGCCAGTCGTTTCGCTGTGAGAGTTCATCCTGCAGCTCCTTGCATGCTTCGATGCAGAGTGGATGAGGTTCGTAGCTGAATGGATTGTTCATCCTTTCAGGTATATTATTTAGTTCTATATTTTTGAATAAATGCATTTCCATGCTACAAAGATACACATTTAAACGCGTTTTAGTTCATATTTTATATAAAAAATGAGTTTTTCAGTTATTTTTTTGTCTATTTGGATTTTTTGTTGTACTTTCGCAACTGAAACATAAATTCATTTAAATAGTCTATCATGGTAAGTGTATATAGAAAGATAATGACGATGCAGATTAAGAACGGACTGTGCCTTCTGTGGCTATTCGTTCTGCTGCTGCTGTTTGCCGCTTGTTCTCATCGGCAGAAGGATGATGAGTTGTGGCATAAAGATATCGATGAATTTGTGTCCGGTCACCAATCTCTCATGCAGAGTTATCCTGATTCGATGATCATGCTGATAAGAAATTTCAAATGTGAAGGTAATCCCGATAAAAGCGATCAATGGAAAAAATTATTAATAGCTAAATGTTATTATATGAAGGGGGCTGATGCCCAATGCCAGTCGTTGATAGATTCGGTTAACGCTTATTGCAAACAAACTCCTGACAACAGAATTCTTTCTTATGCTGATAATCTGCAAGGCATACTTTTGCTGGTTTCCGGCAAGAGGAAGGAGGCTTTAATTTATTATGAGAAAGCTTATCATGAAATCATGAACCTTGACAGTTGCGGCGAGGCGATTGATGTATGTATCAATATTGCCGATGCGTCCAGACAGATGGGTAAGCTGGCGGATGCTTCTTCCTGGTATCGCCGTGCCTATTTCCTGGCAGATTCTCTGAATCAGCATGAAGCCCAGAACAGTATTCTCTCAGGACTGGGACAGGTTTATAATGATTTGCAGAACTATCAGCTGGCGCATCATTATTTCCAGAAGGCTGAACGCCTGTATCCGCCAAAGAATCCGAAAGATGTTCATTTCTTTTACAACAGTTGGGGAAATGTGTACAGCAGTCAGGAAAAACCGGCTGAGGCTCTGAAATGCTTCCTGAAGGCTCAAAAGGCTACACGGCAGATGGAACAGCCCCTGGCGGCGGCTATTGTTGATGCTAATCTCGGACAGACTTATCTGGAGCTCAACCGGTTGGATTCTGCACAGAAATATCTGACTCTTACCACGAAATTCTTCTTTGCCCAGCCCTCCATGCAGAGCGATGTGCAATTCTATGTGGATGGGTTGAATGCATCTCTGGCTCTGAAGCAGGATAGTCTCGCGAAGGCTACTGAGATTTTGAACAAGCCATACGATCTCTCCAAGATGTCGCCTAATTATCTTTACCTTTATCATAAGGGACTGGCGGCTCTTTGTGAGCGCAAGGGACAATATGCCAAGGCTCTGCAATATCAGAAACTGATGAATCAGTACGACGATTCGCTCCGTAACGCTACGATGGTTTCGAATGTTCAGGAGAATGAATTGAGATTCAAGCAGGATACGGCCATCGTTCGCCGTGATTTATCCCTTAGCACCACGCAAGCAGAGGTAAGATCCTTTAGAGTCATCCTGCTCCTGATTATCGGCTTGCTGGTAATGAGCGTGTTGGCTCTCATCGCTTTCATCCGTTACAAATGGATGCGCAGCAAGCATCAGCATCATGAGGAGATGAACCGGATGATGGCTCTGAAGATGGAGAATGTGCGCAATCGTTTCTCGCCTCATTTTGTATTTAATGTGCTCAATATCTTCGTATCTAATCTTCCGAAGGGGGTTAATGTCAAACCGCTTCAGCTCCTGATACAGGTACTGCGTGCCTACTTGCTTTCTTGCGATAAGATGGCGGTAAGTTTGGAAGAGGAACTGCAGATGGTGACGAGCTATTCTACTCTTCGCCATGAAACCAATCCGTTCCTTCCGATGCCTCAGTTCCATGTTGCCAAGGATGTGGATATGAAGCTCATGCTGCCGTCTATGATTATCCAGATTCCTGTAGAGAATGCTTTGAAACATGCTTTTGTGGGAATGAAAGAGACGGAAGATAAGCCTTTGCTGGATGTAAACATCTGGGTTGAGGACGATATGCTCCGCATAGATGTTACAGACAACGGATGTGGAGTTTCGGGTACCGTTGGCAAGAAAAAGAAAAATTGTGCTGCCAGTACGGGAACCGGATTGAGAATTCTGAACAGTACCATCGAAATGCTTAATGCAAGCAACGAACGCAAGATGTTTTTCAAGATGCAGAGCAACAGAGGAGCATCAGAAGAGGAGGGTGGTACCAGGAATAGAGGAATATGTGTAAGTATCGGAGTTCCATGTAATTACGATTATAATGTCTTTAAGTAAGAAACTTTTCATAAGAATTTAAAACGAAATAACATGCAAGATAGAATTAAGGTTGTGATTGTGGACGATGAACCACAGAGCATCCACAGGTTGCAGGATGATTTGGCAACTCTGGAAGATTTTGAGGTGATTGCCACATCCTCTTCGGCGGTATCGGCAAAGAATCTGGTGATGAGCATACAGCCCGATGTGCTGTTCATCGATGTTGAAATGCCTGGACAGACGGGTTTTGAGGTGTTGCAATCTCTGAGAGATGAAATTCCGATGGAACTTATCGTAGTATTTTACAGCGCCTTCGATAAGTATATGATTGATGCGCTCAGAGCCTCTGCCTTCGATTTCCTGTTGAAACCTTATCAGCAGGATGAGTTTGAACTGGTGGTAGACCGAATCCGGCAGAAAATGAAAGATGGAGATGATGTGGATGAAGATGCTTCTTCCGTTCCAGAGTCCTTTTCCTGTTCTTCTGAATCTGTCTTGGCTTCTCAGAAGGCTCAGGATTTTTCGGGAATGAATGGGATGCTGGGAACAGCAGCCAAGCGTCTTGCCATTCAGACCATTTCGGGTTTATTGATGTTGAAGCCCGATGATGTGTTCAGTTGCACTTTTGATGAGGCTACTCATCTTTGGCAGTTGAAGTTGTCGAATGGGCAGGTTTATAAATTGAAGAGGCAGGCCACGGCAAAGACCATCCTTTCCATGTCGCCTTCTCTGGCTCAGGTTCGTCAGGATTGCATCATCAATCTCGATTATCTTCTCTGCATCGAGAATTATACGCTCCGCTGCATCTTTTCTCCTCCCTTCGACCAGGAAGAAATCACGGTTTCCCGCCGCTGCTATAAAGCGGTAAAGGATCAGTTGGAGATATTGTAGAAATCGGAAAAGAGAAGAGGGTGTGCAAGATATAGTCTTTGCACGCCCTCTTCTAGCTCTTGTTTATAGCAGGGGTGTCATATAGAGTGGCAGATATACTATCCCATCTTTTTCCGCTAAGTCTGAGGTGTGAATGACGTAATGAGTCGATAGGTAATACGTCGTGCCCCCATCAATGAGCAATGCGTTCTGCCCATTATCGTCTGATTTCCATCTTAATAATTGACTATAGATTTTACGTCTCATAACTTCTTGGTATTCTTGTTGTTGCACGTATCCTAGCTTTCAAAGTGCTAGATTTTACACGTTTCCTAGGTTTTGATGTGCCAGATTTTACACGTTTCCTAGGTTTCGATATACTGGATTTTACACATTTCCTAGGATAAGGCAATGCTTTTCCCAGAGAATTTTGTCGTTTTTAATGTTTTTTACGTTAATCTCGGCTGTTTGTCGATTGGATGGAGGCTCATTTATCGGCTCATTTATCGGCTCATTCTGAATATGCAAAACTTGAGTGCAAAATCATTTTTTCTGCTTGCGCTAAGTTTTTTCCCTCTTTTTATCCCTCACATCCCTCACGTTTTCTCTTTTTTAATCTTTAATCGTTTGATAATGAGGTGGTTGTCTCTTTTGTGTAGCGTGATAGATGGACGAAATGTTTACAAAATCCATCACGCTATCCATCACGTTTGCCTTTATCCATCACGTCTTTCAGCTTATCTTCTTGCTGAAAGTGCTTTTTTTATGCACGTGATTCGGGACAAAGATGAAAGTTTTCGGGATAAAGCTTGCATCTGGCTTTAAAATTTTGTATCTTTGCGGAGTGTTGACAACACAGATTCCACAATGGCAATAACCACTGCGAAACCTAATGTTTAATTTAAAATTTATTTTTTATGGAATTAAATCTTAATGATCCTGCGTTTATCAAAAGTCTGGTAGATTATCATTGGATGTACTGCTTCAATGCCGATTGTCCTCGGGCAGCAGAATGCATCCGATTCATCTCGGCAAAGTTCAAACCCGATGATGTTACTGCCGGAAATGCTGTTTATCCCGATGCTAACCTCCATGCATCTTGTTCCCATTTCATGCGTGTGTACCAGTTCAAGGCAGCATGGGGATTTTCCCATCTCTACGACCAGGTAAAACATGTCGAAATGCAGACCATCAAGTACCGCATCATGGATGTTCTGGGCAACCGTACTACCTATTATCGTGTACATCGGGGGGAGAAACATCTTACGCCGGAAATGCAGGAGCAGGTGAAGAAGGTCTTTGCTGAATATGGTTATGGGGAACCTGCCTATGATCATTATGCAGAAGAAATCGGATTCGTTTACGAATAAAGCAGAATCCCCTGCCGATGTATCGAAAGCGGGAATGCGACGTATCGGTTTGTTCCACAGGGTGAAACAGAGTGTTTCTCCGCTTGAACCAAACTGTTTCATGGTATGAACCAAATTGTTTCGTATCGATAAACTTTTTAAAATGACAGACAATGAAATTTACCATAACACATAGAAATAAAAAGAACCAGCTCCTGGTAAGTACCAAGAGTCTGGAACGTTTCCTGGGGCGCATCGTAAACGATGACGCCAGGAATACCGTGGAGAACTTCCGTGAATATGTACCTTATCTCATGAATGGTTATGATGGGTATAAGGATATGCCAACCTGGATGCATGTTCACCCTGCGGCAGAATTTCAGAAATCGGAGAATGGACTCCTGAAGATGAAGAAAAACAACGGCGTTCTGCTGCTTACGTTTGTTGATATAAATGAGGATGGAGGTGTGGATGCTATCAAGCAGAAAGTAGCCAGTCTGCCTTCTACTTTTGCAGCCTTTGTGGGAGCCGATGGCATCAGCCTGCATGTTCTGGCGAAATATGCGCTGGCAAAGGGGACGTTACCTGATGAGGAGGTTGCAGCCGACAGGATTTACAAGCAGGCCTTCCTGACCTTTGCTCCGCTTTATCAGGCGCTAGTAAAGGCAAAGATGCAGATGCCCGAGCCTTCTATCTTTTCCGATTTTCTGATGACAAGAGATTCTTTTCCTTATTATCGTGAAGATGCCTTGCCCCTGACGTTGAATGAAGTCTTTCATGGCGCAGAAAAACCTGTGGAGAGCGTTGATGAGAAGGAGGCTGACCACTCTTCCGAAGGTGTGGATAACGACCGTAAGGAGTTGAGTGACAATATCATGAGTATGATCGGATTTCTGTGTAAGAAATATGATTTCCGTTATAATTCGGTAATGAAATGCACAGAATATAGACCGAAGGAAAAGGATTATTGGGGCTATCAGCCTGTGGATGCCCGTGTGCAGAAGCGTATGACGCTGGAGGTACAGCTTGCCAACATCCGTGTGAGTATTAAGGATGTGCGCAATTATCTGGAGTCGGATCTTCTTTCTACCTATAATCCTGTAGAAAACTTCCTGTTCAAGTGTGAGGGGAAGTGGGACGGTAAGGATCATATCCGTGCCTTGGCGCGCACGGTGCCTACTGATAATCCTTATTGGGAGGATTGGTTCTATACCTGGTTCCTGGCGATGGTTGACCAGTGGCGTGCTTACAGTCATCGCAAATACGGCAACTCTGTGGCACCACTTCTCATTTCCAAGCAGGGCTACAACAAGAGTACTTTCTGCCGGTCTCTGGTTCCGCCGGAGTTGCAATGGGGGTATAATGATAATCTCGTATTGTCAGAGAAACGGCAGGTGCTTCAGGCGATGTGCCAGTCGCTGGTTATCAACCTGGATGAGTTCAACCAGATTTCTCCTCAGGTGCAGCAGGGATTCCTGAAGAACATCATCCAGTTGCCGAGTGTCAAGATAAAGCCTCCTTATGGCAGTCATGTACAGGAATTTCCGAGAATGGCGTCTTTTATCGCTACGAGCAATATGGAGGATATCCTCTCCGATCCTTCCGGTAATCGCCGGTTTCTGGGTGTAGAGCTCACGGGGCCTATCGATGTGAGTCAGCGTCCGAATTATGAACAGCTCTATGCGCAGGCGCTTTCTGCATTACGGGCAGGCGAGAAGACTTTTTTTGATGCGGAGCAGACCCGACTGATTATGGCGAACAACAGGAAGTTTGAGGTGGTTTCGCCGGTAGACCAGTATTTCGGTCTCTATTTCGACCTGACCGATGATGCCAAACTGGGAGAGTATCTTACGGCAGCCGAGATTTTCCAGGAGCTGAAGAGTCACATCGGTTCATCGTTGAAGTTGAACAGTCTCATAGCCTTCGGCCGCAAACTTTCTCAGATGCCAACCATCCATCGCAAGCGTTTCAACGACGGAATGCGGTATCTGGTAGTGAGAAAATCGTGATGGATAACCCCAAATCGTGATGGATAGCGTGATGGATATTCCCGTTTTGCGGAGTATCTGTCACGCTATTTAAGTATCTGTATATTAGTGTATTAAGGTGCGTTGCGTATGTAAATCGTGATGGATGATAGATAATTATCTAAAACTTATTCACGAATATGGCTGCGCTGGGTTACGAATATGGTTGCGTTGGGTTACGAATATGGTTGCGCTGGGTTACGGATATGACTGCGCTGGGTTACGAATATGACTGCATCGGGTTACAGATATGGCTGCGTAGGCTAACGGAGCCGTATCCGTAGGCTTACCGAGACGTCTGCATCAACTAACTGAGACGTCTGAACTCGCTGACTGAACTACTTGAGTTAGCAGACTGAGCTACTTGAGTTAGCAGATTGAGCTACTTGAGTTAGCAAACTGAGCCACTTGAGAATTTTTCTTCATGTGCTTGCGTGCAACCATAGAAAAAATCAATTACGAAAACTCATTTGATTTCGATGCGGAGGGAATCCTTGTTGAATCGGATGCCGTCACGATTGATGAATCTGGATAAGGAACCATCGGCAGCCAGTTCTTTAGGAGTGCCGATAGAGAAACGGCTTTCTTCCATCAGCCAGAGACGGTCGGAGAGCTGGAGCGCCAACTCTACGTCATGGGTTGACAGTAATATGGATTTATGCTGTTCGTGCGCCAGACGGCGGAGCATCTGTAGGGTTTCTATCTTGCTGGGGAAATCGAGGAAGGCGGTAGGCTCGTCCAGGATGATGATGCGGGTTTGCTGCGCTAGGGCTTTGGCTATCATTACCTTCTGGCGCTCACCATCGCTCAGTTCGCTGATGTTTCTCTGGGCAAGATGCTGAATGCCCGTTTCCTGAAGAGCAGAAGCAACAATCTGCTTGTCGGCAGCAGATAATGTGCCCCAGAAACCGGTATAGGGAGAACGGCCTATGCCAACAATCTCTTCAGCTGAGAGCTGGGCATGGCCTGTCTTCGATGTGAGAACGATGCTGATTTCTCTGGCGAGTTCCTGGGCAGAGAAATCAGAAAGAGATTTGTCTTGAATCAGAATTTCGCCATCAAGCGCTGGCTGAAATCCGGCTAAAGTTCTGAGTAAGGTAGATTTGCCCACTCCGTTGGCTCCGATGAGACAGGTCAGTTCACCGGCTTGGAGCGAGGCATGAACAGGTGAGGCTATCGCCCGGAGCTGGTGCTTCGAACGATAGCCTATAATCAGATTCTTTAATGTAATGCTTGATACCATCTAAAGAATATTTTCACCTTGAATGTTTACTTCCTGATAGAAAAGAGGAAGAATTACTTGGCTGCCAAAACCTCAACCTCTACGAGGGCACCCTTTGGCAACTTCTCTACAGCTACGGCAGAACGGGCTGGATATGGCTGGCTGAAGAACTCGGCATAAACCTCGTTCATGGCTGCGAAAT
>OIDX01000370.1_pt1 | contig 12454 bp, 10 predicted proteins | sample 1581671 | NCBI WGS metagenome assembly OIDX01 (sample SAMEA3882534, study PRJEB24775) | human gut metagenome | biome: human-associated habitat; feature: intestine environment; material: feces | place: Netherlands | collected 2009/2010 | reverse complement strand
CACATTTTAACGATGATGTACTTTTCGGCGAAAACTGGAATAACCAGGATATCGACGTAAAAACAAGAAGCATTATTACAGTGGTTGCTCTGATGGCTTCCGGAATTACAGATTCTTCTTTAAGATATCATCTTCAAAATGCAAAAAATCATGGTGTGACACAAAAAGAGATTGCTGCAGTGATCACACATGCCGCATTCTATGCAGGTTGGCCAAAAGCATGGGCTATTTTCAATCTTGCAAAGGAAGTGTGGGAAATAGGCGAAGGAGATTTGCCATACGAAGAGGAAGCGATGCGGGCGCATGCAAAAAAGATGGTATTTCCAATCGGTGCACTAAATGATGGCTTTGCACAGTATTTTTCGGGCAGAAGTTTTCTTGCGCCGATTTCTACTTCTCAGGTTGGAATTTTCAATGTGACATTCGAACCAGGATGCAGAAATAACTGGCATATCCATCATGCAAAAAGTGGAGGCGGACAGATTCTGGTATGCGTTGCCGGAAGAGGATATTATCAAGAAGAAGGTAAAGAAGCTGTAGAGATGAAGCCAGGCGACTGCATCAATATTCCGGTAGAAGTAAAACACTGGCATGGCGCAGCACCGGATGAATGGTTTAGCCATCTTGCAATAGAGGTTCCGGGTGAAAATAGTTCTAATGAATGGCTTGAACCGGTAAGTGATGAAGAATATGGAAAATTAAAATAGGAAGGTGAATAAAATGTTTGATAGAAGTATTGTATTGAATAATGGTTTAAAAATTCCACAACTTGGACTTGGAACCTGGCTTATTGATGATAATAAGGCTGCTGACGTTGTAAAAGCAGCAGTAAAGATTGGATATAGGCATATTGATACGGCACAGGCATATGGAAATGAGCGTGGCGTGGGTGAAGGAGTAAGAACTTGTGGTATTCCACGTGAGGAGTTGTTTGTTGTATCAAAGGTTGCGGCAGAACATAAGACTTATGAGGAAGCGATGGCAGGAATCAATGAGACGCTTGAAAAGATGGGACTGGATTATCTTGATATGATGATTATCCACAGCCCGCAGCCATGGGCAAAGGTTAATCAGAGCGAAGATCGATATGTAGAGGGAAATCGAGCAGCATGGAAAGCTCTTGAGGATGCTTATACGGCAGGAAAACTTAGGGCAATCGGAGTTTCCAATTTTCAGATTGAAGATATTGAAAGTCTTCTTGTAACAGCAAAGATTAAGCCAATGGTAAATCAGATTCTTCTTCACATCAGTAATACGCCGATGGAGTTAGTAGAATATTGCCAGAAGAATAATATTGCTGTGGAAGCATACTCACCAATTGCGCATGGTGAAATATTAAATCAACCGGAGATAACTGCGATTGCAATGAAGTATGGTGTGACTGTTCCACAGCTTTGCATTAAATATACGATTCAGCTTGGTGCAATTTCTTTGCCAAAAACAAGTAATCCTGAACATATGAAGAGTAATGCCCAACTGGATTTTGAAATTAGTGCTGAAGACATGGAACTGTTAAAGAATTTTAAGAAAATTCAGAGCTATGGTGACAGTGAAGTTTTTCCTGTTTACGGTGGAAAGATGTAATAGCCAATCCGTTTGAAATACAAATATTGAATAATAACTTAATATCATTAATAGCAAAGCTATAAGATTTCAAAAACGGAGTTTTATAGCTTTTTATTTGGCGTTTACAAAAAAATACAAAAGAGCCCATTTTAATCATTTACATGATTCTATTTGAAACATGATTTATGAAATATTGTTTTGCTTCATGACTTATCATTTTCTTTTGAGTATGATAAATTATATAAAAGTGAGGTTTTTTGACTATGAAGAAAGTGCTTTTTATTTGCCATGGGAACATATGTAGAAGTGTTAGTGCTGAGTACATTATGAAAGATTTGGCAAAGAAAAATGGGGTAGATCTATATGTCTCTAGTGCAGCTACAAGTCGTGAAGAAATTGGTAATGATATCTATCCTCCGGCTAAGCGTAAACTAAAAGAAAAGGGGATTCCATTTTCTAGACATTATGCAAGACAAGCTACAATGAGTGATTATTTGTCATATGATTATTTAATTTGTATGGATGAAAATAATATGCGTAATCTAAATCGTATGTTTCAGATCCTTGGTATAGTAATGATTTTGAAACAGCTTATAATGATATTAATGAGGGTTGTAAAGCCTGGTTAGAGAGGTTATCATGAAACAGAATCTACATACACACTCCATCTTTTGTGATGGAAAAGATACGATTGAAGAAATGACTTTAGAAGCTATTTCAAAAGGATTTGATATTCTTGGCTTTTCTGGCCATGGATATTTGGACGTGGATACAAGTTCCATGCGAGATACTTCAGGATATATTTCAGAGGTTAAGAGAATTAAATCGAAATACGCTTCATCTATTCAAATTCATTTAGGTATTGAAGAAGATATGTTAGGAAGAATAGCTGAAAAAGCTCCATTTGAATATGTGATTGGAAGTAAACACTTTTTAGGTGAGACGGCTGTGGATTATTCAAAGCCTGTATTTGATTCTTTATTTGAATCCTATTCTGGTGACTATAAAAAGATGTGTAAAGACTACTATTTAGATTTATCGAATATGTATGATTGGCAAGAAGTGGATATCATTGGACATTTGGATTTGATTACCAAATATAATGAGGACGAGTCTTATTTTCAATTTAATGATAAAGACTATATGAATATTGTTTGCGATTGCATTGACCGATTGTTGATCAACGATAAGATTTTTGAAGTGAATACCGGAGCTATCGCCAGAGGCTATCGTAAAACACCATATCCATCTAAGAATATATTGGAATATTTATACGCAAAGAATGCGCGTATTTGTCTAAACAGTGATTGTCATGATAAGAACTATTTGGATTGTGCTTTTGAATCTAGTTTAGACTTGATTCAATCTTGTGGATTTAAAGAACTGCAAATATTAACCAATGATGGTTTTGTACCAGTGAAAATTAAATAGAGTAAACAGTGAAGGTGTTCTTGTGATAATCAATTAGACCTTCACTTTTCATTTTAGAAAGCTCTTTTGATAAGGCACTTCGTTCTACGTTTAAATAGTCAGCCATCTGTTGACGATCAAACGGAATCTTAAAGGTAGAATTTTGTGTTTCTAGTTTCATAAACGATAAGTATGACAACACTTTATTGCGAATGGTTTTGTTGGAAATATGGAATATGTGTTGTGACAACATCTTGTTCTTGTTTGAAAGTATTTGAATCATTTGATCTTTTAATTCTGGGGATTTTTCTAAGGTCTGAACATCTAAAAATTGAATCGTACAATCCTCGATGGCTCTTACATATACATACATAGGTGTTTTGGTTAGGGCATAGCTTTCCGCAAACATTTGATTGGGACCTATATGTGACAATAGGGAAACATTGCCTAAAAAGTCTACAGTTTCTATGACAACACTTCCTTCTTTGACAATGCCAATGGCTTGAGGAATATCTTCCATATGATAAATAATTTCATTTCTCTTGTATTTTTTTAATTGTAAATCCATAAATATCTCCCTTTCGTGGTTTAAACAACATAAATTTAATGTATTATACACTATAATAAGTTCATAAGAAATGAGGATGATTCTATGTTAAGAAAAATAATTCAAATTGATGAAGATAAATGTACAGGATGCGGTATCTGTGTGGATGCCTGTCATGAAGGAGCCATTGGCTTAGTGAATGGAAAAGCGAAATTAATGCGTGATGATTATTGTGACGGACTAGGTGATTGTTTACCAACATGTCCTACAGGTGCTATTTCATTTATTGAAAAAGATACTTTGGCCTATGATGAAGAGGCTGTAAAAAAGAATATGGAAAAGCGCATGCAAGAATCGGGCACCATGCATTCAGGATGTCCTGGATCTATGATGCATACACTGAATCCATTTGCATCAAGTCCATCGATTGATGTATCAAGTCAATTAACATCTTGGCCTGTTCAAATCAAGTTAGCACCAATAAACGCACCATTCTTTCAACATGCTAAGCTTTTAATAGCTGCGGATTGTACAGCTTATGCCTATGCCAATTTTCATCAGGAATTTATGAGAAATAAAGTGACTCTAATTGGATGTCCAAAACTCGATGGTGTGGATTATTCAGAAAAACTTTGCGATATCATTCGTATGAATTTGATTGAAAGTGTAACCATTGTTCGTATGGAAGTACCTTGTTGTGGTGGACTTGAAAATGCGGTTAAGAAAGCTTTGCAGGAAAGTAAAAAGTTCATTCCTTGGCAAGTCGTCACAATTTCAATTGATGGAAAAATTTTAGATTAAACCTTAAAAAAGTGCAGTTAACGTTACAGATATTGCACTTTTGTCATTTTCTGACACGTTAAACAAAAAAGTATCACCGTAGCGATACTTTAATGATTAGTCCTTTGTGATTTCTTTATAGCTAGCTAGACCATAAGCACTATCTGCAAGTGTACCTGCATTGACAATAGCTTGTTCCATTGCTTTTACGGCCATGATTCCAACTAGATCTTGTTCTGCAGGCACTTTATTCGATGTCATCGCAAAAATAGTATCTCCATCACTTGAAGTGTGGACGGGACGAATACATCTTGCATATCCATTATGCGCCATACTCGCAATCTTATTCATTTGTGCTTTATTTAAATCCGCATTTGTGATGATACAACCAATTGTCGTATTCATACCACAAGAATTGATCATCTTTTCAGCTGCCTTTAAGATTTCATCTTCACTAAACAATCTTGTGTTTGTGTTTTTATCATAGATACCTGCGATTGGTTTGTCTGAATTTGGATAGAAAATATCACCACAAGCATTTACGGCTACAATAGCTCCTACTTTTAATGGACCTATTTGTAGGGCTGAAAATCCAAGTCCTGCCTTCATCGCATATTGAGGGCCAAAGAATTTACCAACACTAGCCCCTGTTCCTGCACCTACATTTCCTTGTTTTGGATCATTTTTTTCAGCTTCTATACAAGCATCATAACCCATTTGTTTGTTTGGATACGCTTTAGAATTACCTACACCACAATCAAATAGACAAGCTTCACATACGATTGGAATATAGATGTTTTTCATGTCAAAACCAGTTTCGTGTTCGCTCAAATATTGCATAACACCACTACTTGATTCTAAACCAAAAGCACTACCACCTGATAATGTAACCGCATGAATCTTTTGAACCATGTTCTTTGGATTCAATAAATCTGTTTCACGAGTGGCTGGACAACCACCACGTACATCTACACCAGCTGTGGCTCCTTCTTTACATAAGATGACTGTACAGCCAGTCGCATTTTCTATATCTTGTGCACTACCAATTTGAAATCCTTCAATCTCATTGATTTGAATTGTCTTCATTTTTTGATCTCCTTTAATTCATATAAATCATTTCTACGTACCTTCCAATAAGGCATCCTTTTCCTTACTTTTTCAATGTCGTTTAAATCGATATCTACAACTTTGTATGCTTCTTCTTCACCCAACTCCACTACAATATTGCCAAAACCATCCACAAGAATAGAGTGGCCTCCTGAAGTATAGTTCTTATACGTATACTTAGCTGGGGCAACCCCACACAAAAAGACTTCATTTTCTAAGGCGCGTGTTTGAGTAAATAGCTTCCAATGTTTCTTTGTAGCCTGCTCATTAAAGGCGGCTGGACAAAATAGAATTTGTGCTCCATTTTGAGATAGAACTCTGGATACTTCTGGAAAGCGAATGTCGTAACATAATAAAATGCCACATTTTCCCCATGGCGTATCAAAACATTGTAGGTGATTTCCTGGTACAAACACTTCATTTTCACAATAATCTTGTTTGTTGTGGAATTCAAAAAGATGTGTTTTATCATACGAACAAACAATGTCGCCATCGCTATTTAATATGTAACAGCGATTGTATTTGTCAGCACAAATGGAACCAGCCACAATCCATATCCTATGCGATTTAGCTAGTTTTTTTAAAGCCATCAAACTTTCATCATGACGCAAATACGCTGTTTTAAGTGCATCATTATGATAGGGACAATTCCACATTTCACAAAGAACTAAAATATCACAGTCTGGAATATTTTTTAGTTTAGCTATATTTTGTTGGTTATCCATTGAAACAGACATTTGGTACATACAGATCTTCATATAGATTATGATAGGCGAAAAGTAACTACTTTTCAAGGTGTGCAAAGACTAACATGTGTTTATTTACTACCGGTTTGAAATCGTTTACAATCATTTTAGGAGGTTTTGTATCATGTATAAAATTATAGAAGTAAAACAAAGTGTATTTGAAGATAATAATAAAGATGCGAACAAATTAAGAGAAGAATGTAAAGATAAAGGTGTGTTCTTATTGAATGTTATGTCAAGCCCAGGAGCAGGGAAGACAACAACTCTATCTAGAACGTTAGAAAGACTAAAAGATACAATGAGAATTGGTATTATGGAAGCGGATATTGATAGTGATGTAGATGCCAAAACCATCAGTGAATATGGCGTACGCACGATTCAACTACATACAGGTGGTATGTGTCATTTAGACGCAGATATGACTCGTCAAGGATTGCATGAAATGGGTATGGAAGATTTAGATTTGGCTGTACTTGAAAATGTAGGAAATTTAGTGTGTCCTGCTGAATTTGACACGGGATCCACTAAAAATGTGGCTATATTAAGTGTTCCAGAAGGAGATGACAAACCTTTAAAATATCCATTGATGTTTCAAGTGTGTGATGTGGTTTTAATTAATAAAATGGATGTATTACCATACTTTGATTTTGATTTAGATAAGTGTAAAAAGAATATTTTGTACCGAAACCCGAATGCGAAGATTTTTGAAGTGTGCGCTAAAACAGGTGGGGGAATTGAAGATTGGTGTAATTGGCTTGAAAACGAAGTAAAGGCCTGGAAGGAATAATATGACATATCGAGATAATATTGATAAACTGGCAAGGCGTATCACGGATCGTATTCCAGCTAAAGTAAAAAAATTATCCCAAACGGATCCTGAATATGAGTGCTTAAATGAAATATTAAATGATGAACAATGCGATTTATGTTTGTGTTTTGAAGTGCGTAAACCACTTTCTTTTGAAGAAGTAGTGAAAAGAAGTGGGTGGCCAGCAGGAAGAGTGAATCGTGTATTAAATGAAGTATGCGACATTGGAATGATTGAATACAACTGGGAAAATGAGGATCATCATAAACAGTTTGTGCTTCCTCAGTTTGTTCCTGGAGCAGCTGAATTTATGGTTATGAATAAAGATCTTGTAGAAGAACATCCAATTGTTGCGGATTTCTTTGAAAAGATGACGCGATTACCACTTGAAAAGGTAACGCCAATGGTTCCACCTGGAGGAGCAGGCATTGGTATGCATGTTATTCCTGTAGAAAAGGCGATTCATGCAAATCAGCAAGCGGTAAGTGTAGAAAAGATTTCGCATTGGTTGAATAAATACGATAAATACGCACTTTCTCCATGTTCATGTAGAAGACAACAACGTGTTAGAGGTGAAGGAACTGGTGATGTTGAAGCGGATGTTTGTATTGCGGTAGGTGATATGGCTGACTATGTTGTACAGACAAACAAGGGTGGTCATTATTGTACGTATGAAGAGGTTATTGAAACTTTAGAACGTTGTGAAAGAAAAGGATATGTACATCAGATTACGAATATTGATGGAGAAGATAAGATTTTTGCGATATGTAACTGTGCACATGGCGTATGTAACGCATTAAGAACGAGTCAATTGTTTAATACGCCAAATATGTCGGCAAGTGCTTATAGGGCTCATGTGGATAGTGAAAAGTGTGTTGCGTGTGGAAAGTGTGTGGAAATTTGTCCTGTAGGAGCGGCAAAATTGGGTCAAAAACTTTGTACAAAAGATGGACCTGTATCATATCCTAAACAGGAACTTCCTGATGATGTAAAGTGGGGCCCTGAAAAGTGGAACTGGAATTTTAGAGATACAGCTAAAGTCAACTGTTATGAAACTGGAACATCACCTTGTAAGAGTGCATGCCCTGCACATTTACCGGTACAAGGCTATATTAAGATGGCGAAAGAAGGTCGCTATATGGATGCATTAAAGTTAATTAAAGACTTTAATCCATTTCCAGCCGTATGTGGAGCTATTTGTAATAGAAGGTGTGAACAACAGTGTACGCGTGGATTGATTGATGAGCCTTTGGCTATTGATGAAATCAAGAAGTTTATTGCCGAACAAGAACTTCATGAAGATAAGCGTTATATTCCTTTATGTGAAAATGTCGAAGGCAAATTCTTCACAAACAAAATGGCCGTTATTGGCGCAGGTCCTGCTGGTATGAGTGCCGCTTATTATTTAAGGATAATGGGCTATCCTGTCACGATATTCGAAAAGGAAGAAAAACCAGGCGGTATGTTGGTCTATGGCATTCCATCTTTTAGATTAGAGAAGTCTGTGATTGAAGCTGAAATTGAAGTGTTAAAAGCTATGGGTATTGAGTTCAAGTGTGGCATAGAAGTAGGTAAAGACATTTCTTTGGATGATTTAAGAAATGAGGGATATGAAGCATTCTATGTGGCTATTGGTGCTCAAGGATCAAGAAAATTAAATATTCCAGGAGAAGATAATGCGATGGTTGAATCTGGAATTGATTTCTTGCGAAAAGTGAATAAAGTAGAAGATCCTAATCTAATTTCTGGTGATGTGGTTGTCGTTGGTGGTGGAAATGTTGCGATAGATGTAGCTCGTGCAGCTTTAAGAAGTGGGGCACAAAAGGTTCATTTATGTTCTTTAGAACAAGAAGGCGAAATGCCGGCTAGTCCTGAGGAAGTATTAGAAGCTAAAGAAGAGAAAATTCTTCTTCATTGTGGATGGGGTCCAAAGGAAATCTTAGAAGATTCAATTGTATTTAAACAATGTGTAAGTGTAAAGGATGAAACTGGAAGATTTAATCCAAGCTATGATGAGAGTGTTTTGGAAACTATACAATGTAGTCATGTATTACTTTCAATTGGACAAAGTATTATTCCAATTCAAGGATTGGATGTAGAAGTAAATACAAATGGAACAATCAAAGCGGATGGTACAACACTTCAAACATCTGTTGAAGATGTATTTGTGGGCGGTGATGTGTATACAGGTCCAAAATTTGCGATTGATGCGATTAGTCATGGTAAAGAAGCAGCTGAATCTATGCATCGTTTTGTTCATAAGGGGCATTCTCTAACAATTGGAAGAGACTTACATTTATTTAATGAATTTGATAAGAATAACGCATTGATTGATATTGATTTTGATCATGCCAAACGACAGATACCTGGTATTAAAAAGGGGTTGGGTGAAAAATCCTTTAGAGATTTACGTTCGACATTTACAGAAGAACAAGTTAAGATTGAAGCCAATCGATGTCTTGGATGTGGTGCAAGTATTGTGGATACCAATAAGTGCATTGGTTGTGGTTTGTGTACGACAAAATGCGAATTTGATGCGATCCACTTAACGCGTGATATCAAAGATGGTGCAAGAATGGTTAAGGCGGAAGATAAGATGAAGGCTATCTTGCCGTATGCGGCTAAACGCCAAATCAAGATTATTCGCAATAAGAAGAAATAGTATGCATGAATTAGGAATTGTTGTACATATTTCAAAAACATTAGAAGAACTTGCACAAGAAAATAATATTACAGATATTCGTAGAGTGACTTTGCAGATAGGAAAAGTAAGTGGAATTGTTCCTGAGTATTTAGTAGATTGTTGGAAATATTATAAGAAAAAAGTTCCTTTAATTGAAAACTCAACACTAGAATATGAATGGATTGAAGCCATTACGATTTGTAATGAATGTGAAAAAACATATGATACGATTCAATATGGAAGAGAGTGTCCATATTGTAAGAGTGAACATACAGTTCTTCTTCAAGGTAATGAGTGTCTCATTAAGGAGATTGAAGCCGAATAAGCGTCGAAAGGCGCTTTTTTTTGCTTTTTTTAGAAAAATTCCTTTTTTTTTACGTATATGAGTATGTAGGAAATGCCTACTAGAAATGAGGTGCTCATGCGTAGCGCAAATTTATTAAATGATTTCGCCTTTAAGTATGTGTTTGGCGAAGATTGTAAGGAGGCTAATGATGCCTTAAAATCATTACTCACGGTATTTTTAGAAAGGAAAGTCCATCATGTGGTTGTTAAAAACTCAGAAATGGTGAAAGATTTCAGTAAAATGAAAAATCCAAGATTGGATCTGTTGGTTGAATTTGATGATCGAACGATGGTGGATTTAGAAATGCAGTTAAGACAAACTCAAGATCATCTGCCGATTCGCTTTAGTTATTATTTGGCTAGACTTCATGGTTCTCAAGAATTGGAAGGAAAATATTATGGAGAGTTAAAGGAAACAATTGTCTTAGTGTTCTTTAATGTGAATTTAATTGATAATCATAGAATGTGTAACACATTCACATTGAAAAATGAGGATGGCTTATCTTTTGTGAAAGAAACAGAAGATCGTATGAAGTTACGAACGGTTGAAATGGCAAAGTTGGATGTAAACAAGCCGCTTGAAGAAATGAATGAACAGGAAAAGATGATTTATTACTTTTTGAATTGCCACAAAGGAATCGAAGATAGTAAAATTAAGGTGATGATAGAAAGTGATGGGGTGATTCAAATGTTAGAGAAGCGTGTAGAAACCATATCGGATGATGGTTGGAAAAAAATAATAGAAGATTTTAGAAAACTACATGAAAATGAAGAGCGAATGGAACGACAGCTCGAACTTGAAGAGGCTCATAAAGCAAAAGAAGAAGCAAAAAATGCATTACAAGAAGCGAATAAATTAAACCAAGAAGCTGATAAGAAAGTAGAAGAAGCTGATAAGAAAGTAGAAAAAGCAAATAAACTAGTGAAACAAATGGTTTGCAAGATGTATGAAGATGGTTTTAGTCTTGAACAAATTTCTGAATATTGTTCACTAAATGTGGATGAAATTCAGGTGTTGATAAAATCATAAATTTTCTGTTGCATTTAAAAAAATGTTTGTTTATAATAAAGCCATCCTTTGTAGAGGCAATGAAAAGAAGAAGTAGTCGTGGATGCTGCTGATAGTGAGTTCCTGATGGTGGAAATGGAACAGTAAGCACAGGGTGAACGTGTCTTAGAGCTAAGCTTTCGAAGATTGAGGAAGCTTCGGATACTCCCGTTATGAGTTAAGGGCTTGTACATTAGTGCAGGAAATAAGGTGGTACCGCGATTTTATAGTCGTCCTTGTATATTCAAGGACGGCTTTTTTTATTAGAAGGGAATGGTAGATATGAAAAAAGGATTTAAATTAATTTCGGCATTTTTAGTAAGTTTTATGATCATGATGTCTAGTATTATGCCTGCATTTGCCGATGAAACAGATACATCAACAACAGGCGATTTATTAGACAAGATTCAAGAAAGAGGAGAATTGATTGTAGGTACATCTCCTGATTTTCCACCTAATGAATTTATTGACTCAACAAAAACAGGACAAGCGCAATATGTAGGTTCTGATATTGAATTAGCAAAATATATTGCGAAAAAGATGGGTGTTAAATTAACAATCAAAGCCGCAAGTTTTGATACAGTTTTGGCAAATCTTCAAACTGAAGAAATTGATTTAGCAATTACTGGATTAGCTTATACACCAGCACGTGCGCAACAGATGGAAATGTCTATTGGATACAATATGACAGAGGATACTGGTGGACAGGCTGTTATTATCGCAAAAAAAGATGCAGATAAGTATAAGAAGTTAACAGATTTAACTGGCTTAAAGGTGGCTGCTCAACAAGGATCAATCCAGCAACAATATACAGAAGATCAAATTCCGGACGCAAAACTACAATCCATTTCAAGTATTGATGATGGTGTTGCCCTATTAAAGAATGGTACGGTACAAGCTGTTGCATGCTCTGAAGGTACAGCTGATGAATATATTGAAAAGAACTCTGAACTTGCGAAGTTAGATGAATTATTCAATATTGATCAAGATTATGCAGGTAATCGTGTGGGTGCTCCTTTAGGTGAAAAGAGATTGATGAAAGAAGTCAATAAAATTTTAAAGGAAGTCAATAAAAAAGGTTTATATGAAGAGTGGTATAAAGCGGCAAAGAAACAGAGTAGTGAACAATTTACTTTAACAGCGACTGGATTCTTTGGAACATGTGTTCAAATCGTTCAATATTGCTGGCCACAATTATTAAAAGGTTTAGGAATTACTTTAGGACTTGCTGCTATTACTGTTATTTTTGGTACAATTATTGGTGGATTATTTGCCCTAGTAAAACTATCAAAGAATAAAATCGTACAAGCGATTGCGGGTGTATATGTAGAATTGATTCGTGGAACACCACTATTACTACAATTATGGTTGTTCATCAATATTTTCTCTTATTTGACAAATGGAAATATGCCAA
>OIDX01000369.1_pt1 | contig 12513 bp, 8 predicted proteins | sample 1581671 | NCBI WGS metagenome assembly OIDX01 (sample SAMEA3882534, study PRJEB24775) | human gut metagenome | biome: human-associated habitat; feature: intestine environment; material: feces | place: Netherlands | collected 2009/2010 | reverse complement strand
GTGCCAAACAACTGTGTTATGAGCATCCATATCGTGTTGCCACTGCCCCTGATCGCATTGCCAACAACTATGTTTGCTGATTTTGCGAAAAGATTGATGCTGATAAAGATCAGATATATCCCACACGATGCAATTATACTCTTGTCGTTGGTGAAAAGTGATATGATCTGCTGTGGAAACGCAAGACAGACACCGAGTGTGATGATTCCAACTACTATACACAAGCCATACGCACAGACACATACACCCTTGTATTTACCCAGATCATTGTTTCCTTTTGCCTCACCGGTTAGTGTCATTGTACCATTTCCTATCGCTCCAATGATGACAACCGCCAGGACTTCAACACTGAATATGATGGAATAAATTCCGGCAGCCATCTCATTTATGGCGTTGAGAATCCTTATAAGCAACAGATTGCCAAGATTCCATGCAAAATCCTCAAGAGCTGTGTTCACTCCCAGCTTTGCCGACAAAAGATACGGCTTTATATGTGCCTTTACTACCCATTTCATAGATGGTTTAGTGTTAAGTTTCTTGCTTGATACCACGAATATCACTGCAAATATAAGTCCAGAGTACTCCGCTATTGTCGTCGCTATGGCTGCACCCTTTATCCCCATGGCTGGAAACCCAAATCTTCCAAATATCATAACCCAGTCAAGGAGTATATTCACACCAGATCTTAATATTCCATATACGACAAGTGGTTTGGTATAGTTTGATGTCTGGAGTATGACGCTGAATGCACCGCCCAGTCCTGTTATCAAAAATACGGGCGCATAATACCTGGAATAATCAAGACACATCGGCATCAGGCCGTCTGACACACCCATGAGTCTGAATACAAATTCAGCGCAGAATGTCCAGAAGAAAAATAACAGTATCGGTATGATATTATTGTATTTCACCATGGCACCGGAGTATTCCTCTATGTGTTCGGTATCTCCTGCACCAACACCCTGACTTATCAGTATAGACGCTCCTGTCACGATGGAGAAACAGAACGACATGGTGGTCCACATCGGTGAAGTCACATTGCCAAGTGCGCTCATGTACATGCTGTTTACGTGTCCTAAAAATATTCTGTCTATAAGCATCTGAAGCTGCGATATAAGATTGCTCAGCATGATTGGAACCGCGATGTTTAAAAGTCCCGGAAGGTATTTTTTGTTAGTCTTTATTAAAGTGTTTTTCATTGCAGTATTTCTCTTTCTATTATCAATATTTTGTAGGTTCAAATGTCATGATGCTTATTGCCGATTTTGTGTTCATACTCACCGAAAACAAATATGATACATTATATCAATACTTAACATATCTTGCATCAAACTTATAGTATTATATAAAAGTTCTATAAAATCAACTCCCCAATATAATATATAGATACCACAAAAAGAGGTAAATATATGTGTTCCATCGCAGGATTCTATAACTCCAACAGGATTTTCAATACCGAACATGAACGATACTCATACATATTGAACGACATGAATAAGGCACTTGCTCACAGAGGTCCGGATGCACAAAATACAGTGCTGTCATCGCACTGTGGAATGGCACACACAAGACTTTCCATACGTGACGTAGCAAGAGGCGAACAGCCTATGAAAAAGGTCATCGGCGAAAATACTATATACATAGTGTACAACGGCGAGATCTACAACACAAAGGAACTGAAATCGGAGCTGCTCGCCCTTGGATATACATTTGATACAACTTCGGACACAGAGGTTATTCTCAACTGTTTTCTTCACTTCGGTCCCGATTTTGTTCACAGGCTGAACGGAATATTTGCATTTGCGATATATGACGAACATATCCAGACCATATATCTGTACAGGGATCACTTCGGTGTGAAGCCGCTGTACTACTCAGTAACTGATGACGGAACACTTGTCTTCGCCTCAGAGATCAAAGGACTGCTCTACTATCCAGGTATAAGGCCTGTCATTGATGCACGGGGACTATGTGAGGTGTTCGGAATCGGGCCGTCCAAGACTCCAGGCTGTGGAGTATTTCAGAATATAGACGAAGTAAAGCCGGGACATTTCATGAAATTCTCACCCTACGGAATGACAGACTTCACATATTACCGCATAACCAGCAATCCTCACACTGACAGCTATGAAGACACTGTGGAAAAAGTCCGTTATCTTGTCAAGGACAGTATAGAGAGACAGATCGTATCGGATGTGCCTGTATGTACATTTCTCTCGGGGGGCATCGACTCATCAATCGTCAGCAGCGTATGCGCCGCAAAACTCAGGGAGCAAGGGAAAAAGCTGCACACTTTCTCATTTGATTTCAAAGATAATTCTAAATATTTCAAGTCAAATGCATTCCAGCCGGAGCAGGATCGACCATATGTAGATATGATGGTAGCCCACATAGGTTCAGACCACACATATCTCACCTGCAATTACAGTGATCTTGCAGACTATCTGTATACTTCCGTGGAATCAAGGGATATGCCGACCATGGCGGACGTGGATTCATCACTTCTGTACTTCTGTTCATTGGTGGCAAAGGAATACAAAGTTGTACTAACAGGGGAATGCGCGGATGAGATATTTGGAGGATACCCATGGTTCTACAGAGAAGAACTGCTTTCATCTGATACATTCCCATGGATGAAGGATCTGTCGCCAAGGCTCTCAGTACTGTCGCCGGACATCATAGATAGTCTTGATATACCGGGATATGTGTCATCACTATACAATTCTCTCCTGTCCGAGATCAATCTTCTTCCGGGGGAATCCGATACAGAAAAGCGGCGCAGGCAGATATCTTATCTGAATATCAGGATGTTCATGCAGACATTGCTTGACCGAATGGACAGAACAAGCATGGCAAGCGGACTTGAGGCGAGAGTTCCATTTGCAGATCCACGAATACTTGATTATGTGTTCAATGTTCCATGGGAGTACAAATATTCCGAAGGCTGTGAGAAAAAGCTTCTCAGAGAGGCCATGAAGGATTATGTTCCGCACGAAATAATGTACAGAAAGAAAAGCCCTTATCCAAAGTCATATGACCCTCATTATGAGCAGGAGCTTGCAAAGAGGCTTCTCTGCGTGCTAAATGATCCGGAAAGTCCTCTTCTGCCTCTCATCGACAGAGAATATGTGAAAAACTTCATAAACGCGCCAAAGGATTACGGCAGGCCGTGGTTCGGTCAGCTCATGGCAGGACCTCAGATGATGGCATATCTTCTTCAGATTGATCACTGGCTGAGAAAATATGCTATTGTCCTTGACATATAAAAAGACTTCCAGACTTCTGTATACATGCGGCGTATCGAAAATGGCGAATACGCTGCATGTACAAGAGTTCTGAAAGTCTTGTTTTTACAGGCAATTTATATATTTGTTATTTATAGATTGCTTTCGCAGAAGGACTGCCCTTCTTTATCAGTTTCTTGTATGCTGTGGCCTTATTCCTAGGTACTGCAAATGTAATTTTGCTGTATGTTCCACTGAAGGCTTTTGCGCCAACGCTCTTGAGCTTAGCTGACTTTATCGTCATCTTCTTAAGATTTTTGCATGATAAAAATGCGTTTGCCCCTATGCTTGTCACATTGTTGCCGATAGTGACATTCTTAAGAGCAGTGTATCTGCTGAATGCATTTGCGCTTACAGATGTTATCTTAAACCTTACATCACCTATAACTACAGTGTCTGCGATGGTCAGTGATGCAAATCTTTTATCTGACCTTGAGTACGTTGTTCCGGCAATTGCAACTGTTCCTGTGCCGTCTGCCTTTGCTCCGGTTATTGTGTACCTGAACTTTCCAACTGTATATGTCTTTCCCTTAGCAGCCTTTACTATGGCAAATGTCTTTGTTATTTTACCAGAATATGCATTCTTACCACATATTGTCACACTTGCCTTGCCCACCGCTTTGTTCTTGCTGTAGGTGACAGTGTAATCCTTGTTCAGTCTGAGCGTCTTTGTGCCAGCCTTGACAACAAGCGATCTCTGGGTGTGCGCTCTTCCATTGTAGATCTTGTTCTCTATTCCGGAAACCGTGATCTTGCTTGTCTTTTTGCTTATATCAGTTGTTGCAAGTTTGGCAATACTTGCTGTTTTCGCAGCCTTGCACACGGTACATGTGTATGTCCTCACACCGGCTGCTGTGTATGTAGGTTTCTTTGTTACCCTGCCGGAATTCCACTTATGTCCAAGTTCCTTTACACACACACCTGTGCTCATGACATCGCCGCAGACTGAGCACTCTGTATGTCCTGTTCCTGCCTTTGTGCAGGTTGGAGCCTTCTCTCCTTTTAGTGTATACTTTACAGTCTTACCATCTGAACATGGTGCTCTGTATATGGTTACCTTTAGCTCTGTGCTGTCATAGTTTTCCTTGTCATCGCCAGCGTATACAGCTGTTGCCACCACTGATCCGCCTGCCTTTATCGCAGTGGCTGTGTCAGCAGCAAGCCATACCCAGTCTCCCGGAAGTGCGATACTTCCAACGGTCTTATGTGTATTATCTACACTTAACAGCAGATTCGGCATTGCAGCCTTGCTCACATTTACCGTGATCTCAATTTCTGCTGTGTTGTAATTCACACTGTCAGCCGGCGTAAATACAACGGTGTACAGCGTCTTGTCACTGTCAGATACAAACGGCTTTAGAGAATCATCCTTCCATGCAAATGTTCCAAATATCTCAACCTTGTTAATACCGTCAAAATATGCTGTTCCTCCGTATAAAACAGACTTTGCAAGGCTGTCGCCATATGTTATTGCACTTGCTGTCGGCAGATCAGCTATGTTTACATTGGCCGTTAAGACATTTACCTGAATAGTTCCCCTGATCGAATTGTAGTGTTTCTGGTCATCCGGGGTAAATACTACATCATAGTCTGTTACATCAACCACAGGAACTGTGGAATCGTCAGCCCAGCTCCATGTTCCGGTTATGTTTTCTCCTGAAACTCCGATTACGGCTCCGCCCGAAATGCTTGCTTCATTTAAGGTTTTGTGTGGATCGTAACTTATCGGATCTGCCACCGGAAGTTCACTTATAACCGGATCAGCTTTAACTATATCGAATTCAGCCTTGCAGTTTATATCGTAATTTCCGCCCGTGGCATCCGTGATGGTTATCGTCGCTGTTCCAACTTCTGTGTTATCACTGTAAGATACTTCATATTCGCTTGAAGGAATGACTGTCTCACCGTCCATAAGAGCAAACTCAGGCTCTACCTTCTGTCCTGTGTATGTGTACTCAGGCTTAAGTCCGTCAAATGTTGGACTGCTGATCTTCTTTGGCTCAATGGTAAATGTCACGTTCTTTGTTCCTGAGTAAGCACCGATTCCTGTTACAATCGCAGTCGCTGTGCCAGCGTTGATATTGTCGGAATACGTTACATTATAATCTGAGCCTTCTTTTAGCTGTACAGAAAACATATTGTCCCAATTATAATATACCTTTACAGATGGTTTTAACTCACTTCCGGAGTAGATGATGTTTTTATTTTCATCTAACTCTGCATATACTTTATCGTTCAGCAATGCTCCAATTCTAAGCTTATTATCTTCTATACTTGTTGACAGATCAATTATAGAATCATCTGATGATGCGTTGAACCAATCTGACTTTAACGCAATGCCATCACCTGCTACAGCATATGCAGCACCTTGTTGTACACCTATTCCATCCAGAACAATCGGAATAACATTATGAGGCTCTGCATTTATAATTATTTTTTCTCCGTATATTCCATACAAATATATTCCGTCATTGATTTTTATATCACTGTTGTTAAAGTATAATTTTATTGTTTCATCAGCTAGAATTATCTTGTTTATATCTCCACCATTTAGTATCAATTGACCCATAGTATGTATCGTTCCCGAAATTTTTACATTACCAATTGTTACTGTTGAATCTTTTTTTATATCTAAATGACCTTTTACGTCTCCTCCCGTCTTAGAATCAATTATCGTTATTTTTCCGTTTTTTACATCAATATCATCTGTCTTATGTCCATTTATGTCTATAGTAAAATCAGAATCGGGATTGTTTATATCAAGAGCTGTATTTGTATCTTCCATAACGGTGACAACACTGTCCGGCATGTTTTCGGCATAACTTATTGCTTCTGGCAGTGAAACACAGGATATAGTCTCATCACCTTTTGTGACTGTCGCTGCAAGTTTCTCACCGCAGTATCTGCATATGCCATCCTCGAAGTTATGTTTGCCAAATACATCCTTTTTCTCATTGCTGTATGACACCGAGGCAATTTCAGATGAATCGTTACAGCCCATATAAGTTATGCTCTTATATACCTTCGGACCATGTAATACAGGATAGGTGTCTGTTCCGATGGTCTGTCCCCAAATTTCTTCTGACTGACCGTTCTGCAGGAGATACGCAACTTCACCTGTTTTGAATTGCTCTATCGTTTTACCTTCAACCTTTTCAGTGGTTCCGTCATTCGCGCCTATCGCATTTCCAGTATAAATAGCGCTGTCATAATAACAGTTTGTGATGGTTGCATTGGATTCATTACGTCCGATCACACCTCCTACATAACGTTCTTTACCACTGACACTACCGGTATTATAACAGTTTGTGATGCTTCCGGTATAATTATATCCACTCACGCCTCCTGCTGTTCCTATACCACTAACGCTGCCGGTATTATAACAGTTTGAGATAGTTCCGGTATAATTATTTCCACACATGCCTCCTACCTTGCTGGTACCATAGAAATAAGAATCCAAAATACCTGCATTGGCAATCTTACCATTGTTACGACCGAACAATCCTACATCATAACTATTCTCTTGATTGAAATACAATCCACTGATTGTGTGGTTTTGTCCATCAAATATACCAGTGTATGGACTTGCGCTAGTTGCAATCGGTGTCCATTCCTTAAATGTTCCCTCATTCAAGGTTCCATCCGACTTCAGAACATTTGCATTCACAACAATATCCGCTGTCAGGACTGCATTGGCTGATTTATTCTGCGCTACGCCTGAAAGTGTGCCATTTACAAGTCCGGCAAACCAGTAGAGCTGACCTGCATTACTGATCTCGTAAACCGCATCCTTTGTCCCGTCCTCATTAATATCATACTTGTCCGTAGTGAGCACCGCCGGCTGATATGCGTCGCAATCTGTACAAAATCCCTGCGAATTATAATTGTGTGCTTCCGTCTCTTTAGTCACATATCCGATCGGACAGTCTTTGCATGCTACTCCTTTTGTATGTTCTTTGTCATCTTGCCAAATGTATGTAATATCACCGTTTGTATTATGTTTGTGTTCAGCTCCATCTACCAGAATTGTGGCTCCATCTTCAACAATAAGCTTGTCCAGATTGGTGATGCTTGCACTACTCTCAAATTCTATGCTTTCTCCACTTGCAATCGTTAAATCTTCTTTTAAAGCGGCTTTACCATATACATATGTTTTCGTTACATCATCACCGGTCTCAATGTCGTTCCATTGCTTTGTGATGACAGAGTTGCTGAAGTCACAATCACTTAATACAGGTTCTTGACAGGCTAAAGCACGGCTAACCACGATCTGGCTTCCTGATACATTAATTTGTTGATTTGATCTAATTACCTCACCTTCGTATCGTTCTGTTGTTGCTTTCGCTTCAACATAACTGTCTACTATATTAATTTTATCACCACTAATTACGTTTGAATGATCCTCCTCATTTGCTACCACATGGCTATTTTCAATCGTTAAGCTGCCGCTACATTCAATTTGGGAAGTCTCCAGCGTTGCTCCTATAATTTTTATATTATTATTATTTGAGCCTAAGTCATCTGCACTGATTTTTCCACAACTTAGACTTTCATTCTGATTGTTACCATTTATTTCTAATGTAGGCACAATTCCGCTTTCTGTTAAAATACTTTGAATCACCATATCTGATCTCATAGTATTTGTTCCGGATAACATAATCGAAAGATCACCGTTCTGAATCGTAATGTTTCCAGAAATATACGCATTTTCCAGTACAAGCTGATTCCTCGTGATGTCATAGTACCAATTGGTTCCCTGATATATCGTGTCATCATTACCAGAAACTCCATCATCTTGCAATTCCCCATTATCAATAAGCCTTGTTGAGCCCATCAATAAATATTTGGGTATTTTTTCCGTTGTAGTCCATCACCGGCGCAGGCGACGTAACCACCGCTGCAGCAAGTGCAAATATAATTCCCTTCTTAAATACTAATCCCTTTCTCATTCCATACCTCCATTTCCATAACAGTCTCTCCTGTGAATTCTGTTACTTTATCCCTTTTGTTGCGTAATCAAGTATCATTTCCTTAATCATTATCAGCTCGTCCGTGTAGTCCTTGTTGTCGTCCGATCCCCATATGAAGCCCTCCGCATAATGAGCGCAGGCCGTCATCATGGAGTGGACGGTGACACGCATGAATTCTGCTTCCGGTATGTCTGTCCGGATAGTTTTGTCCACCCTCGCTTTCTCGTACATCATGTGAAGTCTTGTATCCACCGAATACAGTGAACTGTGAAAATCTACAAGCTGATCATTGTTCTTGCCTTCATGTGTCACATAGTAGTTGAAGTTGTCATTGTACCTGAGCAATGCCTTGTGATGCTGATACATATCTATGTAGCTGTCCATGGTAAATCTCAGTCTGTCTATGGCTGGTATGTCATGTACAGACGATATAGGTCTTCTCGCGTCCAGGCCATCCAGGTATCTCTTCCACTGATCAGCACATACCGCTATGACCAGCTCAAGCTTACTTGGATAGTACCTAAACAATGTAGCCCTTCCCACGTCGGCAGTCCTTGCGATATCTCCCATGCTCACCGCCTCTATCTTCTTGTCTACGAACAGCTCAAATGCAACATCAAGGATCTTTCTTTTGCGCTCGTCCATTTCCTCTTTCAGTTTTTCCGGATCTCTCATATATTACTTTTCACTCCAAAGTTATATTGTGATACTCCCTGTCTCACAATAAATATTTTACAGGACTATCTTATGTCAGTCAACAAAAATCCCAGAAGTCACATTTTGAATCACATTTCGATAGTAAGTAACTTCTGGGATTTCGTATTATATTAAATTTTTATCAATCTGCCAAAATCAGCATTCTTTCCTCAATCAAATGATTGAAGTCTGATTTCATTTTTTCAGGTATATAAGATTCGTCACACATCTTTTTCATTTTATCCTTATTTTTAACTACCAAACTTATCATCTTCTCCGCTGATATCCGACTTAAACCACATACATCAGCAAATATAAGGAAATCTTTTCTTCTCACATTTCTCTTTTTCCCATTCATCGGTATCGCCAATTGCTCTGTATCCTCAGGCATGATAACATTTATCGGCAGCAGATCATAGGCTGGTGAGAGAACATAATCTCCGCTTCCCACCTCTGTTTCAATAAGCGAAAAATTCTTCAAATGCATATCGGAATTGCCAGTCACGAAAGAAAATACAATTCTCATATAGAATTCTGCCATATCCAGACCTACACGACTTGAATATTTTTCTATGATCTTTGCACATCGCTCGTATGAACCTTTATATTTGTCCTGTGTAAGACGATAGTCCAACTGACAGAAATCTTCCATTGCAAGCATTTCAACAGTTGTTTTCTCGAATATCCTATCCACTCTTTTAGTAATATATGCCATCTGCCCATTTCCTTTGATCAATGCATGCGGCACCGTTGAAATTCCTATCATATCAGCCATAGACATCACAAGCTGCTCCGCTTCAGGCATCGCTTTAAATTGATCAACCTGAGGTTTAAGTATATATCCTGTTGGGTAGTTTACCAATGTAAGTCTTGGATTACCTGGTTCAGAAAGCAGGTGTAACGACAGTTTCTTCTGTACACCCGGGACCGTATACCCCTTGTTTATACTTTCCTCTGCAAGAACTTTTAGTTTCTGATCATCTATATCTATGTCTGGCAGCTTAGTCGTCATAAAAAATCTCTTCACACAAGCTTTATGCCAGCCTGTTCCGTCGTCATTTTTCAAAGTTTTTCCACAGCACAAACAATTCATATGCGATCCTCCCTGACACTTACATTGCCTATCGCATCGCGGCATGCAACAAGCAGCAATCCAAACCTGTCCCTTACATCTATTTTCCAATTTCTACTGACCACATCAAGCAGCCAGCCCTCGGGGATGAGTCCATCAAAAAAAGAAAATAAAGTCTTGGATCGATACATGTCCTTCGACAATGGCATGGTAAGTGATACAGCACTGGCATTTTCTCTATCAAGATATTCTTCATCGTAAGAAAATGTATATCCCTCGTCGGTCTCACATAAAATTCCCGCAAATTCATTTCTTATATATACATAAGCCGTTCTAAAAGTATTATCCACCATCAATCATCCTTTCTCCCTGGAACCGCCTCCATGCCGAACATTGCAAGAGCTTCATTGACCTTGTCCATACGCACAGTTTCTTTCCCCTGTTCAAGTTCGCGGACAAATCTGAGTCCGAGGCCTGATCTTATTGCGAATTCTTCCTGTGTAAGACCCGCTTCTTTTCTGTTAGTCTTTATAAATTCAGCTATCTTATTCATCGTTATTACCTCTTATATGTGATTCCTCCTGCACGTGATTCCTCTTACACGTGATTCTTCTTATACGCTATTCTCCTTATATATTACACCCGATAAGGTATAATTTCAATCAAATATAATATTTTTTATACCATAACGGGTATAAAAAATATTATATAAAACAAAACTACACCCGATGGGGTATAATAGCCGCAATAAGCAACAAACTTATACCCCATCGGGTGTACAAAACTATTTTATGAGCACAGGCTGTATCTGTCTTCCCTCAAGAGCCTCCTCTATGGTGGCTGGGATGAGATCAAGTCTGCTTATGAGTGAATTGGGTTTTTTCACACAGTTATCCTGTTCAAATGGAACAAAATAAATATTTTTCATATTCATGAGCTGGCCGATGTTCTTGAAGTTCATACCCATGGCATCATTTGTCGAAACCGATATGATGAGCGGCTTGTTGTTCCTCAGATGTGCCTTCGCAGCCATGAGAACCGATGTGTCTGTTATTCCATTTGTCAGCTTGGCGATGGTGTTTCCGGTACAAGGTGCTATGACCAGCGCATCAAGATAGGCCTTGGGACCTATAGGCTCAGCCTCCTGTATAGTGTAAATACCCTTTCGCCCTGCTATCGTCTCAACGTCATTTACGAATTTGTCAGCTTTTCCAAATCTTGTGTCGTACTCTGCGGAGTGAGGCGAGAATATCGGATACACATTTATTCCCATCTCAACCATTTTCTTTATTTCTATCTTAATCTTATCAAAGGTACAAAATGAACCGGTTATAGCCATACCTACATTGCACTTTGATAAATCCATGTTATATACACTCCTATTTATTAAGCGTCAGTTCATACAAATCCATTTCAGCGGTGAGCCGACACTGCCTCTATCACTGCATCGGCAAGAATCATCCCCGAGGTCTTTGGAGACAGCTTACCCGGGATTCCCAGGCTGTGTTTATAAGGAATATCATGTTCCTTGCAATAATCAAAATCCACCCCTCCCGGCATAGATGCTATATCTATTACAACCGCATGTCTGCTGAGCAGAGACAGGATATCTTCACATACAACTCTCGCAGGTACTGTATTGAAGCAAAAATCCACTTCTGACAGTATATGCTTATATATCGGAATATCCTCAAATGACATAACCTTGTAGCCTATGAGCGCCGCATCACTCCTCTGCTTTGGACGTCTTGCCATAACTATTACATCTGCTCCCCAGGATGCAAGCCTTTCGGCAAGAACCCTGGCACATTTGCCAAATCCCGTCACCAGACATACGCTTCCGTCTATATTAATATCAGACAGCTCCTCCGCATCGCAGACTGCCCCCTCCGCGGTTGCAACTGCATTTCTCTCGGCCACAACATCATCTGCAAGAAAATCAAATACATAAGGACTATTTTCGTTTGTATCAGACATATATTTGCCTATCCCGCCTCCAAACACAATGTCAAATTCCTTGCTGCATTCCAGAATGCTGTTCACGGTGAGAAGGGTTCTGCCGTTGACAAATTCACCATCCCTCGTAACAGGCACAGGAAGAATGATAGCTTTCAGCATTTCTACAGATGGAGACGCACATTCGCCCTCTATCAGTCTGCGAAAGCCCACTCCTGAAGCCCCCGAAATAATGGTGACCGGCGAATGTCTCAGCAGATCGGCATCATATGGATCGAAATGAAACACATTACTGCCTTTCTCCGCCAGACTGAGAGACATATAGCAGCATCTCCTGTCACCGCCTACCACGTAGTATACACAATCCATATCCATACCTCAGTGCACCGCCCTTATATTATTGATAATTTAGGATATGCCTGTGCCAGGCAAATGTTACATTGCAGCACGATATAAAACTTTTATTATCTCATCCTTAAATGTCACATCTGCTATCTCCTCGGACACAATAACATTCTCAACATCTATAAGTTCA
>OIDX01000364.1_pt1 | contig 12567 bp, 6 predicted proteins | sample 1581671 | NCBI WGS metagenome assembly OIDX01 (sample SAMEA3882534, study PRJEB24775) | human gut metagenome | biome: human-associated habitat; feature: intestine environment; material: feces | place: Netherlands | collected 2009/2010 | reverse complement strand
TAATGGCTCCTGGCACGCAGAAATCAGTGATGTCAACAATCATTTTTATGTGGCACTGAGCGGTCCGACCGAAGTACAGTCTCACTGGTTCAAAAATCTCGCGCCGGGCGAATCATTTGAATCGGTACCGGTTGCTGTGGGTGTGGCAGATGACAGCTTTGAAAAAGCAATGGGTGAGCTGACAAAATATCGCCGTATGATTCGAAGACCAAATAAAGATGATGAGAATTTACCGGTTATTTTCAACGATTATATGAATTGCCTGTTTGGTGATCCGACAACGGAGAAAGAACTTCCGCTGATTGATGCGGCTGCGGAATGCGGTTGTGAATACTATGTGATAGATGCCGGTTGGTATGCTCCAGGAGAATGGTGGGACAGTGTCGGCGAATGGCAGGAAAGCAGGGAGCGTTTTCCGAATGGAATTAAAGAAGTAACAGATTACATTCGTCAAAAGGGAATGATACCGGGCGTCTGGCTGGAACTTGAAGTGATGGGAATCAATTGTGAGAAAGCAAAGAATGCTCCGGATGACTGGTTCTTTATCCGTCATGGAAAGCGTGTATATGACCGTAGCAGATATCAGCTCGATTTTAGAAATCCGGAAGTCATCGAACATGTCAATGAAGTGATCGATCGGGTAGTCAAAGATTACGGAGTGGGATATATCAAGATGGATTATAACATTGAACCGGGCATAGGTACTGAACTTGGCGCGGAAAGTGTGGGGCAGGGACTGCTTGAACATGAAAAAGCATATCTAAACTGGCTTGATGATGTATTTGCACGTTATCCGGATCTGGTAATTGAAAACTGTTCCAGCGGAGGCCTTCGCATTGATTATGCGTTGCTCTCCAGATATAGTATTCAGTCTACATCGGATCAGGAAGATTACCGGAATTATGCGACGATAGCAGCAAATGCTGTGGCAGGAGTTACTCCGGAACAGGCGGCAGTCTGGTCGTATCCGATGCGCCAGGGAGACAAGGAAGAAGTAATTTATAATATGATAAATGCCATGCTGCTTCGTATTCATCAGAGTGGTCATTTGGCACAACTTCCGCCGGAACGTCTTGCATTAGTGAAAGAGGGAATTGCCTGTTATAAGACGATTCGTCAGGATATCAAATATGCGATACCTTATTGGCCGATTGATATTGCTGACAATGAGGATATGTGGGTATGCGGAGGCCTTCAGCTTGAAAACAAAGCATATCTTGCAGTATGGAAGCGGCAAATGGAAGGAAAAAATAATGACAGGTACATGAAAGCCGGCATAAACTGCACAGATGATAGTTTGTCCATACCATTGGACAGTATTCCATTTATCAGAGACGATATGCAAGTATCCTGCATTTATCCTAAGAAGGAACCGGTTGATTTTGAATTCAAAGGAAATGTATTAACGGTGCATTTTAAAAAGCCTGTTATGGCAAGACTTTTTGAATTAAGAAAGGGTATTGTTTAATAAGGCGGAATCTGATTCATCGTTTTGAATTTTATAGATTCCACTTGTAGATGTTTGAAAATGTGATACTGGAAAATGAAACAATAGAGGACGCAGAATTTGTTGGCTGTGAATTTAAAAAATGGTATTTGTTGTAAATAAGGACAAGTGGATTAATATTCAATTTGGAGGAATAACATAATGTCAAAAGATGAGTATTTGATCACAGATGCACCGCTTAAAGCGCTGACAGTCTTTGCAATGCCTATGATCTTGGGCAGCTTTTTTCAACAAGTGTATAATATGGCTGATTCAATAATAGTTGGCCAGTATGTCGGATCATCTGCACTTGCGGCTGTTGGCGCATGTGCCGCTCTTACAAATGTATTCATTTGTGTGGCACTCGGTGCCGGCATAGGTGCGGGCGTGCTTGTGAGCCGCTATTTTGGAGCCAGGGATTATAGTAAAATGAAAACAATAGTATCAACATCGCTGATAAGTTTTATGGTTTTGAGTATACTTTTGGGTGTATGTGGTCTTATCTTTTCACGTTCGATGATGACGCTGCTTCAGACACCTGCTGACATACTGGATGAAGCGGTGCTGTATCTTCGTGTTTATTTTGCCGGATTTCCATTTTTGTTTATGTATAATATTCTTTCAACAATGTTCAATTCAATCGGTGAATCAAAGATACCGTTGGGCCTTTTGATATTTTCTTCTGTCTTGAATATTGTTATGGATCTTTGGATGGTGGCAGGTTTAGGGCTGGGTGTGTTCGGTGCCGCCCTTGCAACTCTCATTGCGCAGGGGATTTCCGCAGTGTTTTCACTTTTGATTTTCTTTAACCGGATGCGTCGATATAAAAGCCGCTTTAACTGGTTTGACAGGCAGGAGTTACATTCCATGCTTCAAATTGCTGTACCTTCAGTTCTTCAGCAGTCTACAGTGTCCATCGGTATGATGATCGTACAGGCAGTTGTAAATCCATTCGGTACACAGGCACTTGCAGGTTACTCAGCAACGATGAGGGTAGAGAATGTTTTTTCACTGATATTTGTATCCATTGGAAATGCAGTTTCACCGTATGTTTCTCAGAATCTTGGCGCAAAGAAAATCAAACGTATCAAAAAAGGATATCGGGCTGCGTTGGTGTTGGATGTGTGCTTTGCGATCATCGCATTTATAGTCATTGAAACACTGCATACTCAGATTTCATCTTTATTCCTTGGCAAAGATGGAACCGCTTTGGCATATCAGGTGTCTGGGGGCTATATGAGATGGATTGGCTACTTTTTCATCTTCATGGGAATCAAGATGGCAACCGACGGGGTCCTTCGAGGACTTGGGATCATGCGCCCATTTCTCATTGCAAATATGGTCAACCTCGCGATTCGTCTGTCAGTTGCCCTGATTTGTGCGCCCCGTTTTGGTATCGAATTTGTCTGGCTTGCGGTGCCGGCGGGATGGCTTGCAAACTTCCTGATCTCTTATATGGCTCTCAGAAAGTCGTGGCCGGTTGATAAAACAATTGGCGAATGATCGGTTTGGTGCAAAGGAATGTCTGTTTTGCGAAGTTTTTTTCCAAAAAAAATTGACACAGTATACTGACCAACATATAATCGTTCTAAAAAGTGTCTGCTGATTAATGAGAAAATTAAAATTTAAGCTTAATCAAACAATTCAATTTTGTCAGCACAAACAATAATTAACAGCGTTAAGGCGTATGGAAATTAAAAATCCATACGCCTTATTTTTTTCAAATCTGTGCCTGCGCGTGAGCGCCGGTACTCAAATAAATTTTCAAAGGAGGAGTTGCCATGCTGTTAAATGCCTTTGCAAGCGTGCTGTCAAGCAGCCAGAGCAGCGGAATGGAAGATACGACAGTCTACCCATTCTGGCTATCCCTAATCTGTTTTGCAATAGTACCGGCAATCATTGAGGAATACATCTTCCGGGGGGTGATACTCGGCGCTTATCTGAAAGTGGAGATGATGGCGGCGGTTCTGAATAGCAGCCTACTACAAAGCATTTGATTTAAGATGGTATGGGTGATATAATCTGAAATGTAAATATTTTGCTTAACTATAGGGGATTGATGGGAATGCGATTGATTTATTATTCTTGGATATTGATTTGATTACGACCAGCGGCGTAGATATAGGACAGTATATTCGGCATAGACTGAATAATTACAGCATGGAGATTGTGTTTATGTGTCTTCTGAGAAGGATAATGCAGAGCCGGAATGAGCAGCAGATAGTGCCGAGTGTGGCTCTGATAATTGTGCCGATTATCAGTATATGGTCAACTGCGTAAATCAGGGAGACATTTTCTTACCACCAAAGATGATTCGTATAATCATTGCATGGGTTTACAGAGTGTACAGGATGTTTTGAATCAAAATAATGGTGAGATAGGAGATATCGTACATCTGTTGTGTGCGAGAAAGAGAAATGGGAACATTGGAAGTGGACAAGAGTCTTAAAGCGGCGTTTAAGGAAACGCTGGAGCCGCATGGGTTCAAGAAAGTAAAGGGGAGGTATCCGCACTTTGTGAGGATGGCAACTCCCGAGATTATTCAAGTCATCAACTATCGGCTGGAGCAGGCGCTGTCGCCGCAGTTGGAGGAAAAACGATTTGAAGTATACTGTGCGGTCGGCAGTATATACCGCCCGGAGATCAATCTGAACCGGTCTGTGTATGCCAGCATGGATTGGATAAATACAACACAGCTAGATATGTATTTTACGGCAAAGCGAAATGGAATACCGGTTTACGAGAATGAACAGCCGAGAGTTGATTATATCATCAAAAAGGGAGATGAAGCTTCTCTCAGAGAACAGATTGCGTTTGCCATGACAGGAATTGAGCATTATGTAATTCCGGCATTTGACAAGGTGGTGGATTTAAAGACTTGTGTGGATTATTTGGAACTATATGGCTTTGATGAGTTGGAAATTAGTAGAAAAACTGAATGTAATGGGGATGTATTTATTTTGCCGGCAAAGTATCCGAATAAAGAATCCTATAGAGTGAAAGTGCAAAATGATTTCCAAGAGGCAAAGAGAAGTGTGATGCAACGTATTTCGGAGGGAAAAATGACACAGGAGGCAGGCAGGGAAAAGTTGCTTTGGTGTGAAGAAAGCTATAATGATGATATCGAACAATACGGAAGATTTTTTGAAGATGAAACAACTAAAAAAGAACTTGAACGATTAAAGGCAGAGCGAGCAGAAAAAAATATAAATGCAATACGTGCGATGGGAATTGAAGTGTAAAAGACGGGGGGCAAAAAGAAGGGAGTAAGCATATGAAATTAAAACAAATGACAAGAAGAATTATTGCTGTAGTGCTGTCAATATCAATGTTATTGACAGTGTTACCGACAAACTGCAGTATAGTTTTCGCAGAAAGTGGAAATTCAGGAGAGACGATTCTTGCATCTTTGACAGATGAGATTTCAAGTATGGGCGAGGCATCAGCGGAAGCGTTTGCCGATTCGACCGCAGAAGCCAGCGTGCGGGCAGGGGATTGGAGAACGGCAATCTATAAAGACCATTTGGCGTGGAATCGATTTCATATAGAGGTGCAGAAAGATATAGTTACAAAATATAAATCAAAGCCGTAAACGCAGGTAAGATAGTCACAATTCCGGCAGAGGACATGACGATAGGCAGCTGGTCGGTCTCAGGGTATATGGTCATAGACCCTGAGACCGGAGCAGGGGCGTATATGATATCAGGCGGGCTGTGTGGGGGAAGCACGGCGGAAGCCATATATAGTATGTTTCTTGTCAGTCAACTATATTTTAGCGTAACATTAGAATCGCAAGTACAGGGAATAGTTTCAATGGCGGAAATACTCAGTTATGCAGTTTTGTTTGATGGCATGCTAGCAACGGCAGTTGCTTATGGTGGAATGAATCAAGCGATAATGAAATTAATGGGTTATAACTGGATTGATATGTTTAAGGATGGGTTTTTAGGAATTTTGGATGGATATTCAAAAATTGGTTCATAGGAGGGCTAATGAAACTTTTTGGGTTTGCATTTATTTTATGGATAATTGTATATGTCTATGGAATATATAAGCATGGAATAAAAGATGTAATACTTCAACATAAGGTATTTATTAATTGCTTATTACTAGTTGTGACTGTTATATTATTTGCATTCGGTTGTTATACAAATGTTATATACTCAAGCAAATGTAAAATAGGTGAACGAGTAGACGGGGTAATATCGTCGAGAGATTTTAGCCCAGGTTCAAGAAGTGCAGAATGGTATTATGAGTATGAAATAGATATTACAGATGAAGATACTCATGTGACAGCATATTCAAGTAAATATTATAAGTAAGGTGACATTGTAGCATGTTATGTAGCAATTTCCGATGTTCAAAAAGAACGTAAATCAATTATTGAGGTTAGTAATGAATGCAAAAAAGGAAATAGATTAATAACGGTTGCAGGTTATGTACTGATTTTTGAACTAGGAATTTGGTGTATTCAGAATAAATTTTAAAGGCAGTTAAAGTCAGGGTATAGTTTGTATTAAGCTGAGGAGAAAAAGTAAACAATAACCATAAACCACATTTCAAAGGGAGGAAGAAACAATGTTAAAGGGGAAAAATTTCTTATTGAAAAGAGTCATTTCGTGCGTCCTTGTATGCGCCATGATACTGGGGCTGATTCCGCAGTCCGTCTATGCGGCACCGTCTGAAGGCACAGACACTCAGAAGACTTATTCGTCAGACGGATTCACCATTACTTACAAGGAAGCAAGTGCATGGGACAATTATGTGAATGCGGAGATAACGCTTGCAAACGACACGGACAGTGCAAAGAGTCTGTGGGAGATTCAGTTTTCATATGACGGCGAGATAGACAGTATATGGAACGCTGATATAAAAAACCACGATGACGGCACGTATGTGCTTGAAGCAAAAACATACAACAGCACGATAGCTGCGGGGCAGTCCGTAACCCTTGGGTTTATGGCTCACGGAAGCAGTGCAAAACCTGCCATGCCGGAGAGCATAACATTTGCAGATGCTTCGGCTTCGGAGGATAAAAAGGACGAAGATACAGAAGGCGGGGATTCGGAGGGTACAGATACACCGGAGGTCATAATTCCGGGGCAGACATATGAGGTCCCGGAAAAGTGGAGCGGACTAAACTACGCAGTGTTCACATCCGGAGATTCAAATCTGTCGCTTTATACGGGAAATACAAGTATAAGCGGTTCAGTCCATACAAATCAGGATTTTTATTATCAGGGCAGCAGCATAAAGATAGACGGAGTGCTTGAGGCTTCAAAGGGCATAACAATAAAGACGGCAGTCGGTTCTGACTCCATACAGATAGGCTCCAAGTTGGAAAAAGCAGACAGAATAGAGATGCCGGATATCACAGAAGAGCTGACCGAATACACATCAGCAAACGGCGTATGCTATGACGCTTCCACGCAGTTTGGAAGCGACAGCATAATCATTGATACATCGCTTTATATAAACGGCGATGCCGCATTCAATACGACAGAGTTTATGGGACAGGGAATCATATATGCAACGGGAGCGGTTACATACAATGCGGGAAGCATGAGCACAGCGAACGGCTCAAGGCTGTTTATTGCCTCAGAGAGCGGAGACATTACCATCAATGGTTCCGGGATATCAATGAATGCCGTTCTGTACGCGCCAAACGGCTGTGTATGTATCAATTCAAACGAACTGAACCTGAATGGTCGCATCATAGCAAAACAGGTATGTATAAACGGAACAAAAGTAAATATAAATGCAGGACCGTGTGATTTGGACATGCTTGATTTCATCTTCAAGCCAGAGATTGATGTAGCGGCAGATGGTACAAAGAAAGAAAACCGCAGGGTCAGCCTGTCCGTGCAGGAGATTATGAACACGGAATACATACAGAAAGAGAATACGGTCTGGAGCATAACCAGAGACGGGGAAGATGCCGGACAGTATTATGCTGTGGATGAAGAAAATTCAGATTATTTCCACAGGGAGATGATTTTTAGGGAAGCCGGCACTTATATGGTGTCTGTCACCGTGACAACAGGGAAGGTCAATTACACGGTTACAAAAGAACTGGTGATTGAGGAGGATAAAGCGCCATGCGCTGATTTTGAACTGTCGGATAAATACTTTATGCGTGATGAAGAGGGGAAGACATATGTGCACATAGACGACAGTTCGGTGTCACCGGATGGAGATACTATAGGCAGACGTGTGTGGACGATATATTATGATAAGGACAACAATGGAGAGTTTGACGAATCTGAGGGCACGGTAATCAGCGACGAAAATGAGGCGGCTGTTGATTACACGACAGAGAACGTCGGCAGATATAAGGTATCGATTACAGTGTACGAGACCTTTGACGACACAATACCAAAGCTCCTGACGGAAGATGCGTATCTGCATGATGATACATCGGGCAAGGCTGTTTCGGAGTGCGTGTTTGAAGTAGGCAATGAGGCGCCGACGGCAGCGCTTGATATTGAAAAGTCAAAGTCGGCTGATATAGTATTCACGGTCGGCGAGACCGATGCTGACACCATGGCTGTCTATACGGAGAAAGCCGATGAGCTTAAGACTCTGCTTGCAGAGAACGGGATAGACGCCAAGGTGGATGCTGTGTCCACATCCACATATACCGCGCAGGACACATTTGCGTGGAAGGAATACGGACACTACAACTGCGACGGCTACGCAGAGCACATCATATATGAAGAAGATGCCATCAAGATGATAGGATATTACAGTTCTCCAAAGAAGGATTTTCTTTATATAGCAAATGACAATCCTGGGCAGAAGACATTTGAATTCGATTTGCAGCGTGATAACACCGACTGGCACAGCATGGAGGGCGGCGGCTTCCTGTTCAACACAACGGTTTCCGATGATGATAATTATATAAAGGGATTCTGTATACTTGTGACTCGGTCGGGGCTTAAACTCGTCCGTATAGACTGCGACAACCTTCAGAGATTCAGAGACGGCGGTGTAGAGTGGGTGCAGAATGTCGGTCAGCTTTTAAGGACATACAGCATACCAAATCTGTATGCGGAACATCATTTCAAGATAGTGGTTGACAGCAGCACCATATCGGTGTGGGATGGGGACACTCTTGTGATAGATAACTTTGTTCTGCCTGAAAACGATTATGGCTATGGGTTTGGACCTATCACAAGTCAGGCATGGCACGACTGTTGGCAGAGGTCATACTTCACATTCAAGAACATAACCATGGAGACAATGACTGGAAGCAGCCTTTCGGATATTGTAGACGGATATGACTGGAGGGCAGGGGCGTCACATTATGTGCTGAACATAAGCAGCGCTGAGGTGCCGGAACTGGTTTCCGATGACGCCATGGCGGAGCTTGCGGCTGCACTCATAAGAAATCAGGCGGCATTTGCCGGAATCGGCAGTGATACAAACGAAAGTCAGTATCTCGGACTTTTAAATGCCGCGAATACGGGCGGCATGTACGTATCACTGGACGACCTATCTTCCAAGATGGACACGATAAACACGTACATACTGCAGTCTGTACTCAGCAAGGACTACAGCATAGACAAATACATAACAACAGATGATATAATCACCTACAAGGGTTATTATCAGGATGCCGAAAATGATGAGATATATGAAGAACAGTGGGAGTATGAATACGATCCGTCGGCTTTCACGTCGTCGTCAGGTGAGGCTGAAAATATAGTAAAGAAAGTGGACGAGCCTATTACGGTGTTTGAAAATACGGGAGCATATTCCATACGGCTTGCAGTAAGGGACAATCCGACGGGTGACAACGATGCTCTGGACGGGTACCGCCTGTGGTCTGATACGGAGCAGTATGACAGGCTGCTTCTTGTACAGACACGCCCTGCTGCGTCGGTTTCCGTAACGGTTTCGGAAGACAGTGAGGACAGCTCGGAATGTATTGCAAATGCAGTTTATGAGGCTTATGATGCAGACCACACTGATGACAGCACACAGGGTATACGAGAGGAATATTTCTGCTACAAGAATGTAAAAGACGCGGGATGGACTGAGGGCAAGCTTCCGAACAGGCTTGCAGCAGGGTGCACATATCTGGTTAAGTATCAGGTAAAGGATGCGGAGGGGACGCTGTCTTTCCCTGCCGTGGCGGTTGTGTGTACTACTGAGCCGGGAGTATACGAGGAGATTGATGATACGGTTCCGCCTACGGTGTATATAGACACAGCAAAGACAGAGATAAAAGTGGGAGAGGAACTTCTGATAGACGGATATGCGCTGGATGATTACGGCGTGGATTCGTATGAGATGTATATAGACGGGGAGCTTGTGCTCAGCTCTTTTGGACGAGTGATATTAACTCCTGACAAGGCTGGTGAGATAAAAGTAAAGGCGGTAGCCACGGATATCGGCGGCAATACTTCCGAGAAGGAAATCACCATCACCGTGGTGGACGACAGGGACACTACGCCGCCTGTGGCAGAGATTACATCACCAAATTCGGGTTCGGAGCTTGGATTTAATATACAGATAAAGGGAACAGCTGATGATGAAACCAAATTTGACAGCTATACACTTTCGTACCGCGCGCAGAGTGAAGATGAGTATCACGTCTTTGCCGAGGGCAGCGAGGCAGTGACAGATGACGTACTCGGAACGCTTGACGTGTCGGAATTTACTGCCGGCACATACGATATACGGCTTACCGTAAAGGATGCGGCGGGAAATGTCTCTTACTATGGCATAACCCTGTATATCGAGGTGGGTACGGGTACATCGTCATACGCCCTTTCGGGTTCCATCGACTCGATATCACTGTCCGAAGACAAGTCGCAGATAGATATAAAGGGCAGTGTAAACGCGGAAGGAAATTTAGACAGATACTCGCTCACATACAGCTTGGGCGGGTACGGCGACAAGGTGACCATATCGGAAGGCACGGAAGAGGTAACAGACGGCATACTTGGCTCCATAAACACGTCAGAGCTATCGGGCGGAACTTATTACCTGACGCTCACTGCCACGGATACAAATGGCAACAGCGGAACTGCATCGGCGTCGTTTGGGTATACCGTGGGGACATCTTCGATTGAAAATGAGAACACGGGCGAGATAGGCAAAGACAGCGGAAAGGAAGAAGAAGGAAAAGAAGAAGGCGGCGGAGAAGAACAGAAGCCGGAGACGCAGGACAAGCCGTTCTCTGTCAGCCTGTCATACAGTCAGGCTGCAATAGGAACTGCGGTCAAGGTACAGGTGACACTGCCGTCGGATATTGATGAGAGTACTCTGGTTATATATAAGGGCGAAGAGGAGATAGCAAGCGGAACGAGGAAGACGGAATTTACGTCCGCAGTGTCCGGAAAAGTTAGGATAACCGCAGTCGGAACGGACACAGCAGGCGAGAAAAGACAGGTGACTGCTTACTGTAACCTCTTCAACGACAAGGACAAGAAGGCTCCCGTAGCGGAGATAACATCGCCTGCGATAGATGAGGCGCTTACGGAGCCTGTGGACATAACAGGCTCGGCATATGATGAGACGGAGCTTGATTACTGGAAGCTGGAATACCGCATGACAGATTCCGACACATACATACTTCTCTCAGAAGGTACAGAGAAAGTGAAGGACGGTACTCTGGGACGACTTGACACAACCATGCTTATGAACGGACAGTACACCTTAAGGCTGACGGTATGCGACAAGGGCGGCAACAGGACGAGACTTGAAAATGATTACGTGGTAGAAGGCGGTCTCAAGGTCGGTGCCATGAACATAGGCTTTACCGACATAACGGCAAAGATGGGCGGTTCCACGGTGACTGTAAACCGCATGTACGACAGCAGGAATAAGCAGCAGGGCGACTTCGGTATCGGCTGGACGCTCGGCATATCAGGCATGAAGCTGTACGAGACAAATGATATAGCAAACGGGTACCAGATGACACAGTCGGGTTCCCTGTTCTCAACAGCATACCAGATAAGCGAAACGGTAAGCCATGACGTAACCGTGACATACGGCGACGGGACAAGCGACAGATTTGAAGTATCGCTTTCACCGGAGCGCAGGGCGCTCGTGCCGATATCCGAGGTGACGGTATCATACAAATGCGTGACAAGCCAGAAGGTGAAGCTCGAGATTATAGGCGATACGACTGCATACTTTACAGGCAACGGGCTGATGTTCTACGAGGACAGCATGTTTGACGACCTGAAATACAAGCTCACCAACAAGGACGGCGTGCAGATGTACATGACGGCGGATGGCGGCGTATACAAAATAGCTGACACCGACGGCAACGTAATAACGGTTGATGAAAACGGATACCATGCGGAAAACGGAAAAAGCATCATATTTGACAGGGACAGCAAAGAGCGTGTTACGGCGGCGACGGATCCGAACGGGAACACCACGAAGTACGCATATGACGATGCGGGCGACCTTATAAGCGTGACTGACAGTGCAGACCGCACGGTGAGCTTCACATACGACGCGGAGCACAACCTGATATCAATCACCGACCCGATGGGCATAGCAGTGGCAAGGAATGAGTATGACGATGACGGAAGGCTTATTGCGACCATAGATGCGGACGAGAACAGAATAGAGTACGATTATGATGTGGACGGAAGAACGGAAGCGGTGAAGGACCGCAGAGGGAATACCACGGTATACACCTACGATGACAGCGGCAACATACTCCAGACGGTGGATGCATGCGGAGGAAAGACGACAAATACCTATGATGACATGGGAAATCTTCTCTCGACAACGGACGCAAACGGGAATACCACAGGCTATGACTATGACTCATCAGGCAACGTGACAAAGGTAACCGTCGCAGACGGCACAGCCGTTTCAAGTGAATATACACAGGATAACCTTGTGTCCGGCATACAGATGATGGACAAGACCGTCATGGCAATGGAGTACGATGACTATGGCAGACTGACAAGCCTGACTGACGCTGACGGCAATGATACGGAATACACATATTCGTCAGACGGAAAACTCACGGGAGTAACTGACGGGATAGGAACCGTCCAGACGGTGACATACGATGCGGACGGAAATGCTGCTTCCACCACAAACGGTGC
>OIDX01000362.1_pt1 | contig 12615 bp, 9 predicted proteins | sample 1581671 | NCBI WGS metagenome assembly OIDX01 (sample SAMEA3882534, study PRJEB24775) | human gut metagenome | biome: human-associated habitat; feature: intestine environment; material: feces | place: Netherlands | collected 2009/2010 | reverse complement strand
CCATCTGTGGCTGTACCGGCTGTCCCATTGGCTGCTGGTATCCCATCTGTGGCTGTACCGGCTGTCCCATTGGCTGCTGGTATCCCATCTGTGGCTGCACTGGCTGTGCATTATCTGCAGGTTGCTCTGCCTGAACTGGAGCTCCACACATTGGACAATTTGTCTGTCCGGTTGGTATAATCGCTCCACACATCGTACAATTCATAAATCTTCCCTCCTAAATAACCCTCTTAATTCTAATAAGAAGTGATAAAAAAATAATAGCATAAACCCCTCATTCATTCAAGGAATTTATGCTAAATTGTGACTATTTTATTACATATTTTACATAATCTTCTTTTTTAGAGATCATATTGAAGAACTTTACAATTTCCCAGATTAAACTTGAAAAAGTCTTCATTATCCAGACTCTCAAAATATGAGTTGATCACCCGGCACACACCGCCATGACTGATCACCATGACCTTTTTATCCGCATAGCGCTGCTTGATATCATCTAGAAAATTATACACACGCTGTACAACTTTAAGCAGCGACTCGCCCTCTGGATACTGGTAACCAAACTGTACCCACTGCTCCATGAATCCCGGCGTTCCCTCATAGGTTCCATCGATCACGCCATAATCACGCTCTGCAAGGCGATCATCCACTTCTACCGGCACACCGATCGCTGCACCGACAATATCTGCAGTCTCCTTTGCACGCACAAGCGGTGATGAAATGATGAGATCCACATCTGTATCCTGCATGCTCTGTGCCAGCTCATGTGCCTGTGAGATTCCTTTTTCCGTCAGTCGCACATTTGCTCTTCCACAGATTCGAACCTCTATATTATACTGTGTCTGTCCATGTCTTGTTACATATAATTTCATAGATACCCTCTTCGGAATAATGCTATTTATATCCAATCTCCGTTATGATACCATAGGAACTTTCTTTTTTCAACAAAACAGCCACTCAAAAAGGCTTTCCTAACTTATGAAAGTTATTTTTTTATTTTATTTCTATATTTATGAAATATGCCGTCAAAACATCCATAAAATAATATTTTTCTTCTGAAAATGGCCAGACGCACCCACTCCGATGCCGGAAAACAAGCTTTCCCGCCTTCTGTGCCTGCATCAGATGCAGTTCAAATTCCCGGCTGCCTGCAACCTGACAAGTAATGCCTTTTACATCCTCTGGCAGAATCTGTGTTTCTGTCTTTGCTGTCAGAAGCTGTTCCCATTCCTCCGTCCAGATCTGAGCATATTCTGCCAGCCGTTCTTCGCGCGCAGGCAACGCTGCATATATCTCATTTGCCGCGAAAACAGCGCCGCTTGTTGTCACCATAATGGCATCCATCAACCGCCCTGCTGCCTGCACATTCATTTCCTTCATCATGGCAGCCGTCCTTGGCAGTCTGCGCAGATCTTTTCCATATAATTGCAGCAGCCCAGCAAACCGCGCATTTAACTGACTGGCAAGTCCACACACGACACTGAAATCAAATGCCTTTTCATATCCCGCAAATGTTGGCTGTTGCTCCGCCACTGACTCCATGACCTGACGCAGATATTCTGACAAATGCAGATCGTCCCCATTCGCAAGCAATGTCTCAAAAAACCGTTCCTCTTCCTCATAGATTTCCCAGAATCGCAAATCCACACAGACACACTGTGCCTCTGATAATCCATATCGCGCCCGTGCCGCCTGTATATCCTCCATCGTCCGGTCAATCAGTACAAACCGCACATAGGGTGCCAGCATTTCCAGATCCAGATCATTGCATCGACCGGCACCCCAGATAGCAACTACCGGTTTCGCTTCCAAAGGTACATCCGCCTCCAAAGTAAACGCCTGATCCCGCAATTTTCCCTGTCTTGCCAGATGTGCCCGCCGGTAATAGCTCTCAATCCCCTCTAAGACATAACTGGTCAATGTCTGCCGGTAATCTGTCCATGCGGTTCGCATCGGATCTGAATTTTCAGTTTCAATCATCTTTTCATAAATCATCTTCTACACGCTTTCTGCACTTACATTGTAAATTCTGCATGATTCTCTGCATTTCATCTGTGTAAAACCGAAAATACAAAAAAAACACCGACTCCGCAGCTTCTTCTGCAAAACCGATGCTTTTACAAGTGGGCCGCCGGGGGCTCGAACCCCGCACACCCTGATTAAGAGTCAGGTGCTCTACCAAATGAGCTAGCGGCCCGTAGTGAATTTTCACTTACCATGTGTTCTTCATCAGAACAATATGGAGTATACAACATTCATTTACAAAATGCAAGCTTTTTTTCACATTTTTTTCAGATTTTTTTCAAAAAGCCCGCAAACCCTTTATTTCCTTAACTTCTTGCATGCACTAATTGTCTCCAGCCGGTTCAGAATACAACATACTGTGTGTATATTGCGTCCAAGATTCATCAGTTTTCGATTCAGACAGGGATTCGAGTACACTGCATTTGTAAGTTTAAAACCACATTTTTTTCTTCCCATAAGAGACTCCGGCATGTATCTTACTACCATAGTATGCACCGGAATCTCTTTTTTTACACGTTTTTGTTATTTCTTTTTTGGTGGCTTGATGACCATGCGGCAGATTGGATTTCCCATAGCAGAAAACTTCTCTTCATACTCCGTCATGACATTACCCTCCGCATACTCGCTATGATGCAGGTCAAACGTATAGTTGACCATCTCCCAACCGGCAAGTTCTACCTGTTCCAGTGAGAAATCAAACAACGGGCGGTTGTCTGTCTTAAATGTAAGCCCTCCATCTGCTGCGAGGAAATTCACATACCGGTTCAAAAACTGCACCGATGTCAGGCGCCGTCTCGCATGACGATCCTTCGGCCACGGATCAGAAAAGTTCAGATAGATATAGGCAACCTCATCTTTTTCAAATACATTTTCGATTGCCTCCGCATCCATTCGGATAAACACCAGATTCGGAAGCTGCTCGATTGTCTGCTTCTCGATTGCCCGGACAAGCACACTCGAATATTTCTCAATACCGATATAATTGATCTCCGGATGCAGCTTTGCCATATCTATAATAAATCTGCCTTTTCCCATTCCCACTTCGATATGAATCGGATTTTCATTTTCAAAAAAATCATGCCACTTTCCCTTCATTGTCTCTTCTTCATGCACGACAAAATCATTTGTGGCAATCATTTCTCTGGAGCCTTTTACGTTTCGTAATCTCATCTTTTTTACCTCGTCCATCTATAATGTTTCTATATTAGCATTTATTTTAAATTTTCACAAGAATGTTGCATTTTATCTCTTGTTTTTTTCCCTGTTTTATATGATAATTAAAAAGATAATGTCAATCTTTACAGAAAAGGATTTTATAGCATGATCAAAACAGTGAAAAAAATTATTTCCTATATAATGGTGTGCGTGCTATTCCTCAGCATGTGTATTCCATGCGAGGCTGCACAGACAAGCACCGCAACTGCATCCGATGCAAATGCAACGACGGGATTTCCACAGATTACGTCCACATCTGCCATCATCATGGATGCACAATCCGGACAGATCATATACGAAAAGAATTCCCACACCCGGCAATATCCGGCAAGTATCACAAAGATCATGACTGCGTATCTCGCCATCAAAAACGGAGATTTAAACTCTACGATCACAATGAGCGACGCTGCCGTCTGGGGCATCGACCGCAACAGTTCCCATATCGCGCTCGATGTCGGCGAAGAGATCAGTATGTCGGATGCACTCTATGCCGTCATGCTCATGTCTGCAAATGAAGCAGCCTGGGCGATTGCAGAACAGGTGTCCGGCTCTCTGGAGAATTTCGTGCAGTTGATGAATGATACTGCACAAAGTCTCGGCTGCAAGGATACACATTTTACGAATGCAAACGGATTGCATGATCCGGATCATTATACAACTGCCTACGACATGGCGCTGATCACAAAAGAGGCGCTTACAAGCAAGACCTTTCGTGAGTATGCTTCAGAAACCTATCATGAGATTCCGCCAACGAACATGAACAATGAGACGCGTTATCTCACGCAGGGCAACCGGATGATGCTCAGCAATTCCGAATATTATTACCCGGCATGTCAAGGTGGAAAAACTGGTTATACTGATGATGCGGGTGGTACACTTGTCGTCTGGGCTGAAAAAAATGATATGCAGTTGATCTGTGTGACAATGGGTGCCCCTGACAACGCAACGAATTACACCGACAGCATTGCGCTGTTCAACTATGTATTCAACAACTACTCAAACACCACGTTGTTGTCAGACTATGAATTCGATGCAGAGGCTGCCACGACCGCGCAGAACTTCTTAAACGATTATTATGGTTGTGAAAATCTCGGAACCATGCATCTGTCCGTTGACAATAACCAGCCATTTATATTTGCGAACAATGCCGACAGAACCAAGCTGCAAATGAACTTTGTTCCATCCGCAGACCGGCTGGATGAAGGTTATATCGGTACTTTGGAAGTTTCCTATGAAGGTACGACCTGCCTGACTCTTCCGGTCAGCTATTCCGGCTATGTCAATTCCAACGATGACGTTGCCGTAGCCGAAGCATACAAAAATGGCAGTATCCGCCCGGCGTTGATCAAAGAAAAGAAAAGCTATTGGAAATATATAATTGCGGCGGTCGTCATTGCATGTATTCTTGGACTTTTTATTTATGCAAATGTGATCGAACCACGGAAACGGAAGCAAAACTCCCGTTCCCGCAGACGATAACAGGAAACCTTGCACCACGAAAAGAGGTACTTCAACTATGGAAGAATCAAAAGAGAATTTTAAGAAAATCAAATCTGCCAATCAGATGATGCTGGATTATTTCAACAAATCCTTCCTGTCACAATTGGAGGATATCCAGAATCTCAAAACACAGATTTTTGAAATTGACATCAAGATTGATGAGCTGGACAAGACGAAGGACATTTACGCCTTCAAGACCAACTCCAGAAAAAGCGTCTTTTCTCCTGTCACAAATGATGGCGTGGATACCGAGCGCAACAAGATCATTCAGGAGCAGATCAAAGACCTGCAATCCGTGAAGGAGACCTTGACGTTAAAGCTGCGCGGCATGGAATTACAGTTGAACAAGCTGCGCCAATACCTGGAAGCATTGAACAATGCAGAAGATGCACTTACCTCTTTTGAGCCTCGCTACACGACAGACGACCCTGATCATACCGATCACTACGGCTTTACATTTCTTCAGGAGGACGCCAAGGAAGACATCTCCTCGCATGGATATAATATCTTAATGCTGGATGCATACGACCGGGCACTCACACAGACGATTCTGGATAAGCAGATCAAAACCGGGCTGGAAGCTATGCAGAACAAACTGGATATGATCAACTATCTGATTGGAACAGATGTCGGACGTGCGAAATTAACCTTGCAGGAAATCCTGCACAACGTAAAGCAGATGTCCCACTCGGTCGATGAAATCGCCGAGAACATGAACAGCTTTTCTTCTTCCGACAAACCATTGAAGGAACAGCTCGAAGCTTACTTAAATGAGTTTAAGCAGAAACATACAAAGATCAAAATTACCGCATCTGTCGAAACACCAGATCCGAACATCAGCTATCATCCGGTGTTCAACATTAACTTCATGCGGCTGATTGCAATATTTTTCGATAACATCGCCTTACATGCAAATGCATCCAATGTATCCGTACAGGCAAGCCTGACGCCAAATATGGCAGAGGTCATTCTGACAGATGATGGTGTCGGCATCAAGGACACCTATATGGAGGACAGTCCTTGGTACAGCAGCCTGCACAAAGCAAAGGAAATCCTGTATATGCTCTGTGGCAAGCTGGATATCTCCGGGGATGTCATGTCGGGAACCACAGTAAAATTCAGCTTCCCGATCCAACAATAAAAGCAAACAACAATAAAGGAGTTTATATATTATGAAAAACAAGATTGTAGAACTGATTGCTGCAAACGTCGAAGGGTTAACCGCAGCAGAAATTGCAGACCTGATTGAGATTCCGCCAAAACCGGAGCTTGGTGATTTTGCATTCCCCTGCTTCCGCCTTGCGAAGACGATGCGCAAAGCCCCACAGATGATTGCCAACGATATCAAAGAAGCAATCGGCGATGTGGATTTCCTGCAGGAGATTCAGGTACAGGGTGCTTACTTAAACTTCTTCGTAAAGAAGGAATTATTTATCGAAACAATGGTGACAGCTTCTATGGCTGATGATTTCGGAAGTTCTACCGAAGGAAATGGACAGACAATCTGTATCGATTATTCTTCTCCAAACGTAGCAAAGAATTTCCATGTTGGACATCTTCGTACGACGATCATTGGAAACTCTCTGTATAAGATTTATTCCAAGCTGGGCTACAAGGTTGTCCGCATCAACCACCTCGGCGACTGGGGTACACAGTTTGGTAAACTGATCGTTGCATACAAGGCATGGGGAAGCGAAGAAGCGGTCAAGAAGGACGGCGTTGCCGAACTGATGAAGCTCTACGTGAAGTTCCACGAAGAGGCTGAAAAGAATCCAGAGTTAAACGACGAAGCGCGTGCATGGTTCGCGAAGATGGAACATGGTGACGAGGAAGCTTTAAAAATCTGGCAGTGGTTCAAGGATATCAGTCTGATCGAGTACAAGCGTACTTACGATCTGCTTGGTATGGACTTCGACTACTACCTCGGCGAGAGCTTCTACCGTGATAAAACCGACGATGTTGTAAAACGACTGACAGACGCAAATCTCCTGACAGAGAGCGAGGGTGCAAAGATCGTAAACTTAGACGCTTATGATATGGCTCCATGTCTGATCCTGAAGAACGACGGCAGCTCCATCTATGCAACACGTGATATTGCAGCGATCTTCTATCGGAAAGAAACTTACAACTTCGTAAAATGTCTGTATGTAACCGGACAGGAACAGAAGCTTCACTTCAAACAGGTATTCAAGGTTGTTGAATTGCTTGGAAATGAATGGGCAAAGGATCAGTTAGTGCATATTCCTTATGGACTTGTCAGCTTGGAAGGTGCCAAGCTTTCTACACGTAGCGGAAATATTATTTATGCCGAGGATATTCTCCTCGAAGCGATTGCGAAGATCAAAGAGATCATCAATGAGAAGAACCCGGATCTTCCAGATAAGGATGAGACAGCAAAGAAAATTGGTGTTGGTGCCGTATTGTTCAATGATCTTTATAACCAGCGTATCAAAGACGTATCTTTCAAATGGGAGAAGCTTTTGAACTTCGATGGTGAAACTGGTCCATACGTACAGTACACACATGCAAGATGCTGCAGTATCTTAAAGAAGCTGGATGGATTTACACCATCAGCAGATATTGATTACAGTGTATTGACAGATGTAGAAGCAATGGAGTTACTGAAAGAGATTAACCGCTTCCCGAAGGTTGTCAAGGATGCTTCCGAGCGTTACGAGCCTTCTGCCGTTGCAAGATTTGCAGTCGATGTTGCACAGGCATTCAACAAATTCTACAACGCATGCCGTATCCATGTAGAGGAAGAGAATGTGCGTAACGCGCGTGCTACACTGGTATATATCACAAAGAAGACGATCAAAGATGCAATGGAATTGCTTGGTATTGATTGTCCAGAACAGATGTAATTTCATTATACATTCCATATGATAAAAACTGGTATATAATTACTAAGAAGTTAAGTAAGTCGGATGATTAAATCATCCGGCTTATTTTTATGAAATTGTCATATATTCATATGCTTATGTTTTACTCTCCTCTAACCTCACTATATTGTATCTCCAATTTTATAAATACAATATGTATGATTCCGCCCGAAGTTATCAACAATTTTTGTTTTTAGAATCATTTTTATCCACAATTATGTGTATAAGTTGGTGGATATTATATACTTTTCCACAATTATTGATGTTTATATATGTGGATAATCAGTGTTTCACGTGAAACATATTGATAATCGTAAATTAAAATTCTATTCTATATTCAATATAGATAACACATGCTCAATATAAATAGATAACAGTTATAATTCTTTTTTATGTACATTAAAATTATACAGATGCATATTGTACTATAATTTATCAATTAAGTTTATTGTTGTTTTATAATTTAACATATTATACGTTACAGTTATTTATAAAACCAAAAACAGCCAGAAATAAATTTTTCTAGTTATCTGTCGGTTCATCAGTTATTCATTTTTAGATACTCGTAGATATTTTAAATTATATATTTCAGATTTTATTTTCATTTTATGTAATGTATATGTTGCAAACAATGTTTCACGTGAAACATATATATTCAGATATTTTAAAACTAATGTGTCTATACCAAATTCAATTTTTATATCTGAAATACACTCAATTATTTATCTAAATCAAATAAGATAATATTCTATTATCTTTATGTACCCTTTATGTTACTTCTGATAGCACTAGAATTCACTCAGTCAATTTATAAAATGCTAAGTTCAGTTTGTTATCATCTATTATAGATTCATTCATAATTAATTTTTGAATTACATCTCCATATATCATAATCTCGCAACCATGTTTCACGTGAAACATAAACACATATTTATTTACTGAATAATATATACATCAACACACAAAATCAAATAGCCTATGTGATAACAACCTTCCAATTCTAAATCAAATATAATTTCTAAGAATATTGGATGTTTCACGTGAAACACTAAAGTATTTATAATAACTAATATTTATTTTACGGTTTTTTACTTGGTTTTTATGAATTTTTCTTTTATTTTCCATACATATTGTAATATCCAAGCACTCAAATCTATATATTGTACACCAACAACAAATTTACCCATATTTTGATATAGCGAAACATGTCAGGTAGTGCTATAATGTTTATTATATGTGGAGGTTTTTATGGGTAGAATCATTGCAGTCGCCAACCAGAAAGGCGGCGTAGGAAAAACAACAACATCAATCAATCTCGCAGCATGTCTGGCGGAAAAAGGTAAAAAGGTTCTGGCTGTCGACATGGACCCACAGGGCAATCTGACAAGTGGCCTTGGTATCGATAAGAATACCTTGGAATACACCATTTATCATGCCATGAGTGGAGAGATTAACATTGGAGAGTGTATGATTGTTCATCCATTGGAGCATGGACTGGATTTAAGCGTTTTGCCGGCGAACCGTGATCTGGCAGGTGCAGAAGTCGAATTGGTCGATGCCGAAGATCCACAGCATATACTAAAGAACCTGTTAAAAAGCGTAAAGAAAAAATATGATTTTATTATCATTGATTGTCCACCGGCTCTCGGTATGTTGACGATCAATTCTATGACTGCGGCGGACACTGTCTTAGTGCCAATCCAATGTGAATTTTTTGCTTTGGATGGTCTCTCGCAGCTCATTTACACGATCAATCTGATTAAAAAGAAGCTAAACAAATCCCTTGAAATCGAAGGTGTTGTGTTTACGATGTATGACGCACGTACGAACCTGTCTTTGGAGGTTGTTGAAAACGTCAAGAATAATTTGGATCAGTTTATATATAAAACCATTATTCCGAGAAATGTACGGCTAGCAGAAGCACCTAGCTTCGGACTTCCTATCAACCTGTATGACAGCCGGTCATCCGGTGCGCAGGGATATCGGGATCTTGCAGACGAAGTAATCAATAATAAACTATACGCAAAATTATAAAAACACCTATTTGAGAGGAGAACGCTATGGCACCAAAGCGAGGATTAGGTCGTGGACTAAGTAATTTAATTCCGACAGACGATACAACCGAAGATGTCACTACAAAAACATCGAAACAGACAAAGACAGGCACTGTTACAAAAACAGAAATTGTGAAAAAAGTAGAACAGACATTAAATATCAACCGGATTGAGCCAAACAAGAATCAGCCAAGAAAAGAGTTCAACGAAGATGCATTGCAGGAGCTTGCAGATTCCATCAAACAGTTTGGTGTGATTGAGCCATTGGTCGTAGTGAAGCGCAAAGGCTACTATGAACTGATTGCCGGTGAGCGCCGTTGGAGAGCTGCCCGGTTAGCTGGTTTGAAAGAGGTTCCAGTTGTCATCAAAGATTACGATGATCAGCAGATTGTTGAGATTGCATTGATTGAGAACATCCAGCGTGAGGATTTAAATCCGATTGAAGAAGCACATGCTTACGAGCGGTTGATTCAGGAATTCAACTTGACACAGGATGAGGTTGCGGAACGTGTATCGAAGAGTCGTACAACCGTGACAAATGCACTTCGGCTTCTGAAGCTGACCGAGAAGGTACAGCAGATGCTGATTGATGATATGCTTTCAACCGGACATGTTCGTGCACTCATTACGATTGCAGATCCTCAGTTACAGTATGAGACAGCAATGTATATTTTTGACAAGAAGCTTTCCGTGCGTGAGACAGAAAGCTACGTCAAGAAATTATTAAATAAGAAACCAAAGGAAAAGACATCCGAGAAAGAAGATCCGGAACTTTCCTTCTTATATAAAGCGATTGAAAACCGCTTAAAGGAATCTCTTGGAACAAAGACAACCATCAAGGCAAAGACTAAGGATTCCGGAAAGATTGAAATTGAATATTATTCACAGGAAGATTTAGAGCGCATTACACAGTTGCTCGCACAATAAAATCGAAAAGAGGAAAACTTCATGGAAGAGGCTAAGATATTTGGTATGAAAATGTCTTCTGCTGTCACAATCCTTTGTATTTTGGTTGTTTTACTCATAATTCTAATCATTTTCATCATTCATAAGATGAATGTGATGGCTCGAAAATACGAGATGCTTATGAGTGGCAAAAAAGGTGCGGATCTGGAGAAGATTATTCGTATTCGTTTTAAAGAGATGGATCAGGTCAAGGCAAATGCCAGACGTGTGACGAAAGAGCACCGGCAGATCAAGAAACATCTGTCCTCGTGTATCAGCAAATATGCCCTCGTTAAGTACGATGCATTTGATAAGATGGCAGGAAAACTAAGCTTCGTCATCGCATTGTTAAACGATGAGAATTCCGGTATTCTACTGAACTCGATGCACTCGAGGGAAGGCTGTTTTACCTATGCGAAGGAAATCGTAAACGGCGAATCTTACATCCAGCTTTCATCGGAAGAAAAAGAAGCATTGGAACAGGCTAAGACGGTGGAAGAAGAAATTCAGGATATGACAAAGGAAGCAGAATTCGAAGATGCCGACGGCAATCTGAATTTTGATGCATAATCAGGTCACAATATTATAATGATACAAAAATTTTGATATCAATTTTTTAACAAATATTTTAAACTACTATTATAAATAAGAAAGGACGACAATTATGTTAGACATTAAATTTGTTCGTGAAAACCCAGACGCTGTAAAGGAGAATATCAAGAAGAAGTTTCAGGATGCGAAGCTTCCATTAGTAGATGAAGTCATCGAGCTTGACAAGCAGGCAAGAGCCCTTCAGCAGGAAGCCGATGAGCTTCGTGCAAAGAAGAACGCTATTGCAAAGCAGATTGGTGCATTGATGGCACAGGGCAAGAAGGAAGAGGCAGAAGAAGTTAAGAAGGAAGTTGCAAAGAACGCAGCCCGTCTGGCAGAGCTGGAGAAGCAGGAGCCACAGGTGCGTGAAGAGTTAAAGAAGAAAATGATGGTCATTCCGAACATCATTGATCCGACTGTTCCAATCGGTAAAGATGATTCTGAGAATGTAGAGCTGGAGCGTTTTGGCGAGCCAGTTGTTCCAGATTTTGAAGTTCCTTATCATACAGACATCATGGAGAAGCTGAACGGTATTGATCTTGACAGTGCAAGAAAGGTAGCCGGAAATGGTTTCTACTATCTGATGGGCGACATTGCAAGACTGCATTCAGCCGTTATCAGCTATGCAAGAGATTTCATGATTGACCGTGGATTTACTTACTGTGTACCACCTTTCATGATCAGAAGCAATGTTGTAACAGGTGTTATGAGCTTTGCAGAAATGGACGCTATGATGTACAAGATCGAAGGCGAAGATCTTTACCTGATCGGTACTTCCGAGCATTCCATGATCGGTAAATTTATCGACACAATTATTCCGGAAGAAGAGCTGCCTAAGACTCTGACCAGCTATTCTCCTTGCTTCCGTAAGGAAAAAGGCGCACACGGTCTGGAAGAGAGAGGCGTATACAGAATCCATCAGTTCGAAAAGCAGGAAATGGTAGTACTGTGTAAGCCCGAGGATTCCATGGACTGGTACAACAAGATGTGGTCCTACACCGTAGAATTCTTCCGCAGCCTGGATGTACCCGTTCGTACTCTGGAGTGCTGTAGTGGTGATCTGGCAGATCTGAAAGTAAAATCCTGCGATGTAGAAGCATGGAGTCCCAGACAGAAGAAGTATTTCGAGGTTGGTTCCTGTTCTACCCTGGGTGATGCACAGGCAAGACGTCTGGGTATCCGTACCAAGGGTGAAAACGGAACTTATCTGGTACACACACTGAACAATACCGTACTGGCTTCTCCCAGAGGATTGATCGCATTCCTGGAGAATAATGTAAATGAGGATGGCAGCGTGAACATTCCCGTAGCTCTGCGTCCTTACATGGGTGGTAAGGAGAAAGTACTGCCTAAGAAATGATAAAATAGCTCACCCATGCGAAGCATAAAAAATGCATCTATAA
>OIDX01000358.1_pt1 | contig 12674 bp, 6 predicted proteins | sample 1581671 | NCBI WGS metagenome assembly OIDX01 (sample SAMEA3882534, study PRJEB24775) | human gut metagenome | biome: human-associated habitat; feature: intestine environment; material: feces | place: Netherlands | collected 2009/2010 | reverse complement strand
CTTACCTTCATATCCTGGACGATCTCCTGCCGTGTGCTGGAAAAGCAGGAAATGTAAAAAATGGGACAGCTAAGATTACAATGTCGCTGAAGGCTGATCCTAAGGTAAAGAAGGTTATTACGGTAACTGCAGGACAGCCTGTCACGATTGTAAAGCTTACTAAAAGCAAGCTGACGCTGGTAAAAGGAAAAAGTGCTGTGGTAAAGGCTTCTGTTGGAACAAGCAAGGCAAGCAATAAGAAGGTCGTATGGAAGAGCAGCAATATAAAGGTTGCTAAGGTTAATTCCAGAGGACGGATAACAGCAGCCGGAGGTGGTTCAGCAGTCATCACAGCAGTAGCTGCAGATGGTTCCGGCAAGAAGGCAAGTTGTAAGGTATCAGTCAAGGCGTATGTAACTTCTATAAAGTTCAAAAAGGGCAGCGGTAAGATGTATGTGGGAAAAACAGAACAGTTAAACCCAGTCATTGCACCGGCAGATGCAACAAACAAAAAGTGTACCTGGAAGTCTTCGAATGATAAGGTCGCTATGGTAAGTTCATTCGGACTCGTTGTGGCTGTTGGCGCTGGAACCACAGTGATTACAGCAACAACTACAGACGGAACAAAAAAGACAGTAAAATATAAGCTGACAGTTCTAAATGCTGTGAAGATTGCTTCGGCGCAGGTGGATAACAGGCAGACAATAAATGTTACATTGTCATCTGCACAGAAGCTGACAGCATCAAATTTTGCTGTTAAAGTAAAGACCACATTAAATGGCGGCATATACAACAAGAGCATTCCGATTGAAAGTGTGTCTACAGGAGACAATAAAAAATACACGATCAGGTTAAACAAGGAGAACAGGCTTTCATCTTCGGACAGAATATGTGTGTACGTAAGTGGACTTACAGGAACAGGAACCGGTAAGGTGGAGACATATTATTCTGACGGAAAGTATAATAAGACATATTATGAAGCCAGAGCAATTGAGCAGAATGCGAATGTGAATACAGACGTTAATTTATCTGGCAGTGGCTACCTCAAGGTTTCTGTAAAGGACGTTCCGGCTGGAATGAGGTATACAATAGGTGGAATGCGTTCCAACTGTATTACTTTCACAGGGAAAATAACCAAGTCTGGCACATCAGTCACGACAATTACAGCAGTTGATGAGTATGGTAATACAATGACAACTATCGTAACATGGTGTGTATACAACAGCTCCGTGATATCAGCTTATTACAGCCCAAGGTATTATCGCACTCGTGGTGAAAGTGGAGCGGCTGTGCATGTAGCTGCTGATATAAATTCTGTAGCTGGTGGCTCAGGAAATTATATCTATGATATAGTTGGCAATACTTATGGTCTTGATATTTATAGTAATGGTAAATTGGAGGGTTACATCAATAAGGCTGGTACTTATAATATAAAAGTCAGGATAACAGATTCCGATAATGCCGGAGTCAGCACAACTGTAGACTGTGTGATAAATGTTGCACAGGGAATTACAGTATCGGGATATATCAGGGATGTGGCAGGAGAAGTATTGTCAAATGCATATATTATATTTACGAATAGGGACAAATCCACAGAGTATACATATTACTGTTATTCTGATGTAAAAAGAGATGGATCGTATTCTGTAGATATTGTTCCTGGGACATATGATATAGCTATATATTCGGGTTCGGACACAACATACATATATTCACAGCGGTTTACCGGAAACATTTCGGGAAGAAATTATTCGTCGGATGTAAAAAAGATATCCGTTAGATCAAAGGATAACGGATATAATATAGAGAATATCGGCACATGGTATGACGAGGATGGCAACAGCGTTGGAGCTGGTGCATACGTTTATCTGGCGCCTGGTACTTACAGACTTACAGGTCGCGGGGTTGCTTTAGCCGGAACTATAACCGCAACGATAAACAGCAAGACTTCATATGTTGTAGCAGATATTAAGACAGACTATGAGGAGATTGGTGATAGAACCTCTATAAATGCATCAGTGGGAACATACTATAGATTTGTTCCAAAGATGACGGCAGCATACTATATCTATTCAAGCTCTGGATCGAGTAATAATCCATATGGACATCTTTATGATGCAGATGGAGAAGTGCTTACAATTAATGATGATGACAAGCAGGAGCATATCAGCACAGGAAATGACCACGATTTCTATATGTCATATAACTGTGAAGCAGGAAAAGTCTACTATATTAATGTTACACGAAACAGCAGTATGGTATATATAACCACAGAGTATCCTGGAAATTAAGTGGATACCCGTACGTCTTTTTATGTGGATATGAGTAATGCTCAATAGCATGTGCGAGATTGACAAGCATAGTATATAATTTTTAATATATGATATGGTGTAATAAAAGGGAATGTTACATAAAAAAGGAGGAAATTTATGAAAAGAAGTAACAGGTTTATGGCGGTCGTTGCGGTGATCCTTGTATTTGCATTGACATTTACAGGTGTCAGCATTCCGGTAAATGCGGCGGCCACATCAACCGTCAAGAGTATCACGGTGAAGAATCTTCCAAGTAATACTCTTACACTCAAGGCGAGGAAAACATTTACACTGAAGACAAATACGACTTCAGGCAATCTGAAATTCTCAACAAGCAATAAAAAGATCGTGACAGTATCTTCTGCAGGCAAGATAAAAGCAGTGAAAAAGGGTAGTGCAAATATCACGATCTCTCTCAAGTCAAATGCGAAGATCAAGAAGGTGGTGAAGGTCACAGTCGGACAGCCGGCCACAAGAGTCAAGGTGAACAAATCTGCGCTGACGATCAAGAAGGGCAGGTCGGCAGTGATAAAGGCGACAGTAGGACCTAACACAACCAGCAATAAGAAAGTTATCTGGAAGAGTAGCAATTCCAAGATCGCAAAGGTAAGTGCTACAGGCAGGGTCACAGCGGTAAAAGGCGGAACAGTGACTATCACAGCAGTGGCTGCTGACGGTTCAGGAAAGAAAGCAGTCTGCAAGGTAACAGTAAAGGCACCGATAACATCATTAAAATTCAGCAAAATAAGTGGAAGGCTGTATGTAGGAAAAACGATGCAGCTCAGCCCAGTTATAAAGCCGGCAGATGCAACCAATAAGAAATGTGCATGGAGTTCTTCAAATGATAAGGTAGCCATGGTAAATTCTGAAGGAAAAGTATATGCGGTTGCTGCAGGAACAGCAGTGATAACAGCAAAGGCTACAGATGGCACAGGTAAGAAGGCGACATACAAAGTCACAGTTGCGAAAGCGAACACCATAGCATCTGCAACTGTCAGTGACCCACAAACTGTGCAGGTTACATTATCGGGAAGTCAGAAACTTCCGGCTTCCAGTTTTGTTGTAAAGGCGAGCACGGTACTGAATGGAACATATAACTATACCATTCCATTGGACGGCGTGACGACAAAGGACAATAAAACATACACCATAGCGCTGAGAAGAGGATGCTCATTAAGCGATTATGTGAGAGTCTGTGTCTATGTAGATGGACTGTATGGCACAGGTAAGTCAAGTATTGAGACATATTATTCCAAGGATCATTCAAATAGAAGGGTTTATATGACTTATGAACTTGAACAGAATGAGTCATTCAGCAGAGAATTTACAGTGGATCGCGCAAGAGGAATATGTAAATTTACTGTAGACAAGCTCCCTGATGGTGTGAAATATGCAATAAAAACGGATGGAAGTAACGCAATCAGTTTCAGTGGAACAGTGAGAAAGACAGGAACAACGAAAACAACAATTAAGTCTGTTGATGAGCTGGGGGATATAGTTACATACATAATCACATGGAATGTCAGCAGTTCGTCGGTGATCGCGGCGTATTATATACCTCAATACGGCATGATAGGCACGGATGATAAATATTATTCAGTAAGTGTGAAGCCTGCATCTGTCGCAGGCGGTTCAGGGAAATACACTTATAGCATAGACGGGGATGACTATGGCTTGAGTGTTGATATAACAGGAAGGGTCACAGGAAAAATTTATCAGGAGGGAACATATAACCTGAAGGTAAAGATAACGGATGACAACGATACGAAGATCAGCACCACAGTTAACTGTGAGATAAATGCTAAAAAGGCGATCAAGGTTGAGGGGTATGTCAAGGATATAAATGGAAATAACCTGAACGGGGTATCGATCAAGTTCTACAATCAGGATAAAGCAACTCCTTATAAGCTTGCGTGGAATGGTGCTACATCAAGAAATGATGGCTCATATTCGATGGATCTGTTCCCTGGTACATACAAAGTGGTAATATCCATAAGAGATGACAGCACATATCTGTATAATCAGAAATTTGACAAGTCTGAGACTGGCAGAAACTTTGTATCAGATGTATTAAAACTTACTGTAAATCCTGACAATGCCAAGTATTCTGTTGATGATATCGGAGCATGGTATGATGAATATGACAGACAATGCGGTACAAATGGGTATGTTTATCTTGTCCCAGGAACATCATATACACTTAAGGCCAAAGGAATGGGTAAGCGGGGAGTGATAACTGCAAAGGTAGACAGAAAGGCAGTTTCAGTCACAGCAAAAATGTCTGAGGATGTGATCGAGATTGGCGATAAAACCTCATTTTATGCAGAAAAAGAAGAGTTATACAAATTTGTTCCAAAAACCACGGGCACATATTACTTCTATTCAATTTCGACAGGAGATCCGTATGGATATCTGTATGATGAGAACAGAAAAATTCTGGCAGCAGTGGATGATGTAAAGCACGACCTGTCAACTAATAAAAATGATTTTTGCATGAGTTATAAATGTGTTGCGGGCAAGACATATTATATATCCGTAATCAGATCCGCATGTGATGTATATATATCGACTACTAATCCGAAATCGGGTAATTAACTTTTGTGGTGATAATGTCAATATACAGTTTGTATATATATTGGAAAGTGATATAATAAGTAATATGATAGCTGTAGTTGCGTAGACGGGATATGCACATATTATAGTGAGGAGGATCATATTATGAACAAACTAATGAGAAAAGTAGTCGTGTTAATGGTTGCATTTTCCATGTTGTTTGCCGGGGCTTTTGCATCTGGCTCGACGGAGGTTCAGGCGGCCACAACTCCTGCAAAGGTGACAATAAAGAGCGCAAAGGCAAATTACTGGCATGATGAGATATTTGTGTCATGGAAGAGTGTGAAAAACGCCACAGGTTACCAGGTGGCATTTAGAAAGACGAACAGTTCTGTGTACAGAAAGGTTTCGGTAAGGGGAAAAACATCAAGAACACTTCTGCTTGACACTTACAGGACATCGTACACCATAAAAGTCAGAGCGTTCAGACAGGTCAGGGTAAAAGGAAAAGTAAAAACCTATTATGGCAAATGGTCAAATATAAAGGTTGTAAAACAGAAATATACACCACCAAAGAACAACACAAGTTCCGACAGTTCTGGAAATTCCGGAAGTGGAAATGGTTCACAGGGATCGATTGGAACAGGTTCTGGAAATGATGTATGGATACCGAGAACAGGAAAGAAGTACCACAGCAGATCGACATGTAGTGGCATGAACGGACCGACAAAGGTATCAAAGAGTTATGCAGAGAGCATGGGATATACTCCTTGTAAAAAGTGTTATTAAGTATATTTAATTAGAATATTAAGAACTAGTGAAAAGCCGGGGATACAATAAGTGGATTGTATATCCGGCTTTTCGCCTTTTTATACAAAATAATAGGGAATTTTGCGAGATTGACAAAAAAATGCGCATAATTCATAATTGTGATATGGTGTATTAAAAAGGAAAGGTTATGTTTTAAGGAAAAAGGAGGAACTTTATGAAAAGAAGTAACAGGTTTATGGCGGTCGTTGCGGTGATCCTTGTATTTGCATTGACATTTACAGGTGTCAGCATTCCGGTAAATGCGGCGGCCACATCAACCGTCAAGAGTATCACGGTGAAGAATCTTCCAAGTAATACTCTTACACTCAAGGCGAGGAAAACATTTACACTGAAGACAAATACGACTTCAGGCAATCTGAAATTCTCAACAAGCAATAAAAAGATCGTGACAGTATCTTCTGCAGGCAAGATAAAAGCAGTGAAAAAGGGTAGTGCAAATATCACGATCTCTCTCAAGTCAAATGCGAAGATCAAGAAGGTGGTGAAGGTCACAGTCGGACAGCCGGCCACAAGAGTCAAGGTGAACAAATCTGCGCTGACGATCAAGAAGGGCAGGTCGGCAGTGATAAAGGCGACAGTAGGTCCTAACACAACCAGCAATAAGAAGGTTATCTGGAAAAGCAGCAATTCCAAGATCGCAAAGGTAAGCGTATCAGGCAGGGTCACAGCAGTAAGAGGCGGTAGAGCGACGATCACAGCGATTGCTGCTGATGGTTCAGGAAAGAAAGCGATCTGCATGGTGACTGTAAGGGCCTCAGTATCATCGATAAGTTTCAGCAAAACAAATGGAAAGATGTATGTTGGCAGAACGATGCAGCTAAGCCCGGTGATAAAGCCGGCAGATGCAACAAATAAAAAATGTGCATGGAGTTCTTCAAATGATAAGGTAGCAGTGGTAAATTCTGCAGGAAATGTATATGCAGCTGCTACAGGAACAGCGGTGATAACAGCGAAGGCTACAGATGGCACCGGCAAGAAGGCTTCGTACAAAATAACGGTCGAAAAACCAGTCACAATTGTATCGGCAATGATGAGTAACCCTCGTACAGTTAAACTTACGCTGTCATCTGAACAGAAACTGACGTCCTCAAGTTTTTCAATCAAGGCGAGTACAGTGATGAATGGTAATTATAATTACAATATTCCATTTGACAGTGTTACAACAAAAGACAATAAGAACTATACGATTGCACTGAGAAGAGGCTATACATTGTCAAGAAAGGCAAGAATCTGCATATATATAAAGGGACTTACGGGTACAGGTAATTCTAAAATTGAGACATATTATTCTGGAGACGTGAATAATAGAACGATTTATGTATCCTATAAGTGTGAGCAGAATGTTGGTATGAATAAGACTCTGGATGTAAATAGCATTGAAGGTTATAAGGGCATATGTGTGATCAATGTAGTGGGCCTCCCTGCCGGCGTGAAATACAAGGTGGATCCAGGAGATGCCAATAAGGTTTATTTCAGTGGAAAACCGACTAAGGCGGGAACGACTGTGACAACTGTTAAAGCAGTCGATGAACTGGGAAATGTGGACACTTATGAAATTTCATGGAATATATACAGCCAGACAACGATTGCAGGAAATTATGAACCAGTATTTAAAATTATGGGACGTAACAGCCATATCTGTAGGATCAACAATAGTATTGCAGCTGTGGCTGGCGGTTCCGGAAGTTATACATACAGTTTTGTTGGAGAAAGTTATAATCTCAGCATTGATTCAAAAGGAAAAATAACCGGTAAATTAGAAGAAGAAGGTACATATAATCTCAAAGTAAAAATAACAGATGCCAACAACGAAAAAATAAGTACCATAGTTGGTTGTGTGATAAAAACTATACTTGGATCAACTCTTATGGGGTATGTCAGAGATAAAAATGGCAATATACTGGATGGGGCAAGTGTTATTATCATAAACAAAGATAATTCAGTCCAATACGAACTTAACAGTGAATTTGCTACAGTAGATCGTAATGGACAATATTATATGTCAATTATTCCTGGAACATATGATGTGAAAATTAAAATTGGGGACGATGTGACTTATATCGGCAATCGTACATTTGGCGTTGGGGAGAATAAAGTGGATCTTGCGGCGGATGTAACAAAGATTGCGGTCAAATCTAACAATGAAAAGTGCACGGTTGACGATCTGGGCAGATGGACAGATGAATATGGTAGAATATGTGGCTGGAACGGATATGTGTATCTTGTTCCTGGAACATATGAGCTGACAGCGGAAGGTTCAGGTAAGCGTGGTGTGATATCAGCAAAAGTGACCAGTAAGACGACCACGTTAACTGCGGATGTGAATGAATTTGCTATTGACTTTGGCAATTTTAACGATGTATATGCAGAAGTTGGAATGTATTACAGGTATGTGCCAAAGAAAACAGGAACATATTATTTTTATTCTGTTTCATACGGTGATCCAAAGGGATACTTATATGATGAGAACAAAAATTTGCTCATGGAAGTGGACGATGCAGAGCATAGCAAGACAACAAATAAAAAAGATTTTTACATGAGCTATAACTGTGAAGCTGGAAAGTCATATTACATAAAAGTAAGCGGTAGTTCGGTTGATGTGTATGTAAGAGATTGTGATCCTAATGCAGAGGATTAACGGCTGGATATGTGCTTTATAAAGGAGTGGAGATGATATTTTTTACATCTTCACTCTTTTTTTAAACAATAAAAGCATATAATCCCTATTGACATAGTAGGAAATAAGTTGTATACTCCAACATGTTGATAGATAATTACTACATATCAGATAGGATATATGTGGATTGACGATGAAATTCATTGAACAGAGCGAGGTTCAATAGACGGGAGGTGGACAGATGCAACAGGTGTTGTGCTTTGGAGATTCCAATACATGGGGATACAATCCTGAGAATGGGGAGAGATTTCCCTGGGGAATCAGATGGACCAGTATATTGCAGCAGAAGCTGGCAAATAAAGATATAAGGATCATAGAGGAAGGCCTCTGTGGAAGAACAACAGTGTTCGAGGATCCACTGAGACAGGGAAGAAAGGGCGTGTCGCTGTTCCCAACTCTGCTGGAGACACACAAACCGGAGAATATAGTAATCATGCTTGGAACAAATGACTGTAAGACGGTGTTCTCGGCATCACCGGATGTGATAGGCAAGGGAATACGGAGACTGCTCATTCAGGCAAAACAGTATTCAGCAGACAGCAGGATACTTCTCGTATCGCCGATACACTTAGGCGAGCAGGTGTGGAAGGATGAATTTGATCCTGAGTTCTCACCGGAATCCGTTGAGGTGTCAAGGAAGCTCACAGATGTCTATAAAAAGATAGCCGACGAGTTTGGTGTAGAATTTCTGGCGGCGTCATCTGTGGCGGACAGCAGCGAGGCAGATCAGGAGCACATGAATCTGGAAGGCCATGCGGCTCTGGCGGGAGCGATAGAGGAAAAGATTTATCAGATGGCCTGTTAAAAGAATTATATAGAAAATAATGTACAGTATATAAAGATAGTAAAAAATCAAGAAAGACCATAGAGACTTGAAAAAAGTAAAAAAAGAAAGGAAACAAGAACCATGGCAAAGATAGCATCACAGTTGACAGAACTTATAGGAAACACTCCACTTCTGGAGCTCACAAATTATGAGAAGGAGCTTGGACTCAAGGCACACATCGTTGCAAAGCTTGAGTATTTCAACCCACTTGGCTCAGTAAAGGATCGTGTGGCAGCAGCCATGATCGAGCAGGGAATCAAGGATGGTCTCATCAACCAGGAGACAGTCATCATTGAGCCTACATCAGGAAATACAGGAATCGGACTTGCATTTGTATCAGCGGCAAAGGGCCTTCACCTGATACTTACAATGCCGGATACCATGAGTGTTGAGCGTAGAAAGATTGTTTCAGCTCTCGGTGCTGAGATCGTATTAACACCTGGAAGAGAAGGAATGAAGGGAGCCATCGCCAAGGCAAATGAGCTCAAGGAGCAGTATGGAAATGCATTCATCCCACAGCAGTTTGAGAACAAGGCAAATCCTGCTATCCACAAGAAGACAACAGCAGAGGAGATCTGGAGAGATACAGACGGAAAGGTTGATGCATTTGTATCAGCAGTAGGAACAGGCGGAACAGCCACAGGAACAGGAAGCGGACTTAAGGAGCACAACCCGAATGTCAAGCTGATAGCAGTTGAGCCTGCTGATTCACCTGTTCTCTCAGGCGGTGCACCTGGCCCACACAAGATTCAGGGAATCGGAGCAGGCTTCGTACCAAACACATTAAATACAGAGGTATATGATGAGATTATCCCTGTATCAAATGAGGCATCATTTGAGTATGGAAAGATTATCGCAAAAGAGGAGGGCGTACTTGTAGGTATTTCTTCAGGAGCAGCTCTCTATGCAGCAATCGAGGTAGCCAAGAGACCGGAGTTCAAGGGCAAGACAGTAGTAGCACTTCTTCCTGACAGCGGAGACAGATACTACTCAACAGATCTTTTTAAGGACTAATATATTATCCATTTTAGGCATTTTTATCAAGATATAGCTAATATATTAGCTGTAAATATTTTTGGCTATAAAAAAAGGAACCCGCGGGTTCAATGTCATTAAGTTAAGAATTTTGACATAATTATAAAACACATCATATTTGCAATTGTTTGATAAATATGATGTGTTTTTTCTTTTGTCTATTTTGCAGCACAACAAAAAGACAGATTGTTTATCTGTCAAAAAAACTTATAATTATCTATGATTAAGCCACTCTATATAGAAAGCTTACAGATGCCTGTAATGGATTGGCTTACTGCGACAAAAACAATCCGGTCACTGAAACATCCAGAGCAAAGCCTGTAAAAATCGAAAATGTAAAGAAAATTTTGTGCGATTATTCGGTATAGCGATTAGGATTTCTCGAATCCGTAAACCCATTTTCCACGTAAGAACAGATACAGAAAAATCACGGAGCTGATACCCCAAGTCAATGGGTATGCCCAGAAAATCACTCGTATATCCGGGAGAATACGAACTGCCACAGTAATGTAGCTTACGCGAAACAGGCACCAGTCACAGAGCATAACGATCATCGGAACGGATGCGTTACCTGATCCACGAAGTATTGCTGCGATGCAATGAGAAAACGCCAGCAGACAATAAAATAACGCAATTGTTCTGGACTGCATGACTCCATAATGTACAACATCAGGATCTCTGTTAAACGCTGTGATCAGTACCGGTGCTGCCACATATATGATAATACCGATAAACTCTGCAATAGTAATCGAGCAGAAAACTCCAAATCTTGCTCCCTTTTTCGCCCGATCATACTGTTTTGCACCCAGATTCTGACTGACAAAGGTTGTCAGAGCCATTGTAAAACAGGTCACCGGCAAAAAGGCGAATCCCTCTATCTTGGAGTAGGAACCACATCCTGCCATCGCCATTTTTCCAAATGCATTTATATTTGACTGTACAAAGACGTTCGCGATCGCGATCACTGAATTCTGAAAACCGGATGGTACACCATTCTGGATGATCTGCTTCAGCATAGAACTGTCAAAACGAATCTCTCGCAATTCCAGACGGTATTCTTCTTCCACACGCAGCAGATGAACCATACAGAGCAGTGCACTGACAAACTGTGAAATTGCGGTTGCAAGTGCTGCTGATCCGACTCCCATGCCAAGACCTGCGATAAAGAAAATATCCAGAACGACATTGACACAGGAAGAAATAATCAGATATATCAGTGGATGGCGTCCATCACCGACCGACTGCAGAACTCCAACAAAGATATTGTACATGACAACACCCATAGACCCTGCAAAATATGTACGGAAATACACAATAGATTCCGGGAGCACGTCCGCAGGAGTTCCCATCAATACCAGGATCTTTGGTGCCAGAAGCATTCCCAAAACTGTCAGCACAGCACCGGCCACAAGTCCAAATGCAACCGTTGTATGGATTGCCTTTTGCAGGCAGTCTCTTTTTTTGGCTCCGTAATATCGTGCAATAACAACACCTGCACCCATGGCAATGCCGTTAATAAAACCTACCATCAGAAAAATCAGATTTCCAGATGAACTGACTGCCGCCAGTGCATTACTTCCTAGAAAATTTCCTACGATCAGGGAATCAGCAGTATTATACAATTGCTGGAACAGATTTCCCAGAAACAATGGAATTGCAAAAAAAATGATCTTTTGGGAGATACTTCCCTCTGTCATTCTCAGACTCTTTTTCATAGTTAAAATTACTCTTCCCTTTCCTGTGTTCTTTGAATCAATAGAGATGAGGGACTGCTCTTCGTGATAGTTGCCTCTCTACCTTATTATTTGTACCATACCATGCATATGTTGCTGATGTCAATGTAAAGACTGTTTGTAGAGCTGGAATTTCCATGCACATCTGTGGTATATGTAAAATTTCGGAAATAGAAACATTTTTGATTGCTTTTTCAGTCTTAAAACCATTCCAGAAAGCATATTGAATTACTTTTTTGAGCCTAATTCGAAAAATGACGTATCTTCAGATGAATACCCCTCTCATCAGCAATCTGCTGACAAGTCTTTATATCCTCCTCAGGAAGTACATCCACGATAGAAAGCTGTGTATGCTTGATCATGCGGTTACATTCCTCGGCAAAATCCAGCATAGCCTCATAAGCATTGTCAAAGGTTGGTCTTGTGACCTTATTGTATTCCTCGGCATTTGCAGCATTCAAGCTGATGGAAACAGAATCAATATACTCAGCAAGCTCCGGCACGATATCGCGTCCGTGGTAGAGATTTCCAAGACCGTTCGTGTTTACACGGATAGGAAGCTTATACTTTGCCTTCACATATTTAGCTGTTTTCTCAAGGATATCCAGCGCGCAGGTTGGTTCACCGTAGCCGCAGAAGACGAATTCCTCATAGCCTGTAAAATCAAATGCATTGATTGCAGCTATTATCTCATCATATGTTGGGTCCACCGTATGCCACAGTGATGT
>OIDX01000346.1_pt1 | contig 12986 bp, 8 predicted proteins | sample 1581671 | NCBI WGS metagenome assembly OIDX01 (sample SAMEA3882534, study PRJEB24775) | human gut metagenome | biome: human-associated habitat; feature: intestine environment; material: feces | place: Netherlands | collected 2009/2010 | reverse complement strand
AAAACTGTGTTAAACTACTTTTATTGTAGCTTGACACAGTTTAGTTTACACTCTCCTTTTTTTATAGGTTTATGAGATTCTTTTATTATTTTTTTGTATATTTGTAGCAGAAATCTATCAAGTATAGGTAAGGCAAGGAGAATTGAACCAAAATGAACCAACAGACATTGGCTTTTTTCCCTACCTTTGCAAAGAAAAAGAATAATGATAATATAAAAAAATCAAAGCTTATGAAACATCTATTTTTTCTTGTAGGTTTGCTTTGCCTGACGGCAGCACCTATCAGTTCATTTGCCCAGGCACAGAATGCTAAGGACTTAAGAAAAGAACGCTTGGAGATGCTCAAGGCATCTAAGTCTGAACTCAACGAGAAAGCATCAAAGGCTGCTAAGAAAGAAGCCAAGAAGCTTCAGAAAGAAGGCTGGCAGACAGCTCCTGGTGCACTCCCACTGGAAAAGCAGTTGGATAAGTCATACGCTATGCAGTATCAGTATGACGAATCTATGTACCCAATGTACATCATGGGTGAAGCCATGAGTATCGGTGAGAACTATGACGGCGCCAAGATGCAAGCCATGGAACTGGCCAAGCAGAACCTTGCTGCTCAGATTCAGACAGAAGTTTCAGGTCTTATCGACAACTCTGTAGCTACCCAGCAGCTTGCCATGGAAGAAGCAGTTACCGTTACCAAGAGTATCATGGCCAGCAAGAGCCTCATCGTACAGAGCATCGGCAGAACTATCACAGTCATGGAGTGCTACCGTACCTTGAAGAACAAGAACAAGGAAGTACTCGTCCGCATCGCATACAATGGAGCCATGGCTAAGGCTGCAGCCAAGAATGCCATCCGCCAGAGCCTCGAAAACGAGAGTGAGGAGCTTCACAAGAAACTTGATAACGTATTGGGAACAAAATAATATTTGCAAAGTCACATGAAAAAGACTACATTGGCAATTGTTTGCCTGTTAGGATGCACTGCACTCAGCCTCTCTGCACAGGAGGCTGAGAAAAAGCAGCTGCACGAAATCAAGGTAAAATTCAATAAGGTACCAGATGGACTTGCCAACTACTATAGTGGCTACTACTACTACAATGGCAATGAAATCTATAATATGCGTAACTACCTGATGTACACCGGTAATCGCATCAATGCACTTACCATCAACCCTAGTGGTAGTTCGTATGCCTTCATTGACAGCAAGAAAGACAAGAATACCGTAGATGTATTTAGTTTGATAACCAAGGATCAGCAATTGGGCAAGATTACGACCAACAAGCTGTTTAAGCCACTGGCTATCTGCTATTCACCAAACGCCAAGTTCCTCTACGTGATGGGATCGGATTCCAAAATCCACATCTTTGAAACCCGCAAGACCCGCGAGGTGAAGAGTTTCGCCATCAACGAACCAGCTACCCGCCTCGATGCAAGCCCTAACGGATTCTTCCTCATCGCCAGCACCAAGGATAAGCTTCAGGTCATCAACCTGGAGAATGAAACCGTGCGCACTACCCTTCCGCTCAAGGCAGATTTCAAGGACGTAGCCTTCTCAAACAACAGCAAGCAGATGGCAGTTCTCACAGCAGACGGAACCTGCGATGTATATGATACCAAGACTTTCACCGTGAGCAAGCACTTCGATGCCATGGGTATCGCTGAAAGATGCTTCTTCCACCCAGAAAACAAGTATCTGGCTATCGTAACAGGCGACCAGCGTGTGGCTTTCATCAACCTGCTCAATGAGGACGACCGCCAGTACGTGGATGCCAAGGAAGGCGGAATCAAGTACATCAACTTCTCCAAGAACGTGAAGAATGATATCTATCTGGTACACAACTATACCAGCGGAATCGTCTTTACTCCGGTAGGGTTCCTGAGTCCTAACCGTCAGGAGAAGCTGAAAAATGAGTTGAACAGCCGCATGGATGAGTGGATGAAGCGTATGGAAGGCGAGAGCCTTGACGACTACAATGCCCGTGTGAACGAGGAATCAAGATTGAAGCAGATGCGCCTCTTCGAGTCTCAGATTGCTACCAACATGGCAGATAATCTCCTCACCACATCCGACGTAAAGCTCGGTAACTATAACTCAGATATGAATATGTTGACCCTGGAATTCAACAACATGCCAAGCATCTACTTGACAGTACCTGTAAGCGAATTGGAAGGCATGGATGCAGGAAGTCTGGAATTCACCAATACCCAGTATGGATTGAACGACAAGGATGAGTTCGAGCTTGTATATACCGAGGTTATTAACAAGAAGACCGGTAAGAAATACGTGTTCGACAACACCGAGCGTAAGTCATTGGCATTCTTGGAGTCAGACGACAACTTCGTACCATTCGAGCAGCTTCAGGGTGCCAAGATGGAAGAGTTGAAGCTTGAGGAAATCAAGAACAAGATCATGAAGAATGCCCAGGAGCAGAACATCATCTCCGATCATACCAAGATTGATGTACACACCAAGGTAGCCAACGCCACCGATGCATCAGGTAAGAACATCTTCAACTATGATGTAGATGTATCTTATACTGTAGATGAGGAGTACTCTGCCAAGGATGACTTTGCACCAGGTCGCTTCAAGGTAGAAGAATCCAATGCCGCTCAGGCAATGCTCGCCATCGTGAAGAAGGCTTTGGAGGAAGATTTCGCCAAATATACCGCAGAGGGCAAGCAGGTGAAGATCCAGATTACCGGTATGGCAGATGCCTTGCCATTCAGTCGCACTGTGGCATACGATGGCTGCTATGGCGACTTCGAGCAGGAACCAGTACACAAGAACGGCGAACTGAGCAATATCACCGTAACCAAATCTACCGGTATCGGCGAGAACGATCAGCTGGCTTACTTGCGTGCCATGGGTGTGAAGGATTATATCGAGAAGAATATCCCAGCACTCCAGAAGATGAAGACCTCTTATGATACTTATATCGAAGTATCTGAGAACAAGGGTGGAGAATACCGCCGCATCGGCGTGAAGTTCACCTTTATTGATGTATTCTAATATTGATGGATTCTATAATGAAGAAAGTATTTATTGCAATATCTATTTTACTCTTATCGTCGGGCAGCAAACTGGCTGCCCAGACGATAACTGACTCTAACGACGCCTACAGAGAGTTTGTTCAGCTCGCCAATAAGGACGAGGACAAATCCCAAATGTACGACGCGCTATATCGTTGCTATACGGCAACTTACGCCATCATTACCCACTCAGAGAAGACGAGTGCCGAATATTCACAGGCGATGGCCAATATGAAGAATATCATTGCTTTCCTGCCTAATGCCGCTGCCTATAACAGTAACAACCAGAGCACAGGAAACGCCATCAAGTTTGCACGCGCCTACGTGGATGTGGTCGGCTTATCCGACTTTGCCGATGGTGGTTACACCTCTCAAAATGCCTATTCACAGCTCTCTTACTTTGCGGCAGCCAATCTGGTAAACCGCCGCCAGTATGAGGAAGCTATTCCATACCTGCAAGCATATCTCCGTTCGGGTGACGAGAAGTACCGTAAATCGGTATTCGTCAACCTCATCAAGGCTTGCGCACAATCCAATAAATATCAGCTTGCCGTCATCACTCTCGAACAGGCATCTGATAACTATCCTACCGACTATGACATCATTTCGTCGGCAGTAAATCTGTGTATCGACCACAAGGATAATGCCAATCTCCAGAAGTTCGTAGGCAAGGGTCTTGCCCTCCGCCCAGACGATGAGACCCTTCTCAACATCCAGGGAAAACTCTACGAGGAAGGCCATCATTTCGAGCAGGCGCTCGATATCTACAAGAAACTGCAAGTAGCTCATCCAAAGGCTCTTGATGTATTGAAACACCTGGCTATCAACAACTATAACATAGGTGTACAAAACTATAACCAGGCTTTGGAACTCAAGGAAAACGATCCTCACATCAAGGACCTGGAAAGCGTATATAAGGATTACTTCACCTATTCGATAGGTCACATCAAGAACATCATCATCAGCGACCCTCTATCGCTGAAATACACCCAGGCACTCGCTATCGCATACAAGTGTGTAGGTGATAAGGAAAACTTCAATATCATCAACAACAAGCTGGCTTCGCTCGGAGGCGGTAAAATCGAGTCGAACGTGATTCCTCAGCTCATCGAGTTCAATGGCGAGGTTAAGCCAACCATCGCTGCCGCTGCACCTCAGACACAGACACTAAGCAACGACCAGAGTGCTGCAGAGGAGAAGGGAATCCCAGCTTACTCTGCCTTTGCCATCCCATTCATCGAAAACCGCATCGACAAATGGCAGAAGAAGGACAGCTACGAGACACTGGATGAGTATCGCGCCCGTATGACAGAGAAGAACCGAGATGCCAAGATTGCCGAGATGCAACGACTTGCGCAGCAGGAATACATCAGCAAGTACGAATCAAGAGTAAACCTGCGTCATCTGGAGCTGAAACCATACGATGCCGACCACGAGGTATTCCTGGTAACATCGCCTGTTCTCGGCGAGATGATCGTACCGGTGCCAAGAGCCAACAACGAGGCACGCATCTTCGCTTCCAACTGGAACGGTATGCAGTTTAAGGATCCACAGTACTTCATTGACAAGGATCACCTGGCACTCGCCAAGCTTACCATCATCACCCCTTCGGGCAAGCAGTATCAGTACGACAACGCAGCAGCGCTCAACTATACCGCCACCAACGTAGAGGTACACTTCGACCCTATCACCGCCAACATGCTGGCATCCAACGAGAATGCAAACAAGCAGACGGTGCAGCAGCAGAACGTGAAGCTGGGAACATCGGATGTGGATGAGAATATCCCAGAGAATCCAACCAGCAACACCAAGACCTTTGCCGTGGTCATCGCCAACCAGAACTACAGTAATGTGGCAGGCGTACCACTGGCTCTGAACGATGGTCTTGCCTTCTCCAAGTATTGCGAGAAGACACTGGGCATGCCGGCAGAAAACGTGCGTTACTATGCTGATGCCTCATACGGTACGATGCTCCGCGCCATGCGCGATATCAAGAATATCGCCAGCGCATTCAACGGCGACATCAACATCGTATTCTACTATGCCGGTCATGGTATTCCTAACGAATCTACGAAGGATGCCTACCTGCTTCCTACCGATGCCGACGGCACCCAGACAGAGGGTTGCTACTCTCTGAACAAGCTCTATGCCGAGTTGGGTTCTACCAAGGCAAAGGAGATTGTGGTGTTCCTGGATGCCTGCTTCAGCGGCTCGAAGCGCGAGGAAGGTATGCTGGCTTCTGCCCGTGGCGTAGCGCTGAAGGCTAAGCAGGAAGATCCACGTGGCAACATGGTGGTATTCAGTGCGGCATCGGGCGATGAAACCGCGTTCCCATACTCAGCCAAGGGTCATGGCCTCTTCACCTACTATCTTCTGAAGAAACTCCAGGAAACCAAGGGTGATGTAAGCCTCGGCGAACTTGAAAGCTACATCTCTGAAAATGTGAAGCAGCAGTCAGTGGTTATCAACCGCAAGGTTCAGACTCCTACTGCCACTCCTTCTACCTCGCTTGCAGCAGGCTGGAAAGAGCTGAAACTGAAATAAGAATAACATAAAAATCAGCAAGGATGAGACACTACATTTTTGTGATGATTCTGATGCTCCTGGGCGTAGCTACTAACAGCTATGCCCAGCGCACCAGGAAAGTGCACGGAGAATACATCTACCATGCACCGGAAAACGTTTCGCTGGAGCAAGCCAAGAAGACGGCTCTGAGCAGAGCGCAGATTCAAGCCTTGGGCGATGAGTTCGGCACCGTGGTGGCGCAACATAACGCTACCCTGATGAACAATACCAACGGCTCTACCCAGACGGATTTCACCTCGCTGAGCAGCAGCGACGTGAAGGGTGAATGGCTGGAAACCATCGGCGAACCTAAGTATGAGATCAGTTACGAACAGGGCATGCTGGTGGTGAAATGCTCGGTAAGCGGAAAGGCACGGGAGCTGGTTGCCACACAGAACAGTTTCGTTGCCAAGATTCTGAGAAATGGTACAGAAGATAGATTCGAAAGCGACAACTTCAAGAGTGGCGACGATCTCTATCTCTCCTACCAGTCATCTACCAAGGGATACGTAGCCGTTTATCTGATAGATGACAGCAAGAATGCCTACTGTCTCCTGCCTTATCAGTCATCGCAGGATGGCAAGGTGAGGGTGGATGCCAACACGAGATACGTATTTTTCAATTCCAAGACGGCTGCACCGCTCTTTCAGCCGGCAGACGTAGATGAATATAACATGACCTGCGAAAAGGCGGCAGAAACGAATTATATCTATGTAATCAGTTCGCCTAACCCATTCATCAAGGCGATAGACAATGCCGTAGCCGGTTTGCCTAGAGAGTTGAAGTACGAGGATTTTCAGAAGTGGCTTACCAAGAACCGTACAGCCGACAAGGATATGCAGGTGGAGATAAAAACCATCTCCGTAAAGAAATAACAGCAAAATAAAAGCCCAGAGCGGAATGCCCTGGGCTTTTATTTTTATATGGTGTTTGCACTATCGCTCACGCAAAAAGTACTAGCGTAAAATGAAGTGAAACGCTGAAACGCTCAACTTTTATAATCTCTTGATCACAGATTCCAGCTGCTCACCCAATCCGATGGTATAACCCTGAGAGAGGAATACCACTCTGTTGAAGGTATCAGAAATCGTGAAGATAGGAAGCAGGTTCTTGTTCTGAAGCTTCATGTTCTCCACCATCTCCTTGCGGCAGGAACCATCCTTGTCGATACCGAAGATGATGTTCTTTGGTAAACCAGGGAACTCTGAGATTCTGAACTTCTTGGCAGAAGCCTCATCCTCAAAGAGAATAACGATAGGGCGACCCCACTTCTCGAATACCTGTGCCACCTTGGCGATGTCCTTCAAGGCGTGGTTGGTTGGCTCCTGACCAACACCGATCATACCTGTTACGAAGTAGCCGCGACCAGTCTGGCTCAAAAGGCTAACCTCCTGATTGCTTGGCAAGAGAATGAACTTGGATTCTGAATTGAAGTTACCCTTCACGGTAATCTCTGTCTCAGAACTGCGCAGGTTCATATCCACCTGGGTAGTAGCCCCCTGCTTTACATGGAACAGCTGCATCTCTGCCAGCACACCACCGTTGGCAAGACGGGTACCAGATACCAGGGCATAATCGCCCTCATCCATATCTACACCGTTCTTGAAGGTACCGCTCCAGGTACAACCCTCCTCAGGATACTCCAGGAGAGAGGTAGAACCATCAGGGTTGATGCGATGGATAGTGAAGTGGCTGTAGTACTTAGGATCATCCACAGCACCATTATCCTTGTAGTTCATCACGAACTTGCCCATGGCAGAAGCCTTCTGCACGGCATTGTCGAAATCTACGTCAATCCATTCGCCACCATTGGCATTCTTATACTGAGTCTTCTTAGTCACCTCATCCACCTGAGCCTCGATGCCCAAGCTTCTGGCTACATCTACGAAGAAAACCTTGCGAGAGCGGGCGTCTGTAAGGCGTGAACGATATACGCCGATAGGTGTCTGGGCAATCTGCAGAGCCTTCAGGTCTGGATTGATGCGGATATTCTTCTTCACCCACTCTACCAGCAGATTAGGATTGTTCTTGAAGGCTACCTGCTGCTTGGCAAACTCCTTCTCGAAGAACTGCTTGAACGGAGTGATGATCATCTCGTTTTCCACGCGAGGAGAAAGCTGATCACTCTTGGCATTGAAGTTATCTTCCAGGATATCCATCTGCATATCTCTCAAGTCCTTGGCACTCAAGGTACCGAGCAACTTGATGGCACGGTCGATACGGTCCTTGTGATTCTTCAGGAAGGTGAGGATGACACGGTGGTTACCGCTTGAACCTACCAGATACTTCACCATCTTCTGGATATTCTCCTCAGAACCTGCAGCAAGACCATTATCCTTCAGAGCCTGCAATGCACTCTCCTTATTATAGAAGGTAGCGAGATAGGCATGGCGGATAGAATCCTCGTAGGCAAAGCGCTCCAGGTTCTTGGCTCTTGCCTCGGCAGATACCTCTGGGATGTTGGCATGCTCTGGAGGAGGAACGATATCGAAGGAGTCACGGAAGAGGATGGTCTTCTGCTCTGCGCCAGGTACAGTTACCTGATGATCCATGCGAACCACTACCTTCTTGTCCTTGCCGAAAGATGCCTTGGCAAAGCCATACTTGCCGTTCTTGGATGCCCAGATCATCATATCGCCCTTGCCGGCAGAAAGGAAGGTGGCACCATCAGCACCTGTATATTTGGTTACTACGGTGCAGAACTCTGCATAGTTGTAGATTTTGAAGTCCACCTTGGCACCATCTACAGGATTGCCTGCTGCATCTACGATTTCGAAGTCGATGCGGGCAGAAGAACCATAGTTGTCGATGAGGTTGATCTCGGTATAGTTGGAAGTGCGGAGCATTACCTCCTCAGGACCATTGTAGTCACCGAACGCCTTGGTATGCATCAGCATCGCACGGGATGCAGGAGCATTAAACCAGGCCAGGTTCAGTACAGCTTCCGGCTCGCAGGCTCCCAGGAAATACCAGGTTCCATCTGCCCAAGCCTCTACCCAGGCGTGGTTATCATCGGTATGTGCCCAGCGTGGGGTATAAACCTGGCGTGCAGGAATGCCAATAGCTCTCAGGGCAGCTACCGTAAAGGTACTCTGCTCACCGCAGCGGCCGTAAGCCGAACGGATGGTAGAAAGAGGAGCCGAAGTACGACCGTCGGATGGCTGATAGGTAACCAGCTCGTGGCACCAGTGGTTCACCTCGAGGATAGCATCCTTCATACCCATACCCTTTACGCGCTCCTTCAATTCCTTGAAAAATACCATACGCGAATTATCCAGGTTCTCATTGTTGATGCGTACAGGGAGCACGAAGTGGCGGAAGAGCAACTCAGGCACCTTGTTTCCCCAAGCCATCTGCTGGCGTGCCTCGAAACTGGTGCGCACATTCTCCAGGAAGAAGCTGGTAGGATAGTCGGTTACATCAGCCACAGGCATGTAGGCATAGAGGAACTGCAAGGCTCCCTGCTCATCGGCTGTAGCTTTCTGCTGCTTGAGCAGCTTCTGGTCATAAAACTGCTTACCTACAAGATTTACCTTCTGTTTGAAGGCCGTTTCCACTTTCGTGCGATAAGCTGCATCGGTAATGAAGTGGCCGTTTGCTGCCAACATTGTCTGCCAAGAGGCTAAGAATGTAATGGCGAACATTACTAAAAACTTTCTCATTGTTAGTTAGCTTTTTAATTATATTTATTATATTCCAGTTAATATATTGATGTTACGTTACAAACTTTCTGCAAAAATAATGTTTTTTTTCGAAATAATAGCCATCCCCAAAAGAAAAAATGTTATCTTTGCAGCAAATATTGAGAAATCAAGTAAAAAGAGAAAAAATTAGTAATAATCAAATAACTAAATAGAAAGAAAAAATAGAAACTATGAACAGAGACGATTTTAAGTTTGAAATATGCGCCAACAGCGTAGAGAGCTGTCTGGCTGCGCAGGAAGGGGGAGCCAACCGGGTGGAACTGTGTGCAGGCATCCCTGAGGGTGGTACCACCCCATCGTATGGCGAGATAAAAGTTGCCAGAAAGCTGTTGGACAAAACCTTGCTCCACGTCATCATCCGCCCTCGTGGTGGCGATTTTCTCTATACCCCTCTGGAGATTGAACGCATGGAGGAGGATATCCGCCTCTGCAGAGAACTGGGCGTGGATGGCGTAGTGATAGGATGCCTCACAGAGGATGGAGAAGTGGATATGGAGGCGAACCGCCGACTCGTGGAACTGGCGAAAGGCGGTGATGAACTGAAGCCGATGAGCGTTACCTTCCATCGTGCCTTCGACCGCGCAGCCAACCCTCAGAAAGCCTTGGAAGACATCATCTCCCTGGGTTGCGACCGCATCCTTACATCGGGTCAGCAACCTAAGGCTGTAGAAGGCGTAGCGCTTCTTTCAGAGCTCAAGCAGGCAGCAGCCGGACGTATCATCCTCCTTGCCGGATGTGGCGTTAACGAGGATAACATCCGCACCATCTTCGATGCTACCGGTATTCACGAATATCACTTCTCAGCAAGAGTCAATGTGCCGAGCAAGATGAAGCAGCTCAATACCAACGTGTATATGGGTGCCGAGGGTGCTGATGAAAGCAACTCTCCTGTTACTTCTGCTGAAAGAGTAAAGCAAACCATCGCCAACCTTTTGGGATAGGATTTTTCTATAACGAAAAAGATTTTTCCGATAATAAGAAAGGATTGTTTCCGATAACGCAGATAGCGTTTTTCCACAAAACAAAAAAGTGTCGCAATTTCCAATATTTCAGGAGATTACGACACTTTTCCAATATAATATTCACACAATCTTAGAGTGCTATTTCCACAACCTTATCCATCTCTGTAGGAACCTCACCGAGATTCAGGAGCACACCACCTTCGCACTTCTGAACCTTCACCGGCTTCTTGCTGGCAAAGTCGAAAGCCTTCTTCACTTTCTTGTTTCCGAGAGGTAGGAAGAGGCTCTTATCCTTCAGGTTCAGGATATGAACGAAGAGACGGTTGCCTTTCTGGGTAGTAACACCCCAATCATGAGGAGCCACGATGCCGCCACGGGTACCATAGATGGTTTCGCCATAAGTCTTCATCCACTCACCCATCTCTGCCAGGCGCTCCAATGCTACTGCAGGAAGCTCACCATCTGGCTGAGGGCCGATGTTCATCAGCAGGTTGGCATTCTTGCCAGCTGCATTCACCAGGTAATGTACCAGCGTCTTGGTAGACTTATAATTCTGGTCGGTAATCTTGTAACCCCACATTCCGTTCATCGTCTCGCAGGTTTCGAGAGGCAGACGGCTAATGTCCTGACCTGACAATCCTGCCTTGTTCTCACCAGGAAGGTCGCGCTCGAAAGCCTGAACATCCTCGCCCTCGAAAGGAGAAGAGTGATGGTTGTTTACGATCAGGCAGCCTGGCTGCAGGCGATGGATAAGCGCATACTGCTCTGGCAACTGCCAATCGAAGTTAGGATTCTGATCCTGATCCCACCATCCATCAAACCAGATACATCTCACCTTACCATAGTTGGTAAGAAGTTCTGTAAGCTGGTTGTTCATAAACTGATAGTAGCTCTTCCAGTTACCCTTTGGGTTAGGGCGTCCGGTACCTCTACCTGTTCTTCCCCAAACAGCATCCTCACGATACCAGTCGATATGAGAGTAATAAAGATGCAAAGCGATGCCCTGCTTGTGGCACTCATCCGCCAGTTCCTTCACGATGTCACGACGGAAAGGAGTAGCATCTACTATATTATAATCAGAATACTTGGTCTTGAACATAGAGAATCCCTCGTGGTGGCGAGTGGTAAAGCAGATGTACTTGGCACCAGAAGCCTTGATGGCAGCCACCCATTTGGCAGCATCAAACTTAGAAGGATAGAAACCGCCAGCCAGCTTGGCATACTCCTTGTAGTTCAGGTCCTTATTGGTCATTGTCCATTCGCCGGTAGCGAGCATGCTGTACAATCCCCAATGCAGGAAGATACCGAACTTATCGTCCTGGAACTGCTTACGTGATTCCAGGTTTTCTGCTGATGGCTGATAATGCTGAGCCTTGTTTTCCTTGGCAGCATCATTCGCAACCATGGCATTAGCCGAAAGGCAAGAGCAACCCAAAGTAAGGATTGCGGCACATAATTGTGATTTGAAATTCATTTTTATTCCCATAATTAAATTGTTATAGTTAGTTATGATGGTGCAAATATACAACTTTTTTTTCAGAGCAAAGCGATAAAACACAAAAAACTCTATATAATAGGATAAAAAAGATGTCTGCAGCGAGATAAGGAAGACCAGGAATGGGGATAAGAAAGGAGTTTCAGGGAAAGATTAGGAAAAGATTAGAGGTAGCTTAGAGAAAAACTGGGAGCAGTTTTACGAGGAATTTGGGAAAAACACAATGTTATCAGAATTTAAAAGATATAATAAAATTATAATTTATTCAATTTTATTTGGAAGTTAGAAAAACTATTTGTATTTTTGCATTGTCGGTCAGAAAGAAGTATAGCAAAACATCTGAGCAATAGGATATTCCCAGATATACAGCAGTACTTGTCTGATAACGACTACAAGAACAAGATTATTAATATAAAAAGAAGAAAGGAAACATTATGAAGAAATATGTATGTGACGTTTGCGGATGGGAATATGATGAAGAGGAAGGTTATCCTGAAGGTGGTATTGCACCAGGAACAAAGTGGGAGGACGTTCCAGAAGATTTTGAATGCCCATTATGTAATGTTGGAAAAGATCAGTTTTCAGAAGTTGAATAAAATTCTGATTATTTAAATACGGATAGATAAACAAAAACCCTGGTGCGTGTGAGCAACAGGGTTTTTTATTGCGATAGTTTGTGATGATATCACAGAAAATGATTTACCTTTTGCTTATAATGTAACTACAAACAAAGTAAGGAGGTAGTCTAAATGAGATTAAAAGATAAAGTTGCAATCATTACGGGTGGAAGCCGTGGTATAGGATTTGCTACAGCTGATAAATTCTTGAAGGAAGGTGCTTCAGTTGTGTTGGCAGCAAGTTCACAGGAATCGGCAGATGTTGCTGTAGATAAATTAAAAGAAAAATATCCCAATGCAATAGTTGCTGGAATTAGTCCAAATCTGGCAAGCATGGAGTCTGTCAGAAAGGCTTTTAAAGAGGCAACTGAAAAATATGGATGTGTCGACATACTGGTAAATAATGCAGGGATTTCAGAAAACACCTCATTTATGGATTATACAGAGGAGACTTTTGATAAAGTCATGGATCTAAATGTAAAAGGAGTATTTAATACTACTCGTGTAGCAGCAGAATGTATGGTGGCAAGAGGCAAGGGGGTCATTCTCTCAACTTCTTCCATGGTGAGTATTTCTGGACAGCCAAGTGGGTTTGCTTATCCTGCGTCCAAGTTTGCA